>JABLTO010155377.1_pt1 | contig 17403 bp, 13 predicted proteins | sample 7160091 | NCBI WGS metagenome assembly JABLTO01 (sample SAMN14651225, study PRJNA627086) | human gut metagenome | isolation source: feces | host: Homo sapiens
GATGTAGGGCACAACAAGAACTCAAAAAGGACAAATACAGAGAAATAATTGTAAGACCCCAGCACCTACGGGTGTTTGGGGTCTTTTTTGTTTGCCATTTTTGAGAGGAATCAAAGAAATATTTTTGAAAAAATCTTGGATTCCCGCGTTTTAGAGTGATTTTTGATGAAAATGAGATGAATAATGGGCGGCGAGCGGAACGGAGTGGAGCGAGCCTACCTTGACTCGTTTTCCCGATTTTCTCCCTTGGATTTTCTTGATTTTTTAAGTGCCCCTTTGGAATTTTTTGAGTGCCCTTTCATATAGTACAAAATGCAAAATTCCGCAAAAATGGAAAAATTGCTTGCCCCAGTGCAGTGTGTAAAACCACAGAAAAGCCTATAAGTACAGGCTTAACCGCAGGGCAAAGCTCAAATTCCATTTTTGCGAAAAGGCACACCGAAATTCCATTTTCTCCAAAAATCGCACATTTATCCCGCAAAATCCGGGAATGGATTTTTTTTTGCCTCGCGGAAGTGCCAAAAGGGCAAGCCGAAATTCCAAAATTGCCATCAAAATCACAAAGGAGTTTACCATGCGCAAGCAAGTTCAAAAAGAACGCTGTACAAAAATCATGCTGTCAAAATGCAAAAGTGTCTGTCACCTCTATGACAAAGTGCAGTTGGCCGCTGCACGGATGTTGGACGCCGAGCCGTCTGTCTGCTCTTTCGTCTGCAATGTGCCCGTTGGAGTAGATGTTCCTGCGGATGACCTAAATCTTCCCAGTGAAACGTACACCACGGATTTCGTCATACAATATGACGACGGCCACACAGCCGTCCGCGAAGCTGTGTTCCGTGCGCACTTAAATCGTCCGTCCTTAGCGGAAAAGCTGGAGCTATCCCGTCGATACTGGCAGGGGCAGGGTGTGTCCGATTGGGGAATTATCATTGACAAGGAAGGGGAAAACCATGCGGGTAAATGATATTTTTGCCATCGAGAACGGTGAGCATATCCGTATCTTGCTGTGCAGCGAGGAACAATGTTATGCCGTCAGTTGTCATCACTTTCGGATGCCGTTCTTGCTGTCGGCACATGAGTTAAAAGGTATGAAATCTATTTCTGATGAGGAATACACTATTTTTACTATAGATGACGATATTTCCGCAGCGCAGCGGTGCGAACGCGACAGACGCTTTGCCTTGATTAAGCCCCTGTTGGACAACTCCTGTATCTATGATAAGCCGCACCGCAACGAAATTGTAAATCAAATCGTTGGGGAGCATGGTGTCTCCCGCCGAACGGTATTGCAATACCTGTGGAAATATTGGGTTTACCAAAGCAAGAACATACTTTTACCAACCGGGAGAACGTCTGCAAAAGCCCATGAATTGACTGCGGACGAGAAGGCCATCCGCTGGGCGTTGAACAAATACTATTACACCCCGCAAAAGCAGAGCTTGCAAACTGCCTACAAAATGATGCTGCGGGCAAAATTTTGTGATGCACAGGGGAAATTAAAGCCCGATTATCCCACGTTCTGGCAGTTCCGCTATTACTTCCGGCAGCACCGCGACCCTATCAGCGAGACCATCAGCAGGCAGGGGTTAAAAGCCTATCAGCGCAATCACCGTCCGTTTACCGGCTCGGTCTGCGATTATGCGCACACCATCGGCGTGTATATGACCGATGCCACCGTTGCCGACATTTATATTGTCTCCCGTCTTTCCCGCAAGCCCATTGGTAGACCTGTGATTTATACGATGGTTGATGCCTACAGCCGCTTGATTACCGGCGTTTATGTTGGTTTAGAAGGCGGGCAGTATGCGTTACGCCTGCTGCTCCAAAACACTTTTACGGATAAAGTCAGCTATTGCCGTCAGCACGGAATCGATATTGACCCGCAGGACTGGCCGAGCCACCACCTGCCTACCAAAATTATGACAGACCGGGGCAGTGAGTTCATCGGCGGTCCGCTGGAAAACCTGTGTGAGAGCTATCATATCGAGATTGAAAATCTTCCTGCCTATCGGCCAGACTTAAAAGGTGTAGTTGAAAAGCTGTTTGATTTGATACAGAGCGCCTATAAGCCGTTACTCAAGGGAAAAGGTGTCGTTGAATCCGATGCGCAGGAACGCGGTGCGCCGGACTACCGCAGACAAGGCACATTGGATTTGGAGCAGTTCACGGCTGTTGTTCTTCGCTGTGTTCTGTTTTACAATTCAAAATCTGTACAGACGGGCTTTACCCGCACACCTGCCATGATAGAAGCCAACACCCCGCCGCTGGCAGCAAGCATCTGGTCGTTCTGCGTGGCACAGGGTGATTGCCCTGTGCGCGAGGCCACCGACAAGCGATTGATTTACACATTGCTGCCGCGTATGGAAGGGCGTATTACGCAGCGCGGAGTGGAAGTTTTCGGCTTAAGGTATACAAATTGCAATTTGAAAAAGCGTTTTGTTGCTGCCGGTCTCCGTGGGCGGGAATCAGTGCAAATTGCTTATATGCCGGAATGTATGGATACCATCTGGCTTTACGAGAATGGCACATATACTGCTTTAGCTCTCGTGCAGAAAACTTATCTCGGCAAAAACTTGGCCGAGGTCGCGGATGCCCAGCAGCGAGAAAAAGTTGAACGCACCGATTGGAAAAAGCAGGAATTACAGGCGCAACTAGACCTCATGGATGATATACAATCCATTGCTGACCGTTCCGAGCGCACCATGTCTGACCGTGGAAATATCAGCAAGCAAATCCAACACAACCGCCGCACTGCCCGCAAGCAAGAAAGCGTATCCATGATGGACTTATTAACAGAACAGCAGGAGACAGATTTCAATGAACGCTGATTACATTGCCAATCCTCTTTATGATAGCAACCCTTTTATTGAAGCACTTCCGCCCATGCTCGCCGGAAAAGACCTTATCCGTGCGCTGGCGTCTATCCCGCCATACAGCAACAATGACCGTGACCGCAGTACCGGGGAGCGATTGCAGTTGCTATCCTCTCTGTACGAATATTATCAGCCTCTATCCATGACAATCGACCTGTATTGCGAGGTCTACACCGCCTTACAGCATTGCTATGGGCAGTATTCCATGCAACGCGAGGCTGCGGCCTTGCAAAATGACTATGCGCTCATGCGCGGGAACGCCTCGGCGGCTTCTATCGGCGGCGGAAATTCATTTTCGGTCATCGGTGTATCGGGCCTTGGCAAGTCCACTGCATTGCAGCGCGTATTGTCGCTATTTCCACAGGTCATCGAACACACCAAGTACCACGGGCAAAATTTTTATTATCATCAGATTCCGTATCTAGTCGTACAGACCCCACATGATGCGTCCATTAAAGCACTGATACTGGATATTTACTTGCAAATCGACGGTTTGCTCGGCACAAGCTATCAGAGGGATGCGCTGACCCGCCGCTTGAGCATTGACGTCCTCGTCAGCCAGCTTAATTTAATTGTCCGCAGCAATCATATCGGCCTGTTAGTAATAGACGAGTTGCAAAATATTTGTTACCGAAATTGTGAAACAGGCACACGATTTCTGAACTTCATCGTCCAACTTATCAACGGCACAGGGGTAAGTGTCTGCATGGTCGGTACGCCCCGTGTTCTGCAAATATTGCAGCAGGAGTTCCGTTCGGCTCGGCGCACCACCGGCCTTGTGTACGATAGACTTGCAAACGATAAAGAATACTCTTTACTTTTGCACGGCCTGTGGCATTACCAATATACGAGGTATGCCACCGACTTGACCGTTGAAATGCAAAACTGGCTTTACAGAAAAACGCAAGGTATCCCGGACATACTCGTCAAGTTATTGTACAGTGCCCAAAAGCAGGCCATCCTCGACGGCAGAGAAACGCTGGACTATGAAATTTTTGAAAGTGCATTTTTAAAGAATCTCGGTATGGTATCGGAATACATGAGCGAGCTTTCCCAAAAACCTCTTGTCAAAAACACCCCGAAGCCTGCTGCCGAGTTACCAGTCACACAACGCAAAACCGCCGTTATTACCGGCGGCGACCTGCGCCTGCTGCTAAAGAAAGCAAAGCGCAGCGGCACACCGCCTGTAATTGCTTATTCCGACTACATTAAGGGCGAGGTAGCACTATGATTAGTTTCTTTCCCACACCATATCCAGATGAGCTATGGTACAGCGTCATTTGCCGTTACCATGTCCACAGTGGCAACTACTGCGCCAAGCACACGATGCGCCAGTTGTACGGCGACGGCACATATACTGCCAGCATGATGCTGTGTGGGCACATTGTTCCACTGTTGGAGCAACTCCCGCGTGGGTACTTATCCATCAAGGACATTATTCTGCGGCACACACTGTACCCCTATTACGCACGTTTCTTTTCCACGCAGCGCAAGCGGTCTACTTACGCCTACGCTTTCAATGGCAATGCAGACACTGTACATCGGATGGGCATATCTCAATCCAACGGAAATCATTATTTCGTCCTGCGTTACTGCCCCGTCTGCTATCAAGAGGATTTGGCGCAATACGGCGAGCCATACTGGCATCGCTCCCACCAACTACCCGATATGCAGCTTTGTGTCAAGCACCGCTGCTGGTTAGTTGATACGGATGCTGTCTGTCTCCATAATCGGCAGGGGGAATTGTTTCCGGCCACCTTTACGATGCACCTTGCACAGCCACCCATAGCGCCTATCCCGGACAGCTTGTTTGCCCTGCACCAGCTGCTGCTAGACACTATTGATGCACCTTTTGATTTTAAGGACGGCACGGTCTACTATGACGTCATAGGCCGGGCCTTGCTTTCTCGCGGTTGGCGTTCTCCCACTGGCGGCCGCACTTACGCTACAAAGGTTGAAGGTGCACTTTTAAATCTATATGGCACTTCCATCCCGGCAGGGGATATATCCGCCAAGCAGTTACACGCGACACTATCCCGTAAAAGCGTTGCACCGCGCTATATATTGCAGCTTGCCGTCCTGTTTGGTTTGTCGCTTTCTGAACTTTTGACCCCACCGCGCGGCCCTGCACCCGATTACAAAAAAGAGATGCAGGAGATGTACCGCGCCGGGGTCAGTATGTATCATATTGCCCAGCTATATGGCACAGACGCCAAGACCGTGGCAAGGTGGGTCAAGTAAGGGCCCCCTATGCAGCCGGGGCCGCCTTCTTCTTTTTCTGTTCCCGCTCCTTGGCTTTTTTCTCGTTGATTTCTTTCGCCACCGCATAGGCACTTTCTAGCGCCTTTACTTTCCGGGGATGCCCCGTAATTATCATGCCCGGATTGATTCTCCAGCAGCCGTCAAATTCTTTTACCATCAAATTTCGGTTGACAAACTGCGTCATGGCGCGACTGACCGTTGCGGTGCTGCAACCGCAATGTGCCTTGATTTTTTCCATCGTTCCAATATACATATTTTTTCCCAAGTCCATTGCCTGCAAAATATAGACCAGTATCTTCAGCTCGGTCTCGCTCAAGCCGACAATGCCGGTGAAAAATTCTTTGTACAACTTTATAAAGCGCTCTGCCGCCTGCGCCTCGTAGAACTGCTCCACCGTGGCATACTCATTGGGCAAGGTCACAAGTTCGCCGGTCTTATCATCAATGACCGCTGCCCCATGTACCTTTTTTCCTTGGCAGGTATCATAGGCCGCCATCAGCTTAACTTCCTGCAGAAAGCTACCCTTGGCAAGCAGACGCGGGTTCAGCATCCATTGGCCGGGTGCAACTGGGGCAAGTATATTTTTCTCCTGCATTTTCAGCAGGGCACTCCGCGCCGTCTTTTCGTCAACGTTGGCGCGACGGGCCAGCCCCTTTATTGTACCATCATAGGTATTTGTGCGTGGATGGATGTTTTTTAGGACTGCAACCACAACTAGATTTTCCTGTTTCGTAAATCCGAAAAGGGCTTCCAAAAAGCCCATCTGCATTTTCCAAAATGCTTGCTCACCGTAATACTCACGTCCGTAATCTGTATTTTTAACCACCGCACTTGTTCCGGGCGCACTGCCCGCCGGAATGGGGTTCGTATATTCTGCCATATAGGTCTCCTATAATATTATGAAAAATGAAAGGGAATTTATGACATTCTAATTTTCATCCCGGTTTTTCCTTCTTTGTCGATTTTCTGCATTATAGCGCAGAAATATAGAGTCTCGAAATTCTTTATGACTTGAACCTCTTACTCTATTCTAAGGTCTTATTATTTCTTATTTTCTATCTTTTCAAGAATCAATAAGACCCGTAGGGATCAATAAGAATAAAAATTGAAATGTCACCTTATGTCAGTTCTACGTTTTCATCTTTGTGTTTCAAGTTACCACTATCGGTAAGTTCTTCACAACACGCAGACGTTGCGGCTAGGTCAGCTTTTTAATTCCGTCAAGCAAAAAAGGGTGTAACGGTGCAGTCGGTCATCATCCCATACACAGCAACCTGCCAACAGGTTGCCATGTGGAGGTTGGCCGACCACTTTGCCGCAGCCGCGCAGCCCATCGGGCTGTTTGACGGATTCCTTAAAAAAGCTGTAAGCAGACGTCTGATTCCGGATTCAGTCGTCCGTTTTGGCCCAACCACATTTTAAAAAGTGCACTGTAACGTATCACTAATACTATTATACCAACTCAAAAATGCCGATGCCACCTCATCCCCCCCTCTATAGAGAAAAAAATTAAAAAAATTCATAATTGCTCTATAATTCAATTTTGAGTAATTAAAATAGCGTTTCAGGAAAAGTTTATTGCAAACCTCAAAACCCTATTTTACAATACAAAATATGCCGATATAGCAATTTATATAGGTATGTTCATCAGAAAGGAGACCTTTTCCCCATGCGCAAAAAGGATTTTAAAACACGCGCATTGGCGGTTGCCTTGACTGCTGCCGTTGCGTTGAGTGCTACCGCCTGCGGCTCGAAGTCCACGGTTGACACATCCAGCACAACAGCCAGCCAGAGCGAGACTTCTGACAGTTCGGAATCTACTGCCGCCACACCCGCGCCGACTGCGACCCCTGCACCGACTGCCACACCGGCCCCTGCGGAGTCCACCGCTGAAACAGACGACAAGTCTGCACAGGACAGTCAGAACGGGCAGAATACCAATTCCGGCAATGCAACCAACTCCGGCAAACAGAACGGCACTGCATCCGGCAGCAAAAACAACAACACCTCGTCCGGCAAAACAACGGCCACTGCCCCTGCACAGGCCGCTGCACCTGCACCCACGGCAACGCCGAAGCCCGTCACTTACACCTACGTCGTCCGCAAGCACCCCGCAAGCTGCACGACGGCAGGCTACGACGAACACATCTGCCAAGAGTGGGGCGGCATGAACTACAACGACAACTACGTTGCCCCCAACGGCCACGACTGGGGCACGGGCACTGTCACGAAACAGGCCACCTACTTTGAAAAGGGCGCAATTACTTACACCTGCAAGACCTGCGGCGAGACCCGCACCGAGGAAACGCCGGAGCTTGACAAAACCTACCATATCAAAGAGGTCATCGCGCCGACCTGCACGTCCGAGGGCTACACGGTTTACGAGTGCAACGAGGTTCCCGGCCTGACCTACAAGGGCGAGTACACCGCCAAGCTGCCCCACAGCTGGGATGGCGGTGTTGTCACCAAGGCCGCAACGATTTACGAGAAGGGCGTCAAGACCTTTACCTGCACGGTTTGCGGCGAGACCCGCACCGAGGACATCCCCGTGCTGGATAAGACATGGCACAAGGGCCAGACCGTCGCTCCGACCTGCACCGAGCAGGGCTACACCGTCTACATCTGCGACCAGGACAAGAGCCTGACCGAGAAGCGCGACTACACTGCCGCCCTCGGCCATGATTATGGCAACGGCGTTGTCACGACTCCGGCAACCTGCACGACAGAGGGTGTGATGACCTACACCTGCACCCGCGACGGCGCAACGAAGACCGAGAGCATCCCCGCGCTGGGCCATAAGTGGGATGACGGCACAATCACCACCGCGCCGACCTGTGAGACCGAGGGTGAGAAAACTTTTAAATGCACCAACGATGGCTGCGCCGAGACCAAGACCGAGGCTGTTGCTGCACTCGGCCATGAATGGGATAATGGCACAGTTACGACCCCGGCAACCTGCACCGCAGAGGGCGTGTTGACTTACATTTGCAAGCGCGATGCCAGCCACACGAAGACCGAGGCTATCCCCGCACTGGGTCACAAGTGGGATGACGGTACGATTACCACCGCGCCCACCTGCGAGACCGAGGGCAAAAAGACCTATAAATGCACCAACGATGGCTGCACCGAGACCAAGACCGAGGCCGTTGCCGCGCTTGGCCACGACTGGGATGACGGCGTTGTCACGACTAAGCCAACCTGCGAAGCGGACGGCGTGAAAACCTACACCTGCAAGCACGATTCCAGCCACACCAAGACCAAGAGCATCCCCGCACTGGGCCACGACTGGAACGACGGCGAGGTCACTACCCCGGCAACCTGCGAGACGGACGGTGTTAAAACCTACACTTGTAAAAATGATGCCAGCCACACCAAGACCGAGACTATTGCCAAGCTCGGCCACAAGTGGGATGCGGGCAAGGTTACCAAAGAACCGACCTACGATAGCGACGGCACAATGACCTTTACCTGCCAGAACGACAAGACCCACACCTACACCGAGACCATCCCGGCAAAGAAGTACACCTTTACCGTGACCGTGGTTGACCCCACCTGCACCGAACAGGGCTACACGCTGCACACCTGCAACGAGAACGCCGAAAAATCCTACAAGGACAACTACACCAACGCGCTCGGCCACGACTACAAGGAAGTCACCACCCCGGCCACCTGCAAGGACGCGGGCAAGGTGGAAAACGTCTGCCAGCGTTGCGGCGACACCCAGCTTGTTAAAGACCTGCCTGTCACCGAAGACCACAAATGGAATGACGGCGTTGTGACCAAGGCCGCTACCTGCACCGAGGCAGGGGAGAAGTTGTACACCTGCACCGTCTGCAACAAGACGAAGACGGAGACCATCGAGGCCACGGGTCACGACTGGGAAGAAAAGACCACCCCCGCCACCTGCAAGGACACTGGCAGCGTTGACCGCACCTGCAAAACCTGCGGCGTAACCGAGCACGTTAAAGACCTGCCCGTTACCAACGAGCACATTTGGGATGCAGGCACTGTCACAAAGGAGGCCAACTGCACCGACAAGGGCGAGACGACCTACTCCTGCACCGTTTGCGGCGCAACGAAGGTCGAGGAAGACATTGCCGCGCTGGGCCACGACTTCCACGGCGGTAACTGCAACCGCTGCGGTGTTGCCGACAACTACGACCCGGAGCACTTCCGCCAGACGATTTTTACGCAGACAAACGAGTTCCGCGCCGAGAATGACCGTGCCCCGCTGACCTACTTGTCGCAGTATCAAGCTGTTGCCGACCTGCGTGCAAAGGAGCTGGCTACAAAGTACGCCCATACCCGCCCGAACGGAGAGCCATACTATACCGCGTTTGAAGAGCTTGGCTTCGGTGACCGTCTGGCTGCTGGTCTAAACGGTGAAAACGCAGGCCGTATGCAGGGAACATGGTTCTTTGAAGATTGGGCTGTAAATGGTTGGAGTGTTAGCCCCGGCCACCGTCAGGCCATGCTGGCCGACGCTGCGGACGGCATTGTCGTTGGCTGCTACTATGACCCGATTACCCAGTATTACTATGTCATTCAGGAGTTCTTCAGCTCCGAACTGGCAAATCAGTATAAGAACAGCCCTGCCAGCCAATCCGCTGACCCTGCGCACGCTGTGGCTGTTCAAGCTGTTGCGCCTGTTGCCGAACAGCCTGTCGTAACAGACACCCCGACAGAAACCGTCGAGCACCCCACCGATAAGACCGAGGACGAGCCATCCACCGTTTCCACGGATGAAAAGCCCGTCACCCCGGAGACCGCAGAAACCGGAAAAGAGTCCGAATAATATCTACTCATAATCATGCGCCCCACAGAACAAACGCTGCGGGGCGCATATTTTATTGCAAAAACTAAGGGTGTCGTGTTTCACGACACCCTTAGAAGCCTTATTATGTACGATTTACCGTTTGATTCTAGGATTTTTGATATTTATTTGATAATTTTTTAGCCGAACGTGCAGCACCAAATCGTTTTACCGTCGATTGTATAGAAACAGCAAATACCAATCTGCGTAAAATTCGGATTCGTAATAACTGCATAATGGGATGGACTATTTTGCCAGCCACTGCAAACCTCTGCCGCGCTCTGCTGGCTCTGTGCGAGTATTTCCGGCGTTTGTGCGCCCTCGTGAGACAGCGTATTATTTTTTAACTGATAATCGCATCGGCTATATGCAATACTATCAAGGCTACTGCTTGCTGATAGCGCCGTGAGGCCACCCGCCGCGCGCATTGCATTGATATTGTTTAATACCGCCCAATAAGGAGAATCTGCTTGGTCAATAAACCACCAATTTCCATCATTCGCATTGCTAAACGGAATCGCGCCATATTCAAACCCGGAAGAATCTGCCGGTGCAGACGCCTCTGTCTGGCCGCTGCCGGATGCAGCAGAAGAACCACTATTGCTGCCTGCCGCGCTGGCCGTCTTGGTGCTGACGGTCACTTCACACTCTGCCGTGACGCCGTCCACATCCACTGTAATTGTGGCCGTGCCATCGGCCACGGCGGTAACTGCGCCTTCCTCGTCCACCGTGGCAACGGATTCGTCGCTGCTCGTGTAGGTCGCGGTCTCCACAACTGCATCTTCCGGCTGGACAGTGTAAGTAAGCTGTACCGTACCGCCTACTTTCAAAGAAAGTGTTGTATCACTTAAATCTACACTTTCAATTTTAGGTAGGACTGTAATTTTGCACACGGCGGAAAGCTCCGTATCCTGCACCGCAGCGGTAATATCCGCTTCGCCTGCACCCACCGCCTCGACCTCGCCCGTGTCACTAACCGTAGCAACGGAATTATCAGAAGACGTGTAGCTGATAACAACGTGTGTTGCGTCAGCCGGTGCAACTGCCGTTTCCAGCGTCGCGGCCTCACCTGCGGTCAAGGTCAGTGTGTCCGTGGTAGTAATATCTGTCGGGGTGACAACGACCTCAATCGTCTTGCTGGCGGTAATTTTGCCGTCCTTGCTGGAGAGCGCCACCTCTGCCGTACCCGCGCTGACTGCCACCATGTTGCCGTCCTCGTCCACCACCAACACAGCGGAGTCACTGGAAGTGTAACTCATATCGAGCGCGTCCAGCTTTTTGGCAAGGTCTGCGCTCTCCGGCGTCGCACCGTCAAAGGTGTATTCCGGCGTGGCGGTAAAGGTTGCGCCCTTTTCCATACTGTCCGGCAAGTTCAGCGAAACGCCCGTGACACTGACGCCGCAGCCCGCAAGGCTGACCGCCAGTGCGCACGATAATGAAAGCGCCGCAAGTTTTCTGGATACTGATTTCATATCTAAACACATCATTCCAAATCAATAAAATTTTGTTATTATACAAGTGCTACAAGTACAGCTCGCACATCGTCAATGTACTTAGGGCCAACGCGCAAGGTCTCACCATTAGTCAGTTGGATTTCCTTTGCCTTTTTGTCCTGTAAGCCTTTGATTTTACGCACATTGACAACAATGCTTCGTTGGCAACGGCAAAACTCACCCTGCGGCAGGCGCTTCATAACCGATTGCAACGTTGTATTATAACGCTGCCTGCCGCTACACGTCACAATTTCTACCGCGTGGGAAAGTGCCTGTGCATATAGGATATCATCTGTGTAATATTTGTCAACCGCATACGCGCCGCGCTGTAAAGTCAATATCGCACGACCCTTTGCATAACTGCTGCGTTCCCAAAAAAAGTTGAGCAAGTCAAATATCTTCTTCGTATTTGTCGGCTTGACTATGACAGAGCAGGCATATACATCTTGACTCGCAAGCAAGTACTCGCTCCGATTGGAAATGAAGGCAATGTCAATACGGCTGTTGTATTTGCGCAGATGCTTAGCAAAGGTCATTCCATCAATACCGGGCGTCTCTACATCCAGCATGGCCGCATCTATGTCCAGCAGCCCACGCATGGCATAGGAGTCCTTTTGTATGGCTGTTTCTTTTTGGACGTAGACCTCATGGCCAGTATCTTTTTTCCACGCTTCGATTTGCCGTATGAGCCGTTCCATATCCTTTGTATTATCTTCCAAAATCAAAAGGTTCAACTCGTCTTCTCACCCTCAAAAATTGTCAAAAGCTGTTGTAATTTTAATTATGGTAGCAAACGATTTTGCCCATGTCACGCAACTTTACCCAAAACGCAGTTTGAATTACCCGAAATTTTTATTCCAAAAAGTTGTTCTATATCAAATCAACGCTGCGCCCGATTTGTCGCAAAAATCCGGGAAATTCTAGCAAAAAAATGGTATAGTATTAGTAGTAAATAAAGCGAACGTCAGAGGTGAGACCCCTATGCAGACCTACGGCTATTGCCGGATTTCCACACCGCGACAAAATATTGAGCGGCAAGTGCGCAACATATTGGCCGCGTACCCGGATGTCCATATCGTCCGCGAGGTCTACACCGGCACAAAATACCAAGGCCGCGCGGAACTGGACAAGCTGCTGCGCACTGTGCAGGCTGGTGACAGAATTATTTTTGATTCTGTCTCCCGTATGAGCCGCAGCGCCGACGAGGGTTGCCAGCTGTATACGGATTTGTACGCTCGGAATATCGACCTTTTCTTTTTAAAAGAGCCACATATCAATACCGAGACCTACCGCAAGACCGTCCAACGGCAAATCAACGCCCAGTTGCAAACCGGCAGCGCGGCCACCGATAATTTTGTATCGTCCGTTATTGCTGCATTAAATCAATACACCGCCGACCTTGCCGCCGAGCAGATACGCCTAGCCTTTGCGCAGGCCCAAAAAGAGGTTGACGACCTGCATCAGCGCACCAGAGAGGGGATGCTAACAGCGAAATTGAACGGCAAGCAAATCGGACAGGTGGCGGGCCGCAAGCTGATAATTAAGAAGGCCGCACCGTGTAAAGAATTGATTGCGAGATACAGCAAGGATTTTGGCGGTGCACTCTCGGATGCGGAGTGCATAAAGCTGATAGGCATTGCAAGAAATACTTACTACAAATACAAACGGGAACTGCGTGAGCAGTCCGCAGGGTAGCCCCCATTATGAGGGCTTATCTGCAAGGGCGCACCATGCGCAGGTCTTGCACTCTGCTTTTTCTCCGCAGGGCGGCACGCCAGTGTCGGGTTCGTAGGGGCAGGAATGATAATCGTATTGCATGGGAAAATTCCTTTTAAAAGTGTATTTATAAAATTGCGGCCTACTCTCACTCGGCCATCATCGCTGTTTATGCCGGACTACTCGGAAACGACCATTTTCTCCATGCAGTCACCGCAGATTAGGTTGATTGCTTTCGTTGCTCGGCAGCTATTGCCACATTTGGGGCAAATGTATTTGCGGGTGCTACTGGGCTTTTTGGTTCTGTTTCCGCTTCCCTTGGGGAGTGTGCCAAGCACATCCAGAAGGGAAACGCCCTCGACCATCTGCAAGTCCTGCCAGCCCTGTTGCTCGATAAAATCCAGCAGGTCAATTCCGGGGCTGGTAATTGTCCAACCGTATTTGGGATGGTGCTCCACTTCCAGCCCGTGTGCCTCGGCCATGACTTTAAATTGCTTGTTGTGATACACGCCGTTATTGCTGGTGTCCTTGATGGGTTCGGGGTTGCCGTTCTCGTCAAAAATTTTTGAGCCGTAGCCAACTGCGCAGGCAAGATGGCACATTTCGTGCAAAAGTGTGGCGCAGGTTTCCTCTATTGGGCGATTGAGAGTTGCCGAGCTAATATTGATTTCATAGCGCTGCTCGTCGCCTGCCTGCCAGACCTTGCCGCAAGTGAAATGTCCATACGCGCCAACAGTCTTTTTAAGACTGATAACCACCTCTGGCAACGCACCCTCGAAAAAGTGATTGTTGAGAAGTCGGAACATCTTTTCTAGTTGTCCGGCCACGCGGCTGGTTTTAACGGTTTGTTTCATTTTGCTGTCCTTTCTCGTCGTGTTTTCGTACCCCGCAGAAGCGGTTGCAGGTTTGGCCCCTGCCGGCGAGAAGAAAAAGTAAAGCCCACACCCCTGTGTCAACAAATCATGGAATATCGCAGCACCCCCGCAAAGTGCGAGAATATGCCGTGAAAGTTTGTTGACTAAAGGGTGTGGGCTTATATACTTTTTTGAGCGGCAGGGCCACGCTTCCCCGTCCCGCCGCAGCGGCGTTCTCCTTTCCGAATCAAAATTTAAAAAAAATTAGTATAGTTATATATAGGGGAGAGCGCACTCTCCACACAAATTGAAAGGAGACCCTTATGATGGTTTTAAATCTTGACCCAGAGACAAAATTTCTCTGGGATACAGCAAAAAACATCTATAGCCTAAAAAAAGACAAATTTTTCCAAACCGCACTGAAGGACGAATTTTTTCCGATTACTACCCCTTTCCGTTTAGAAGCCGATTTTCTTTTAAAAGAAGCCACTATAGACCGCCTTACTGATGATGACGTCAAAAATTGTATGTCGCGTGGAATCAATTTGCTGAAAAATCGTCCTCTCCGTGAGCCAGCTATCCTGTGGTCGTTCTTTTCTCGTTTTTCAGAAGAGGAATTGCAAAAATCCTCCGACATTGTTGAAGGTGATGCCTCATGGGAGCAGACTATCGCGGTCTATACAACCCTTAACGAGTTGCCTTTTGTAGGCAATGACGGCAGAATTGACGGTGCTCGTCTCGTTGACGACATCCTCTCCAAGTGGGATAGTCTTTGGGAGATGAAGGAAGCATATTTTTTGCTGTCGTTGATTGCAGACCGGTGTGAGCCAGAAAGCCCCTTCGGCTGGCTTGAAGGCATCCTCTTTCTTCGTGACCTTGAGCGTATCGCCCTGTGCGGCGAATAATGTGGCAGAAATGTCTGCGCATTGGTGCGGACATTGTGCCGCCACCCCAAGGGGCAGGAACGGCGGGAAGTCGTTCTGATTGGGGGCCGCAGCCCCCACTGACGGCAAGCGGGTCTTGTCGGCAGCAGGGAGTCCAGAGGGGTCACGCCCCTTTGGCAAGATAAGCCCACGGGTGGGCGGTGGGAGTTCTCGCAAGAACTGCCATATCTTGTATGACACAGCAGATTGTGGATAAATGACCTGCCTACTGTTGCAGGGCATTTTAATCCGCAGTCGGATGGGGCATCGTTCCCCACCGTTAAGGAAGGAGAGATTCATAATGGCGAGTGTGAAGAAATTTGATGTGGGTGCAGCTCGCGCACAACTGCGCCACAACTGCCGAGAAATCGAACATTCCTCAAACACGAATATCGACCCATCACGGCAGGAGCGAGATTATCTCCTGTCGCCAGACAGGGGAATCAGCGATTATGACTACCTTAAAAAGCGATTAAGTCAGTTATATGTATACGACCGCAAGGATGTAAAGGTCATGGCCGGGTGGGTCGTCACCGCACCGCAAGAGTTGCCTATAGAGCAGCAGGAAGATTTTTTCGTCACTGTATATGATTTTCTCGAAAATCGCTACGGTAAAGAAAATGTCGTTCAAGCCGCCGTCCATGATGATGAAGGTGGGCAGCCACATTTGCATTTTTATTTCATTCCCGTAGCAGACGACCCAAAGCACGATGAGGGCTTCAAAGTATGTGCTAATGAAGTTTTGGACCGTCGTGAACTGCGCAATTTTCATCCAGACCTACAACGCTACCTAAACGAGCATGGTCTGGAAGATGCCCACGTTATGACCGGCGTAACCAAACGGCAGGGCGGCAATCGCACTGTCGCGCAGCTTAAAGCCGAACGCGAACAGGAAATCAAACGCCCCTCACTGTACTTCGGAGAAGCCACCAATACGCAGCACTTACACTTTTGAGGTGCACCATGAATCAATTTGTACTGCGCCTTAATTGTTATCTGTATGGAGCACTTGCCATCACACTGGCATTTTTATTGCTGCTCATTTACATACGCGGGCAGGGCAACCATTTTCCGAATCCCTTCAAACGCAAAAATATTGTGTATCAGCCAGCTGTACAGGCGCATGGAGTTCTTCTCGGAAAGCGATTCAACTTGCTTGCCTACTCGCCAGAACAAGACGAAGGGCATATCCTTGTCCTCGGCCCTTCTGGAACTGGCAAGACCAGTGCTTTGCTGATACCAACGCTGCGCAGTTGGCAGGGCACAGCACTGGTGGTAGATATTTCCGGCGATATTTCGGCCAATGTACAGGCAGAAAATAAAATCATATTTGACCCAACCTCAAAGGATTGCATCCCGTACAACGTCTTTGCCTCGATAGATGCCGTTGATGACGAGACCGAGCGGCTAGAACGCTTAGAACAGCTTGCCTACCTGTTGTTGCCGGATAAGGCCAATGACAGCGAGGCAGGCGTATTCTTTTGCAAAAATGGCCGCAAAATGATAACGGCAGCACTGATTTGTTACTACGGAATGGGCTGGGATTTCATTCAGATTTGTGAGCATTTTCTATCTAACGATTGGCGCAACCTGCTGAATGATATTGCCAAACAGGAAAATGCAACTGCCAATATGTACATCAGCAGCTTTGCCGGTGCAAGTGAGCAGAATACCGCAGGTTGCAAACAGGCGGCAGATGACGCCTTAAAACTGTTTGCAACAAACGAAAAAATTAAAAATGCACTTCGGAAAGCGGCCAGCTATGAGCAGTCAATCAACCCGGCCACGTTGGAGACCGACAGTATTTATATCTATATCCCGGATGAAAAGCTCAAAATATATGGTGACCTACTGCGTATTATCACGGCGCAGTCAATGGAATATTTTTCGTCTCGTCCACCAGAACATAAGGAAATGATTTTATTCTGCTTGGACGAGTTTGCTTCATTCGGCAAGCTGCAAATCACCGAGGCTTTACGCAAGCTACGGAAACGACACATCCGCATTATGGTATTGACACAGTCGCTGGCTGACCTTGACATGATTTATGGCAAAGATGAGCGCAAGGCTATGCTCGGCAACTTCAAATTTACGGTCATACTGGGCTGCAAGGACACCGAGACGCAGGAGTATTTCTCGAAAATGATAGGCGATAAGCCCTCATTGGGTGATGATTCCGACAACAAAAATAACCGCCCCATCATCAGACCCGCAGAACTTGCACATTTGGAGCAAGACCTGTACGTTATCTGTGATGATGGAGCGGTTAGATTAAGAAAAAACTTCTATTTTAAATCGTGATTTTTAAATGTGCACTTATAAAAATTACAGATTGTCGTGGAATATTGACATATTAGGGCAGATATATTACTATGATGTAGGGCACAACAAGAACTCAAAAAGGACAAATACAGAGAAATAATTGTAAGACCCCAGCACCTACGGGTGTTTGGGGTCTTTTTTGTTTGC
>JABLTO010041133.1_pt1 | contig 17391 bp, 12 predicted proteins | sample 7160091 | NCBI WGS metagenome assembly JABLTO01 (sample SAMN14651225, study PRJNA627086) | human gut metagenome | isolation source: feces | host: Homo sapiens
CATACTGCCGGAGATTGTCTTTCCGTATCACACGATCCGTTTCAGGGGTAGACGCAAATTGCTGGCGCCTGCCGGAGATCTGGATATAGCCAAGGCGGCCTTGAGAGCGGGTGCAGATGCCTGTTATATCGGCGGCAAATGGAGTGCAAGAGCTTATGCCAGGAATTTTGGTGAAAGTGAAGTAAAGGAAATATTGGATTATGCCCATGAGCGTGGTAAAAAAGTTTATGTGGCGTTAAACACCATGCTTTATGAGAGGGAAATGCAGGAAGCGCTTTCCTATACCCGCTTTCTTTATGAAGCAGGTGTTGACGCTGTGATAGCAGCGGATTTAGGGTATATCCAGCAGGTGCGCCGCTGTTTTCCGGAACTGTCTGTTCACGTCAGCACACAAGCCGGCATCCAATGCGGTTTGGGAGCAAAGCTGATGCAGGAATTAGGGTGTACGCGCGTGGTGGCAGCACGGGAATGCACTTTTGCAGATCTGGCGGATATAGCGGCACAGGGCATAGAAGTTGAGGCCTTTTGCCATGGCGCCATGTGCTCCGGGATTTCAGGTGCATGCCTGATGTCGGGCATGATCGGAGGGCGTAGCGGAAATCGCGGCCGTTGTGCACAGCCCTGCAGACAGGAATATACATTGTTCGGTAAAAATGCTTATCATCTGAGTGCCAGAGATTTATGTACATTGGATTTGATCGGACAGTTTGCACAGGCCGGCGTATGTTCACTGAAAATAGAAGGCCGAATGAAAAAAAGGGAATATGTCGTCTCTGCAGTATCGGCCTATCGAAAGGCTTTGGATGCATATGACGAGGGCAGGGCGACAGACTGCAAAAAACTGCGGGAGGAACTGGCCTGCGTATTTAACCGAGGCGGGTTTTCTCAGGGGTATCTCTCCGGCAGCAGGGATATTACTTATCTGCGCAAACCCGGTCATATGGGGCTGTATTTGGGAAAAATTCAGAGCAGACAGGGCAATAAAGCGCTGTTGGCAACGGAATACCCGTTGCAGAAGGGAGACAGCATTGAAATTGGGGCCATGGGATTTGCCTTGGCTTATGCGGATAAAGCTCCGAATGGATGGTATATTCCCGTATCCGGAACGATTCAGGCGGGAGATCGGGTATATTTGAAATCTTCACCGTCGCTGCTGAAAAAAATACAGCAAATTGCGGAAACGGATGAGGCCGGCCGACAAGTGACGCTGGATTTCACAGCAGAAGAAGGAGGCAAAGCCTGTCTGATTGCCAGAAGCGGGGAGTGGATGGCTACAGCGGAAGTACCGGTGGAGCAAAAGGCTCAAAAACCTGTTTCGCTACAGAGTGTTCGCGAAAAATTATGCAAAAGCGGCGGTACGAATTTTGCTGTCAGTACCTGCCATGTACAATTGAAAGGTGAACCGTTTTTGCCGGCCGCAATGGTCAATGGGCTGCGGCGGCAGGTTTTGGAACAGTTATCGCAGAAAATGATGCCACAGGTATCCGGCCGCACAGTGCAGACGAAAACACGGTATCAATCACCGTCGTGGCATGGAGTTATGCCGCCGCCGTATATAGCGGCACAGGTATGTACAGCAGAACAGGCGCAGGCTGCGGCTGATGCAGGGGCAGCACGCATTTATGCGGCACCGCAGGATGCCGCCCAGTTGGAAAAAATCTGCCGGAGCAAACTGCCGGAAACGTGGCTGGTGCTGCCGCCCTTTTTTAGCCAGGAAACGGCAGCGTGGGCAGAAAAATTTTTGCAAGCGGATGGGAAGCATTTTTATGGATTGATTGCGCCCAACCCAGGCGCGGCGCAGCTGGCGCGCAAGTTGGAAAAACCGTGGCTTGCCGACTATTGGATGAATATTGCTAATCAGGGAACTGTGGCTCTGCTGGAAAACTGGGGCGCAGCCGGATATGCGGTGAGCGCTGAAATTGAGAATACGGCTATAAAAGCATTGACCGGTGCAAAGGAATATGTCGCATATGGACAACTGCCATTGATGAATCTGCGCCATTGCCCGGTGCGCAAACAGGCCGGATGTACGGCTTGCGGCAGTGGTGTATTACAGGACAAAATGAAATATTGTTTTTCGATGGGAAAATTGTGGGCAGGAGATTGCCTGGCACAAGTGTATAACGCGGTACCTATTGCCTTGCAGGAAATGCAGGCGCTGCGTCAGGCGGGAATTATTGGGTTGCGCCTGTTGTTTACCGGAGAGCGGGCACAGCAGGTTACACAGATTACGCAGGCTTATAAAGCTGCCTGGAAGCATACCGGGAAAGTGGATCTGGAACGGCTCGGAATACAGAAATATAGCAACGGACATTTTTTTAGAGGAGTGGAATAAAGCAAGTGGAAGAGCGAGTCTATCAAAAACTCGGTTTTGATAAAATCAGGGAGATGCTGCGTGCACGCACCCTTTCACAACCGGGCGCACAACTGGCAATGGAGTTGGAACCCAGTGCGCAGCCTGACGTGGTGGAAAACCTGTTGCAGGAAACGGCGGAAGCAGAACATATTTCTTTGGCGGCAGCTTCCTATCCGATGAGTGGATTTGAAGATATTAAGGAAGAACTGAGCAGACTTCGGGCTGGGGCGGCGCTTTCCTGTGGAGAATTGCTGCGGGTCTGCAGGCTGCATAAGGCCGCAAAACGTGCGCGTCAGGGCATTGTGCGCGATGAAGCGGCAGGCGTGGAGCGGCTGGCGGAAATGGCACAGGATCTATGGTACGACGATCTGCTGATTTCGCGCATTGAGCAGGCAATTCTGAGTGAGGAAGAAGTGGCAGATAATGCTTCTGCCGAATTGCGGGATATTCGCCGTAAAATTAAAAGCGAAAATGCACAGATTCGGGAGAAATTGAATGGTATTCTGCGCAGCAAGGAAAAATCGGCCTATCTGCAGGAAGGCATTATTACTATGCGGGAAGGGCGGTTTGTAGTACCTGTCAAGCAGGAATACCGTGCGCAGATTCCGGGGCTGATTCATGGGCAATCTTCCAGTGGAGCGACGCTGTTTATTGAGCCAATGGGTATTGTAGAAGCCAATAACCATTTGCGCTTGTTGGAGGAAGAAGAGAAACGGGAAATTGCCCGCATTTTGCAGGAATTGAGTGATTTGGCAGGAGCGGGTGTAAGCGAAATGCGCCTGGATATCGAACGACTGGCCTATTTGGATTTGATATTTGCCAAAGCATCCCTGGCGATTCATATGAAAGCATTCCGGCCGATTCTGAATTCAGAAGGTAAGATTTCCATTTTGGCAGGGCGGCATCCGCTGATTGACGCAGAAAAAGTGATTCCGGTGACGGTGGATGTGGAACCGCAAATTAATACGTTGATTATAACCGGGCCAAATACCGGTGGTAAAACAGTTACCTTAAAGCTGATCGGCCTGTTTGCATTGATGGCACAGAGCGGGTTATTTCTGCCGGCAAGAGAAGGAAGCTCTTTGCCTGTTTTTACCGCAGTATTTGCGGATATTGGCGATGAGCAGAGTATAGAGCAGTCTCTATCCACATTCAGCTCACATATGAAGAATACTATCTATATTCTGCGCAAGGCAGATAGTGGCTCTCTGGTGCTGTTGGATGAAATGGGAGCCGGTACCGATCCGGAAGAAGGGACAGCTTTAGCGTTAGCTGTTTTGAGTGAACTGACAGAGCGGGGAGCTCACATTTTTGCTACAACACATTATAGCGAAATTAAAGCCTATGCAATGACGGCGCAGCATTTTGAAAACGCCAGCATGGAGTTTGACCCCAATTCTCTGCAGCCGACTTTCCGGCTGATCATGGGAGTGGCGGGGGCGAGCAATGCGTTTCTCATTTCCAAGCGCCTGGGATTGAAAAAGGAGACTATTGAACGAGCGCGGGCATTTATGCGCGAAGAGCGGCTGGAATTTGATAATTTAATGCTGCATGCAGAGCGTACGCGCAAGAATGCCGATCAGAAAATGCAGCGGGCTCTGGAATTGGAAAAACAGGCGAAAGAGTCGGAAAAGAAAATCAGAGCGGTGGAACAGGATATTGCTGAACGGCGGGAAAAAGCATTGCTGAAGGCACGGCAGGAGGCTTATGAGATCGTCCGGGCGGCAAAGGAAGAGACAGAGCAGATTTTAAAAGAAGCTCGCAAAACGCGCAGGCAGAATGAAAGCGAGGCTACCCGCACAACAGAAAAAGTGCGCTTAGAACTGAACCAGAAACAGGAGCGGCTCAAGCGGCAGATTGAGCCGCCTAAACGCGCCGAAGCGGGGCAAAAAATAGATCCCAAACAGCTGAATATCGGGGAAGAAGTGCGGATTATCAGCCTGGGAGCAGATGCCGTTGTGCAGTCACTGCCTGATGCAAAAGGAATGGTCAGTGTGCAGGCGGGAATTATGACACTGAATATCCACTATAGCGATTTGATGCAGAAGCAGAAGGGAAAACGAAAAGCAGTGCGCACTTCCAGCGTGCAGCTGGCTCAAAAAATGGTGCCGCTTTCCATTAACCTGCATGGTTATAATGTGGAAGAAGCGCTGATTGAAGTGGATAAATATCTGGATGATGCTTTTTTGGCAGGAATCAAAGAAGTTTCTATTATTCATGGTAAGGGCACAGGGACACTGCGCAGCGGAATTCAGCAATACCTGCGGCGCCATCCCCATGTGCAATCCTTCCGTTTGGGCAAGTATGGCGAAGGAGAGGCGGGTGTCACCGTAGTGACATTAAAATAGCAATTTTTATTAAAGTTTCCGCAAAGTTACAAATTGTTCATAAAGTGTATATATAATGGATAAAAAGAACCTTGTGGGAAACAATCCTGCAGTTGAATGATAAAATAATCCGGGAGGAAAGACAGCAATGGCCAATAACACAATACTTTTGATGGATGATGATGAAAATATCTGCAAAGTGATCCGTCTTTATCTGGAAAAAGAAGGAATGAATGTGCAGGTTGCGCATGATGGCGCAGCCGGGTTGGAACTATTCCATAAGGAAACGCCAAACCTGGTTCTGCTGGATATCATGATGCCCGGCATGGATGGGATTGAAGTAATCAAACAGATCCGCAAGGAGAGTTCTACTCCTGTCATCATGCTGACAGCAAAGGGGGATACGATTGATAAAGTGCTGGCGCTGGAATTGGGTGCAGACGACTATATTGTGAAACCGTTTGAGCCGAAGGAATTGACTGCGCGTATTAAAGCGGTGATCCGGCGCACGGAGACGGCCGTGGAAGAGCCGACTACTATAAAATATGAAAATCTGGAAATTTCCATTGCGGAATATACGGTGGAATACTGCGGAAAAAAACTGGAGCTTCCGCCCAAGGAATTGGAATTGCTATATTTCCTGGCATCGCATCCCAATAAGGTGTTTACGCGTGAACAGCTGCTGCAGAAAGTATGGGAGTTTGATTTTTACGGAGATTCCCGAACGATTGACGTTCATATCAAGCGGTTGCGCGAAAAACTGGGAGATGAGCAGCCCTGGCATATTAAAACGGTTTGGGGTGTAGGCTATAAATTTGAGGTGGATGAAGCAGAGGTGAAGTGATGTTTCGCTATAAAACCTTATTTTCCCGTATTTTGGCAGTATGTACGGGAATACTTTTGATAGCGATTCTTCTGCTCAATGTGATCTGTGCAACACGTTTGCGTAAAAATGCGGTGGAGGAAGTGGTTTCGCGCCTTTCAGAAGGATGCAGCCTGATTCACCGGACGTTTCAGGAGTATTATGAGACAGGCAATACGGATGAACAATTATTTGCCTATGTCAAGGAAATGGCAGAAAAGCGCAGCGGTTCCATCTGGATTGCAGATGCATATGATAAAATTGTTATCGAATTGAATTACGATGAGGATTACGGGCAGTACGAGAACTATGCGCGGCAGAATCAGGAGCGGATGGCAGAAAAAGTCGATTCCGGCAATATGGTCTATATGCTTTATGAAGGAGACGGACTATATTACGCTCCGGTAGTGACGGTAGGTTGTGCGATTCAGAAAGATGGTGCGAATATTGGTTCTGTCTATATGAATGGGCAGGTTACGGGAGTAGATGCAGTTATTTCTCAGATTCAGCAGGCGTCCATGGCTGTGATTGGGATTACGCTGATTTTGGCAGTGTTTTTTTCTTTTGAAGTGTCCCGTAAAATTTCCAAGCCATTGTATGATATGAATCAGGCAGCAAACGAGCTGGCAAAAGGCAATTTTGATCAGCGGATCGAAGTGACGGATCGCGGGGAGATTGGCCAGTTGACGGAAACGTTCAACATGATGGCAGAAGCATTGAAAAAATATGAAGATACGCGTTCCAGCTTTGTAGGCAATGTTTCTCATGAATTGAAGAGCCCGCTTACAGCGATTCAGGGATTTATCCAGGGTATGCTGGATGGGACAATCAGCCAGGAGGAGCAAAAAGGGTATTTGGAAATTGTGCTTTCCGAAGCGCGCAGGATGAATGCGCTGATTGTGGATTTGCTGGATCTGGTGCGTATTGAATCAGATCAATTCCCTATGGATATGACCGTATGGGATATCAACGAATTGATCCGTCGCTGTATTATCAATTTCATTGGTAAAATTGAAGATAAGCGCATTGATCTTTCTGTAAATATTCCCGAAGAAAAGACGGAAGTACGGGCAGATATGGATCGTATTACCCAGGTGATTACCAACTTGCTGGATAATGCGGTAAAATTCTGTGAAGAGGGTGGAACCATAAAAATCTGGACTTATCTGTCTGACGGGAAAGTTAATATCAATATTTCCAATACAGGGCAGATTATACCGCCGGAAGATTTGAAATACATTTTTGATCGCTTTTTTAAAGTGGATAAATCGCATAACCGCAAAATTCCGGGAACAGGAATCGGACTTTCTATTGTGAAAGAGATTATCAACCGACATGATGAAAAAATATGGGTGAATTCCCAGGCCGGAATGGGGACGGTTTTCACGTTTACACTGTCACTGGCAGATGAAAAAGATGGGAAGAAGTCGGAAAAATAAGTTCCGGGCGGAAGAAAGGAATCCGAATGGATCAGAATCAAAATTATATGAAACAGCAGCCGGAAGAAAACCAGGCGGCAGAGGAAAAACAGCAGCAGGCAGCGGCGAATGCTCAAAGAAGTTATACGCAGCCCTATTACAGCCAGCCCTATTATTATGTGCAGCAGCCTCCGCAGTGGCAGGGATATGGGTATCCGCAGTATATGGCGCAAGGTTATCCCGTACAGAGTTATCCTGTACAGAATGCGGCTTACGGCAACGGACAGGGGGCAGGTTTTTCCTCTCCGGAAACACAGCCGCATAAAAAACGGCGTGGCTGGACGGTGATGGCGATTATTGCCGGCATTTTGGCCAGTATGATGATCGGTTGCTTGTTATCCATGAGTTTTTTGATTCCAACACTCAGAGAACGCCTGGAAGAGGGCTCACCTTATACATGGGAAGAATGGGGAACAGAACAGGATGAGCCGATTATCAAAAAAGATGACTATGCACCGAACCCGGAGATTACCAGTATAGGGGGTGAAGCGCCGGTAATTACAAATGAGGCAAACCCTGTGCCCGAAATCGCCGAACAGATTTCGGAAAGCGTTGTAGGGGTCAATGCCTATGTGGAGGAAGATGGCGAATTTATGCTGTATTCCAGAGGTACGGGTTTTGTGATTCATGAGAGTGGCTATATTCTGACGAATTACCACGTGGTGGTGGAGGGCAGCAACTATACCATTTCGGTGGAAGGCAGTGAGCAGGAGCTGGAAGCGAAATATGTCGGCGGAGATGCAACGATGGATTTAGCAGTATTGAAAGTCGATCATATTTCAATGAAAGCGGTAGCTTTGGGCAGCTCTGCAGAAACCAAAGTCGGAGAGATGGCAATTGCCATGGGCAATCCTGCCGGAGCGGATGCGAATCTGACGGGCAGTGTAACGGTGGGGTATGTCAGCTACGCAGGCAGGAAATTGAGCTATAATGGCACTTTGCAGGAATTTTTACAGATAGATGCAGCAGTCAACCCGGGTAACAGCGGCGGCCCTTTGGTTAACAGCAAAGGAGAAGTGATAGGAATTGTTACCTTGAAAAGCCTGATTTCATCCTATGATGAATATGGCAATCCTATCAATTCTGAGGGCCTGGGTTTTGCAATACCGATTGACGCCGCAAAGGAAATTGCTTTACGGATTATCAACGGCGGTTCTATCCAGCGGCCGGGAATTGGTATTTTGTATGTTGAATTGTCGGCAGAAGAAGCGGCTCAGCAGCAGCTTCCTCAGGGCAAGATGATTCAGGAATTTATGAGTGGCAGTCCGGCAGAAAAAGCAGGCCTTGAGTTGGGAGATGTCATCATAAAGTGCAATGGGGTTTCCTTGATTGAACAGGATATTTTAGTAGAAACGATTCAGGCTGCGGAGCCGGGCGAAACCATTGAACTGACAGTATGGCGAGAAGGAAAAGAGTTGGATTTTTCTGTAGTGGTTGGAGATATGAATCATATGGTGGTTTATTGAAAAAATAAAAAGGAGAGTGGCGTTTACTCTCCTTTTTTGCTATAATAAAGGCGATAGGGTGGTTTTAAGAATTGCCGAAAAAGCGGGCAGGTGCGGAAGAATTGTGTAATTCGAATTCTTAAGTACCGTTCCCTATAATACAATAGAAAAATCGAATACAATAAAAAGAGGTAAAATTATGCGTATCTTGATTGTGGAAGATGAAAGACATCTGGCAGAAGCGCTCCGGCAGATTATGTTGGAGCAGAAGTACAAGGCAGATATCGTCTACGATGGAGAGGATGGGTTTGAATATGCCATGAGCAATGCCTATGATGCCATCATATTGGATATTATGCTGCCCGGCCAGAATGGCTTTGAAGTGGTACGCAAGCTGCGTGCAGAGAAAAATAATGTGCCGATTCTGCTGCTAACGGCTAAGGATGAAATAAGCGATAAGGTAAAAGGACTGGATTGCGGAGCAGATGATTATATGACAAAGCCTTTTTCTCCGGAAGAGTTGCTGGCTCGCATTCGCGCTATGATGCGCCGACAGGGAGATGTGGTTTTTGATGAAATAAAATTTGCCAATCTTTCCCTGAATATTTCCATGCGGACGCTGAATTGTGGAGAAAAATCCATGCATTTGGCCTATAAAGAATTTGAAATTCTCCGCCTGCTGATCAACAAACCCAAGGTGATCGTTCCCAAAGAGGATATCATCATTAAAGTTTGGGGAGCGGATGCAGAAGCAGATGACAATAATGTGGAGGCTTATATTTCCTTCTTGCGGAAAAAACTCAATTTCCTGGGATCAGAAGCTAAAATCAAGACCATACGCAAAGTGGGATATCGGTTAGAAGAAAAAGATGATTAAAAAATTGCGCAAGAAATTTGTGCTGATGACTGCGCTGCTCATTTTTGGCATTTTTCTGGCCATATTGGCTGCCTTTTGTATCAATGTGTATTGCCGTCAGGAACAGGATGGTTATCATCATTTGGAGAAGGTATTGGAACGCGGCTTTTATCCGCGGCATCCAAAGGTTACGATGAATGGAAAAAAGGAATTGAGATATGGCACGCAGCCAGGATTTTGCGTGGAGGTAAATGAAGAAGGCGAAATAACTCTGCTGGATATGCAGTATTATTCTGAGGTTGAGCAAAGCATTCTGGAAAAAGCAGTGCACTGTGCAACGGAAGCGGAAAAGGAGCGCGGTGTTATTTCTTCCATGAATCTGAGATATGTACGGCAGAGCGAAGATAGCGGTTTTCGCATTGCTTTTGCAGATGTTTCAGCACAGCGGCAGCAGTTGCAAAGCTATATGGAAAGTGGTTTGCTGATTATTCTGGTGGGGATGCTGGCAGTTGTTGCTGTGGTATACTTCTTATCTGAAATTGCGGTACGTCCGGTGGAAAAGGCGTGGGTTCAGCAAAAACAGTTTGTGGCAGACGCATCTCATGAAATCAAAACACCGTTGACCATTATTCTGACCAATGCGGATATACTTTTGGCCAATGTGGACGAAACAATCGCTTCCCAGAGAAAATGGGTGGAGTACCTTAAGGCGGAAGCGGAGCGCATGAAAGATTTGGTGGAAAATATGTTGTTTTTGGCCAAGTCAGATGCGGGAAAAGATCTGTTGATTCATTCGGATATTGATTTGAGTGAAGTGGCCTGGAATAGCATGCTTCCTTTTGAATCGGTTGCCTATGAAAAGGGTATTACGATGAATAGCGATATTGCTCCTGGGGTGAAGCTGCAAGGCAATGCTTCGGGTTTGGGGCATTTGATGATGATTCTGTTGGATAATGCCTGCAAATATACTCCGGTGGGCGGGACCATTACGTTGAAATTGGAACGGAAACAGGAAAAAGTGCTGCTCAGCGTTAATAATACGTGCAGCGAAGTCATTCCGAAAGAAAAATTGGAACATATTTTTGACCGTTTTTACCGGGTAGATGAGGCACGCAATCGCGATGCAGGCGGGCACGGCCTCGGATTGGCCATCGCAAAAACTTTGGCAATGCAGCATCAGGCAAAAATCTGGGCAAAAAGCACCAAAGAAGAGGGAGTAACCATCTTTGTGGAATTTAATAAAACGATCAAAAAAAGGAAAAGAAAAAAGCAGCCTTGAGAAAGGCTGCTTTTTTTATGAGAGCCAATGAGGAGAGCTTGCCTAAAGTGAAACTGATAGGAGGCAGCAGAAGATAATTGAAACACATCCATGCATAAAGTTTCCTGAGTAAAAAAGCAGACGTGGTATAGTGCAATGGGTAAACAAAAGCCCTCTGATGATGAGGGCGCTTGTGTAAGTACATTAATTTCGGCTTGCAATTACGGTCAAATCCGGATGCAGTTGCAGAATAGAAGCCGGCAGCTCGGGTGTAATCGGGCCATATAAAGCCTTTTCGAGGATCTCAATTTTGGCAGACCCATTGGCAATCAGCAGAACGCGTCTGGCATGCATGATGGATTTCATACCCATGGTCAGCGCCTGAGTCGGGACATCCTCTTTGCGGGCAAATAAGCGGGAATTGGCCTGTATGGTATTTTCCGTCAGATCTACCAAGTGCGTCATTTTTTCATAGGAGGTACCAGGCTCATTGAACCCAATGTGGCCATTATGGCCAATTCCCAGCAATTGCAGGTCAATTCCGCCGGCATTTTCAATTGCCTGTTCATAGGATAGGCATTGTGCGCCAGCATCAGATGCCGTTCCATCCGGTACATGCGTATTTTCTTTACGGATATTTACATGGTTAAACAGATGTGTATCCATAAAGTAACGATAACTCTGGGGGTGTGTACCCGGAAGACCATAATACTCATCCAGATTGAAGGTAATGACCTGAGAAAAGTCCAGATCTCCCTTTTGATACCATTCAATCAGTTGCTTGTAAGTGCCGATGGGTGTGGTGCCGGTGGCCAATCCCAATACTGTGCGGGGATGCAGTATGATCTGAGCGGAAATGATATTGGCTGCACGGCGGCTCATCTGGCCATAGCGATCGGTGAAAATAATCTTCATGAGGAACCCTCCTATCGTAAAACAGATTTAATGCCAATTTGCCTTATGCCTTGCTCCAGGTAGTGCCGTCACGGCTGTCTTTTAAAAGAATGCCGTGGGCAAGCAGATCATCGCGGATGGCATCGGCAGCAGCATAATTTTTTTGCTTCTTTGCTTCAGCGCGCTCCTGAATTTTTGCTTCCACATAAGTCGCAAGATCTGCATCCACTGCAGAGTTTTCCTGTTCGTGAGCATCCCGCAGATTCAGAGAAAGAACTTTGTCGAAATCTTCAATCAGCCATAATTTTGTAGCATCGTCTAGCGGCGCTTTCAAAATGTCATATATGGCAGTCAAGGCCATGGAAGTGTTGAGGTCATTTCCCAATGCCTGCGCAAAACGAACGCGGTAAGGCTCGGCCGCTTGCAGGTCTGCTTCTCCCTGCGGCTGTAAAGCGGCAATGCGCTTTTTAAGACGATTATAGGCGGCAACAGTATTATCCAGCGCATCATAGCTGAATTCCAATGGCTTGCGATAATGCGACTGCAGGCAGAACATACGATAAGCCAGAGGATCATATCCCTTGCTTTCCAATAATGAGACAGTCAGGAAATCTCCTTTGGATTTGCTCATTTTACCGGATTTGTCATTGAGATGATGGACGTGGAACCAGTAATTGCACCATTTATGTCCGAGATATGCTTCGCTTTGAGCAATTTCATTGGTGTGATGGGGGAAAATATTGTCAACGCCACCACAATGCAGATCAAGGTACTCGCCCAGATGTTTTAAACTGATGCCTGAGCACTCGATATGCCAGCCGGGATAACCGATTCCCCAGGGACTATCCCATTTTAATTCCTGATCATCGAATTTGGACTTGGTAAACCAGAGCACAAAATCGGCTTTATTGCGTTTATTAGTATCTTCCTCCACATCTTCGCGTACTCCGACCATGAGGTCGTCGCTGCTATGCCCGGTCAGAGCATAATAGTCATCCAGCTTGGAAGTATCGAAATATACGTTATCGCCTGCAACATAAGCATAGCCTTTTTCGATCAGGGCTGAGACCATATTGATAAACTCCTGAATGCAGTTGGTGGCAGGCTCGACTACATCCGGCCGCTTAATGTTCAGTTTGCGGCAATCTTCAAAAAAAGCATCAGTATAGAATTTGGCAATTTCCATAACGGTTTTATGTTCCCGTTTGGCGCCTTTGAGCATTTTGTCTTCACCGGTATCGGCGTCGCTGGAAAGATGACCGACGTCGGTGATATTCATGACGCGTTTGACTTCATAACCGTTGTAGCGCAGAGCTTTTTCCAGAATGTCTTCCATAATATAACTGCGCAGATTGCCGATATGTGCATAATGGTAAACAGTGGGTCCGCAGGTATACATGGAAACTTTGCCCGGCGTATGCGGTACGAATTCATCTACCTTTTTAGACAAGGTGTTATACAAATAGAATTTACTCAGCATATTCTTCTCCCATAAAAATTTAATAAAAAAGCCGCATATTTCTAAGATATGCGGCAGATAATCTTTTCAAACTTACCGCACAGACTGCGGTTCTTCCCAAATGACAACACTTACTATATGGGAAAAACGGCTTAAACAACATCTTTGCGGCAACAACACAGTTTCATAAGTATCCTCTTTCATTGACTCTTACTATAACATTAACATAGCGAACCCAGTTCGTCAATCACAGAACGAAACTTTTATGAAATCCATCTTTAGATATGCAATGCACTGAGCAGAAGACATAACCGTAGAGGTGTCAGAAGAGGCTGCTCTGTCAGTGCCTGTTGCAGCAACTCCATATTTTCTTCGCTGTATTCCACTTCCTTTGAAAAAGATTTGGCAATATGGCAGGCTTTGGAAAAATCCCAGGATTCTCCGATATGAACGGAATGGATCTGCAAAAGATACAGTAAAGAAAAAGCCGCTGCAATCAGTTGAAGTTTGCCGAGCAGATCCCAATCAAAGGAAGCTTTCGCGAAATATCGAAACAGCAAATATACGCAGAACTGCTCATAGAGAAGCACACACCAACTTTCGGCCGGTGGTTGAAGTGCGCATAGCTGAGCAGGAGAGCATTGGGAAAGCCATTGGGCGCAGGCGCTGAGTTCCGCATTCCAATGAGAGTCCAGATATTCCATTTGGAGGAAAGTATTCAGCAAAGCGCACAATGTTTCACAGGGGTTGAAGTATACCAAAGGAAGGGGATACTCTGCCGGGGGTTCCTGGGCGCATATTTGGCAGAAGCTATCGAGAGAAGTGCCGGTTTCCAACAATGCCTGCAGCTCCTGCCCATACAATAAAGCCTGCAATAAGCGTTGACTGACAGGAAGCGTGCGCTGCTGCAGCAAAAGCATCAGATGCTTGCGCGCATGAAAGACGCCTGTACGTAAAGCAGGCTCGAAAGGCTGCTGTTCCTCAAAAGGAGCCGTTCCTTTGCTTTCGATTAATTGCATAGGCTGACTGCGGCTGAGAATCAGCCGGGCAGCTGATTCACAGGCCAAGCCCAGGCCGATTTCGGCAAAATCACCAAATTGCTCGGCGAAGCGTGGATGCATGGTACAGATCCGGCAAAGTGCTTGTTCGCCCAGGCGGATATGAATTTCACATAGATTCTGCGCATTGAGAAACGGGCAACGTTCATCTTTACCGCATAAACGAAAATGCGGCGTGGGATCGGCTTGGATATTAGCCCGGAGTTTTTCGCCGAAAGCCCCGGGTTGAGCTATATAATTGGCATAGGCATCGGGGTCAATATCAATTTCCCAACCAAGGCAGCAATTATCATGGCAAGCCGAAGCCAGGCAGTGGAAGGATGGATAGTAATCGGGGTACAATAACTTCATAATCAGGATGAAAAAGCCCTGCGGCAACACGCAGGGCAAAGAGTTGCTTTATTTGAGGGCAGTAATGGAATAGCTGACGCTGTATTCCTGACCGGCTTCCAACGTAATGTGGCCGGGCTTATCCTCAAAGTTTCCGGATTCATCGGTGTAAGCCGGCAATCCGTTCCAGGGTTCCAGGCAGAAGAAAGGCGCCTGCTTTTTGGGCGGTGTCCACAAAGTGAGATTTTCAAAACCGGTGTAATCAAATTCCAGGCCGGTGCCATCGCTCTTTTTGACCAGCTTGACTTTATGGCTTTTGGGTGCCTTGAGGATAATGGCGTCCACATCAAAATCATCATAGACGATATCGTAGGTATTACCCGTGATGCGCTTAGCCAACCGATAGGATTCATTGAACAGGCTTTGTGCGTCCGTATAATAAAGATCCAGATCTTCTTCCTGCTCGAAAATCAATTGGTAATCCTCCGCAGAACCATCTACGCAATATCCGGCATGTCCGCCGATGCAGAACAGCATGGGCTGCGTACCGGTGTTACAAACGGTATAAGTGGTGGTATATCCCTGCTCGGTGATCTCGTGGGCGACGAGTAAACGGAAATCAAAGGGGTATTGTTCTTTGGTTTTTTCAGAAGAAGTGAGAGCAAAAGTGATTTTGGTATCCGTGCATTCTACCAGCTCAAATTCACTTTTACGGGCGAATCCATGCTTGGTGGTAAGCGAATATTCTTTACCGCCAAATTTGACTTTCCAATCCTTCAGTGCGCTGACAAAGGGAAAAAGCACGGGTGCATGACCGTTCCAAAAAGCGGGATCCCCGGTCCAGATATATTCCTTACCTTCATTCGTATAAGAGATGAGCTCACCGCCATAGGTATCTGCAATGCCCTTGGCGCAGCCGATTTGCAATATTTTCTGCATAAAAACTCCTTTCTCTGTTTCACAAAGTTTGATTTTATTATGCTACATTTTATAGCTTTGTTCAAGAGTGGAAACAGGCTTTTATATGAATGGAAAATATTTTTGCGGCAGTGTTTACAGCAGACAGCAGATGGTTTATAAGAGAGCAGAGAGAAGCGCCATATAACTTGTAATTGCCGGGTAAATGTAGTATGATAATGTAAATATTTTGTGAAGAAAATGATTGTGAGGAGAATTCTGTTTTGACGGGCAGAAGATGGGAAGCATGGGAAAAGATATCATTCAGATTTCAGAACTGAATAAGACATTTACTTCCAAAGAAAATCGTGTGGTAGCTTTGAAGCATATCAATCTTTCGATTCGGGAAGGAGAGATTTTCGGCATTATCGGCCTCAGCGGCGCAGGAAAAAGTACGTTGGTGCGTTGCATGAATATGCTGGAACGCCCTACAGAAGGGACTGTGCGCTTTGATGGCGTGGATTTGGCTACGCTTCCGCGTAAAGAATTGCTGAAAGTTCGGCAGTCTATCGGCATGATTTTTCAGGGATTTAACCTGTTGGAACAGCGGACAGCGCTGAAAAATATTTGTTATCCGATGGAGATAGCGGGCTGGCCCAAGGAGAAGATGCTGAAACGTGCGCAGGAACTGCTGCAGGTTGTCGGTCTGCCCGATCGGGCAGAGGCATATCCTTCGCAGCTTTCAGGTGGCCAGAAGCAGCGGATTGCCATTGCGCGTGCTCTGGCGACTTACCCGAAAGTGTTGCTATGTGATGAAGCAACCAGCGCGCTCGATCCTAATACAACGCAGTCTATCCTGAATTTGCTCAGAGAAATCAACCGCACGATGGGAGTGACAATTGTCATTATTACTCATGAAATGCGTGTAATTGAGCAGATTTGTCATAGAGTGGCGGTGATCGATCAGAGCGAAATCGTGGAAATGGGGGAAGTAAAGGAAGTATTTCTGAGGCCGCAGTCGGCTATTGCCAAACAGTTGATCCTGCCGCAGGGAGAAGGCGTTGAACGCATGGCGGGAAACAGAAATATGCGAATTGTATTTGACGGAATGTCCTCATTTGAGCCGGTTATTTCCAACATGACGCTGGAATGCCGCACCCCGGTTAATATTCTGTTTGCAGATACAAAAAATATTGATGGAAAAGCCTTTGGGCATATGATTTTGCAATTGCCGGAGGATGAGGCGGCGGTAGAGCGCATTAAAGCCTATCTGGAGAGCCGGGGAATTGTATATAAGGAGGAGATACAGGATGTTCACACCACAAATGCTTGAATTATTTGGCGTTGGAATACTGGAGTCCCTTTATATGACGCTGGGCTCAACATTGTTGGCTTATTTGTTTGGATTGCCGTTGGGGTTGCTGCTGTCGGTGACGGATAAAGAGGGAATTTATCCGATTCGCTGGCTGAATGCGATTCTGGGGTTCCTGGTCAATATGCTGCGTTCCATTCCCTTTATCATTTTGCTGGTGGCAATTATTCCGTTCACACGCAGCATTGTGGGCACTTCTATTGGCTCTACGGCGACGATTGTGCCGTTAGTCGTTTCGGCGGTGCCATTTGTAGCGCGTATGGTGGAATCTTCCATCAAAGAAGTGGATGCCGGAGTGATTGAAGCGGCCCAAGCAATGGGGACGCCCACTCTGAAGATTGTCACAAAAGTGCTGGTGCCTGAAGCGAAGCCTTCGCTGCTGACCGGTGCGGCGATTGCAGTTACCACAATTCTTGGCTATTCGGCAATGGCCGGATTTGTTGGCGGCGGCGGCCTGGGAACGATTGCGATTAACTATGGTTATTATCGCTATCAGACGGATGTGATGCTGGTGACAGTGGCTCTGTTGATTCTGATTGTACAGATTTTCCAGGAAGTGGGCATGCGTATTGCTCGTAAGGCAGATAAACGAATCAATTCATAATCAAAGGAGATTATATAATGAAAAAATTTATTGCATTGGTATTGGCGCTGAGCCTGGTGGTATGCATTGCAGCGGGCTGCAGCAAGAAGGACGATAAGACGATTCGCGTTGGAGCGAGCGTGACGCCGCATGCGGAGATTCTGGAAGTAGCCAAGGAGCTGCTGGCAGAGGAAGGCTATACGCTGGAAATCACAG
>JABLTO010060989.1_pt1 | contig 17391 bp, 12 predicted proteins | sample 7160091 | NCBI WGS metagenome assembly JABLTO01 (sample SAMN14651225, study PRJNA627086) | human gut metagenome | isolation source: feces | host: Homo sapiens
CGGGCCCGCCCCCCGCGGGGGGCGGGCCGCCCTGCGGGCCGTTCTCGCATTCTGCAAGTTCCCCCAATGTAAAATTTCATTTTCACCTTGACAAATGCCGCCCGCCGTCCTATACTTGCAGGTATATTTTCAGTGCAAAGGAGCCTAAAAACCATGAGTAAGGTGTTCATCCCGGCAGGCTACCGCAGCTGCCTTTCGCTCTACGATACCCAAAAAGCCATCAGCCTTATCAAGCGGGTGTTCGAGGATACCCTCTGCGGCAATTTGAACCTCTGTCGTGTCTCTGCGCCGCTTTTCGTGGAAGCGTCCACCGGCTTGAACGATGATTTGAACGGTGTGGAGCGCCCCGTCTCCTTTGACGTCCCCGATATCGGCCGGGATGCGCAGGTGGTCCATTCGCTGGCCAAATGGAAGCGGCTGGCGCTGTACCGCTACGGCTTTCGCCCCGATAAGGGCCTCTACACCGATATGAACGCCATCCGCCGGGACGAAACGCTGGATAATATCCATTCCATCTATGTGGATCAGTGGGACTGGGAAAAGGTCATCACCCCCGAGGAGCGCAACCGGCAATATCTCATGGCCACGGTGCAAAGCATCGTCGATGCCATCGTCTCCACCCGGCGCACCCTGCGGGCCATCTACCCGCAGCTCAATACCGTCCCGGACCTTGTGGAAACGGTCACCTTCATCACCACGCAGGAACTGGAGGACCGCTACCCCGACCTCACCCCCAAGGAGCGCGAAAACGCCATCACAAGGGAATACGGCACCGTTTTCCTCATGCAGATCGGCGGAGCGCTGCGCAGCGGCAAGCCCCATGACGGCCGCGCCCCCGACTACGATGACTGGACGCTCAACGGCGACCTGCTGGTGTATAACCGGGTGCTGGATACCGCCTTCGAGCTTTCCTCCATGGGCATCCGGGTGGACCCCGCCGCATTGGAGCGCCAGCTGAAGCTTTCCGGCTGCGAAAGCCGCCGCACCCTGCCCTTCCACCGTATGCTGCTTTCCGGCGAGCTCCCCCTCACCATCGGCGGCGGTATCGGGCAGTCCCGGCTGTGCATGTTCCTCATGGGCACCGCCCACATCGGCGAGGTCCAGTCCTCGGTCTGGGACGATGACACCGTAAAACAGTGCGAAGCGGCAGGCATCATCCTGCTGTAAAAAGAAGGAGCCGTCCGGCGCAGTCGGATGGCTCTTTTGCATGGGCGGGCATACAAAAGGAGGGCGCCCTGCGGCACCCTCCCTTTGCGAGATAATTTATTCAGAAGACAAACATTGAGGAGGCAGAAGGTTTATTTCGCCAGGGTGGTGATGAGGTTATACAGCGCTCTTACCGCCAGTGCCAGCGTAGCTGCCGCAGCGATGCCGCCCAGGACGTTACGGATGACAGAGTTGGTATTGCTGCCCAGCAGCTTTTTGCTGTTGGCGATCACCAGAAGCAGAATGGCGATGAAGGGAAGGATGAAGCCGCTGATGGCCTGCGCCGCAACGATGATGGCAGCGGGGGTGGTATTTACCATGGCCAGTACGGTACCGAATACGATAACAACGATCGCCAGCAGCTTTGCCTTGGTGCAGGAGGAACCGCCCTCCCAGTGGAACAGTGCGCTGAAGATGGTCTTGAAGGTGAAGCCCACCGCGATGGCGGAGGACAGACCGGCAGCCAGCAGGCCGAGGTCGCCTACCACACGGGCCCAGGAGCCCAGAACAGGCTCAAGAGACTTGGTGAAGGTCAAAGCGCCGTTGACGGAGGTGCCGGTGCCGTACAGCACGGTACCGCTGGTGATGAGGATGGAAGCGGTGATGATGATACCGATGATGATGTTGAAACGGATATCAAAACGGGCGTCGGGCAGCTGATCAAGAGAGGTGTATTTGCCCTGCGAGGTGATGGAGTGCAGGATGAGGTTCATGCCGATGAGGGTGGTGCCGATCAGCGCCATGGTGTTCATCAGGCCGCCCTCGGGGATCACGGGAACCAGGCCGGTCACGACCTTGCCGAGATTGGGGGCAACGGCGATGGCGGTAACAAGGAACAGCACGCCCATGATGCTGACAAAGAACTGCATGATGGTTTCCAGCACCTTATTGGAGGCCAGAGCAGCCACCAGTGCGATAACGCCGATGATAAGTGCGGAGATCCACTGGGGCATCCCGGTGATATCCTGCAGACCGGCGGAGGCGCCGATCTCATTGCCCGCCTGGAAGGCGAAGCAGGAGATCCCTACGGCAAGACCGACGAAGATCTGGATGAACAGACGCCAGCCGCGGTTTTCGGGCTTCAGGGCGATGGCCGCATCGATGACGTTCTTTTGGGAAACGATGGCGATACGGGAGGACATTTCCATCATAACGATGAGGGAGATGCCGGAGAACAGAACAGCCCACAGCAGGGCATACTGGAACTTAACACCGACCAGCGTAGCGGTGGTAATGGTGCCGGGGCCGATGAACGCGCTGGTAATGATGGCGGCAGGCCCCATGTTTTTCAGCTTTTGCATAAAAGTCTTTTTTTCCATTGTATTTACCTCCTGGAAGATTGACAGAAAACACATTTTGATGTTCCCGGTGCGCGCCCGGTTTACAGCGGCGCCCCTCACGCACGCCTTCGGCGGTACGCACCATGGGGTGATTGGGTCCGATCTTGGTTGAGGCTCAACTTGCAAGCTGATTATAACAGCCCGCCGCCCCCGGAACAATAACTCGGTGCACGAAATATCCCCCTTTCCGGTGGGCAACCTGCACAATTCGACCGCTTTCTTCAAAAATCCGGCCGCAAAACGGCTCAACAATCTATCCAGCCTTGCTAATTTATTTTTGTATTTCCCGCAAAAATATAGTATAATTCACACCATAGCAGCCGCCCGCCCGGGGGAGCACCTGCGGGGGATTTTTCGGCGTTGTGCAAACTGCATATTTATAAACCGTTTTTTTAGATAGGGGGAACGATGACGGCGACAGCCGGTTGTGGCAGAATGAAGGGGCAAAATCGGTTTGCCGCCCGAAGGGCAGGCAGCCGTCCCCTCGCTCCGGCGCCCCTCTGCCGCTGCATTCCTATAATAATCAGAAAGAAAACGGTGAAATAAAATGGAAAAGATAGAACAGGCCAATCGGGAAGCGCTGCGGCGCATCCTCGGCGGCGAGCCGGAGCTCATCGATGTCTGCCCCGCCGGCGAGCTGCTTCCGGAGCTGGATGAATACGCCATCGGTCACGCCGGTCCCCCCATCGCATGGGAGGAGATGTGCGGCCCGATGCAGGGTGCCATCATGGGCGCCGCTGTATATGAGGGCATGGCCGATACCCTGGAGCAGGCCGCCGAGATGGCAGCCTCCGGCAAGATCCGCTTTATCTCCAACCACAGCATGCACTGTGTCGGCCCCATGACCGGCATGATCACCCGTTCCATGCCGCTGTGGGTCGTCCGCAACAAGACCTTCGGCAACTTTGCTTACAGTACCTTTAATGAAGGCATCGGGAAGGTGATGCGCTTCGGCGCAAATTCGCAGGAGGTCATCGACCGGCTGCGTTGGCTCCAGAATTCTCTGGGCCCCGCCATGAAAAAGGCGCTGGCACAGTCCGGCCCCATCTCCCTCAAGCTCATCATCTCCCGCGCCCTTGCCATGGGGGATGAAATGCACCAGCGCAATGTAGCGGCGTCCTCGCTGCTCACGCGGGAGCTTGCCCCTTACCTTGCCAATGCGGTGGAGGATGCAGCCGAGCGCTTCAGGATCCTCTCCTTCCTCTCCACCAACGATCAGTTTTTCCTCAATCTTGCCATGGCTGCGGGCAAGGCCACCATGGACCCCGTCCGGGATATCCCGCATTGCAGCATCGTCACCGCCATGAGCCGCAACGGTACCAACTTCGGTATCCAGGTCAGTGCGCTGGGCGACCGCTGGTTCCAGGCTCCCGCCTGTATGCCGGTCGGCCTTTATTTCCCCGGCTATACCGAGGCTGACGCCAACCCAGATATGGGCGACAGCGCCATCTGCGAGACCTTCGGCATCGGCGGCTTTGCCATGGCGTCCTCCCCGGCGGTGGTGCGCTTTGTCGGTGCGGGGAATATCAGCAGCGCCATGAAGTATTCCCGGGATATGATGGAGATCACCGTAGGAGAAAACGATGCCTATGTGATGCCCACCATGGACTTTACCGGCACCGGCACCGGCATCGATATCCGCCGTGTCATCGAGACCGGGATTCTGCCGGTCATCAATACCGGTATGGCGCATAAAAAGCCCGGCGTAGGTCAGGTGGGTGCGGGCGTCGTCAAGCCCCCCATGGAATGCTTTGAGCAGGCGCTGTATGCCCTGGCGGAATACGAGGGCGTGACCGAATAACCCGTTACAATCGAAAAGGAGAAGACCATGAGCGATTTGAAAGAGCTGATCCGGCAGGCAAACGAAACTGCCGTGAATAAGATGAAAAACGCCCAGCCCTACTGGGTTGACATTAAGCCTGCTTATGAGGTGCTTGGTATCGATAAGTACACCTTATTGCACGCCGGCCCCCCCATTACCTGGGAGGAGATGTGCGGCCCGATGCGCGGCGCCATTGTGGCGGTGCTCAAATATGAGGGTCTGGCGGAAAATGACGAGGAAGCCCTTGCGCTGGCGGGCAGCGGTAAGATAAAATATGAACCGTGCCACCACCACAATGCGGTAGGCCCCATGACCGGCCTGACCTCCTATTCCATGCCGATGATCTGCGTCCTTAATAAGGAAAACGGCAAGTATGCCTACACCACCATCAATGAGGGCACCGGCAAGGGCATCCGCTTCGGCAGCTGCGGAAAGGATACCGTTGACCAGCTGGTGTGGCTGGAAAAGGTACTGGCCCCGGCGCTCAAGGATACCGTCCATGCCATGGGCGGGATCAACCTCAAGATGATCATTTCCCAGGCGCTGGCCATGGGGGATGAATTGCATATGCGCAATAATGCCGCCACCAATCTTTTTGTAAAGACCATAGCGGAAACGCTGTGCGAGGTGGTGGAAAACCGCACCGCCCTCACCCAGATCATGCACTTCCTCACATGGAATAACGACCAGTTCTTCCTCAATTTTGCCATGGCGGCCAATAAGGCCTGCGCCGATGCCGCCCACGGCATCGAGTATTCCACCATGGTCACCGCTATGGCGCGCAACGGCGTCAATATCGGAATTCGTGTCAGCGGGCTGGGTGACCGCTGGTTCACCGCCCCCGCAGCGGAGGTCGCCGGCGCCTATTTCCCCGGCTTTACCGCGGAGGACGCCAATAAGGACATCGGCGACAGCGCCATTATGGAAACCGGCGGGATCGGCGGTATGGCCATCGCCACCGCCCCGGCCATCGTGCGGTTCCTCGGTGCGGGCCGCTATCAGGACGCCGTAAACTACACCAACAATATGTACGAGATCACCCTTTCGGAGCAGGACCAGTACGCCATGCCGGATATGGACTTCCGCGGCTCTCCCGTCGGCATCGATATCCTCAAGGTTGTGGAGACCGGCATCGCCCCCATCATCAATACCGCCATTGCCTGCAAGCGCCCCGGCGTCGGCATGGTCGGGGCAGGCATCTCCAAGGCGCCGCTTTCGATGTTCGAGGAAGCGCTGGTTGCCTTTGGTGAGGCGCACGGCCTGTAAAAAATAAAACTGCTTGACCGGCAGGTATCGGCTCCCCCGGGGCGGATGCCTGCTGTGTCCTACTTTCAGCGCAGAGAACGGAGATATACTATGGAATTAAGCCCCATCCTGTTGTGCCTGCTGGCGGCGGCGCCGGTGCTGCTGCTCATCATTTTGCTGGTGGGCTGCAAATGGAGCGTCGGCCGGGCGGCGGTCGTTTCGGTCGTCGTGGATATCATCATCGCCCTGGCTGCCTTCGGCGCTCACCCGCTGCAGGTGCTGGTCAGTGCGGTCAAGGGCGCATGGAGCTCGCTCGGCATCATCATTATCATCTGGACGGCCATTCTGATGTATCACGTCGTGCGGGAGTCCGGCGCATTCCGGGTCATCCGCACCGCCATCCAGCAGGCCACCCCCAATAAGCTGCTGCAAATTCTCATCATCGGCTATGCCTTTGCGGCGTTTTTGCAGGGCATCACCGGCTTCGGCGTGCCGGTCGCCATCTGCGCCCCCTTGCTCATCGAAATCGGTGTTTCTCCCTTTTGGGCGCTGGCCATCGCCCCCCTGGGGGAGGCATGGGGCAATACCTTCGGCACGCTGGCGGCGGCGTGGGATGCGCTGGCGGCGCAGGCGGGCCTTACCGAGGCCATGCCGCTGTACTGGCAAAGCGCCCTGTGGACCGCCTCCCTCCTCTTTGCGATGAACCTTGCCTCCGGCCTTCTGGTCTGCTGGTTCTACGGCAAGGGCGCCGCACTGCGCCGCGGGCTGCCGGCGGTGCTGGTATTAAGCCTGGTGCAGGGCGGCGGGGAGCTGCTGATGAGCCAGGTGAATACCACCCTCTGCTGCTTTATCCCGTGCTGTCTGGCGCTGGCGGCGTCGCTGCTGCTGGGACGCCTGCCCCTTTATAATACCCCGTGGGAGCTGGAAAACAGCCCGGCCATGGCGCCCCGCCGGGCGGAATATTCGGCGGAGGAGACCCCGGCGGGCATGGGCATCCTGCACGCATTTTCCCCTTACCTTGTGATGACCGCATTTTCGCTGGTGTGCCTTTTGATCCCGTCGGTCAAACGGGCGCTGGCGGGGGTATGCGTTTCCCTTAATCTTTCTGCCGTTACGGTCGGCGGGAAAGAGATCACCGAGGCCGTTACCGGCTTTTCCCCGTTAAGCCTTACCAATGCCGGGGTATTCCTGCTGCTGGCGGCGGTGTTCGGGTTCTTCTACTTCCGCAAAAAGGGCTGGCTGCAGGCGGGGGCGGGCCGGCGCATCCTGCGGGACAGCGCCAAAAAAGCCCTGCCCTCCTCGGTATCGGTCATGGTATTTCTGGTGCTGGCCAGCATCATGAGCGGCACCGGGCAAACGGCGGCGCTGGCGGGCGGCTTTTCCTCGGTGTTCGGCCCCTATTATGCGGCGCTGGCGGCACTGGTGGGAATGCTCGGCTCCTTCATCACCGGTTCCAATATGTCCAGTAATATCCTGTTCGGCAGCTTCCAGATGACCACCGCAGGGATGGTCGGGCTGCCGCAGGCGCCGGTGCTGGCGGCACAGACCGTCGGCGGCAGCGCCGGCAGTCTCATCAGCCCCAGTAAGATCGTGCTGGGCGCTACGACGGCAGGCCACCCGGAAATGGTGGGCGATATCATTAAAAAGCTGCTGCCGGTGGCGCTGATGTTCTCCCTGACCACCGGGGCGGTGGTGCTGTTAAACAGCCTGATGCTGCATTAAGTTACGGTATACAAACAGACCGCGGATATGATATACTATGCTTATATCATGATCTGCGGTCTTTTTTTTACGGGAGGAACACCATGTATACCATCGGCTCTTTTTTGCAGGAAAAGGATCTGCCCGGGCTGAAGCTTATGGCGGGCGGCGACCACCTGCAGGTGGAGGTCACCAATATCAATATCCTTGATAACCCGGATTCCTACGACTGGCTTTCCTCCGGCGACCTGCTGCTTACCACCGGCTATTTCTTCCGGGAGGACGAAGCCCTGCAGCGTCAGCTCATCCGGGAGCTTTCGGAATTAAACTGCGTGGGACTGGCCATAAAAACACGCCGTTATTTTGATGAGATCCCCGAGATCATGCTGGAGGAGGCAAACCGTTTGGGCTTCCCGCTGATCGAGATCCCGGTGCAGTACCCGTTGAGCAAAATCTGCAAGGTGGTATTCGAACGGCTTTCCGGCTACGGGGAGGAAAAAACTGACCGCATCATCTCCCTTTATCATTCCATCACCGCTAGCATGATGGAGCCGGACGGTACCTCCCGGATGCTGGAGGTTCTGGGCGGTTTTGTCGGCAATACCGTGCTTTTACTGGGGGCGGGCTGGGAGCTCATCGACTATGCCGAGAGCGCCGGCGACCCGATGCCCCCGGCACGGCACCTTTCCCTGCAAAAGGGGGAGGTCGTTTTCCCCGGGGAGATCACCGACAATATGCCCTGTGATTTTGCCAAATACACCAAGGCCGTCAAGCGGGTCTTTACCGCCGGGGAGGATCGCATCGTCTGCCGCATCCTGCCGGTTTTCGGCGGCAATACCCTGTTCGGCTATCTGGCGGTGTGGGAGACCAACCGGAAGATGCAGCCGGTGGATCATCTGGCGCTGGAGATCGCAGCATCCGCCCTGGTTCTGGAGCGCTTCCGCGCCCGTCAGATCGAGGAGATCCGGATGCACATCCGGCAGGATTTCTTCGATGACCTGCTGGGCGGGAAGTTCAGCTCCCCGGAGGAGGTGGACAGCATCGCCGGGATGCACAATATGGATGCCGGCGGTACCTATCTGTGCATCGTTACCAAGCTGGAGGGTGCCGCCGGGGGCGGCGAAAGCTATGTGGAAATGCAGGATGCCTTTTTGCAGGTCAAGGACCGTATGCTCACGCAGATCGGGGAATTTGCCCGCACCGAGGGCCGAAGCTGCCTTTCCATCCACCGCGGCAGCCTTATCATCACCTTTTTGCGGCTGGCGCACCCGCAGCCCAACCAGCGCATCGATGAGGAAACCCGCCTGTTCATTCAGCGGCTCTATCACGGGCTGCGGTCGCTTACCCGGCACCATGTGCTCAATATGGGGGTAGGGGAGCCGATCCCCCGTCTGGTCAATGTCCGGCGCAGCTTTACCCAGGCGCAGGAGGCCATCCGTGTTTCCGCCAGCCTGCACAGCGCGGCAGGGGTCTATTTCTACGAGGATCTCATCATCTATCAGCTGCTCAACAGCGGGGTGGAGGGTGAAAAATCCGCGGAGCTATACGCCCTTTCCATCCGCAGCCTGGTGGAATACGACCAACAGAATGCCACCAATATGGTGGAAACGCTGGACTGCTACTTTTCCTGCAACTGTAATGTCAGCGAAACAGCCAAGGAGCTGTTCATCCACCGCAATACCCTCATCTACCGCATCGATAAGATCCAGAATATCCTGGGGCGGGATCTCAAGGACGCCGAGGAACGGCTGCTGCTCCAGCTGGGGCTGCGCATCTATCAGGTGCAAAAGATCCGTGAGGAAACCCCGCACCTCTGATCTTCGCATATTCCCCCTCTCCCTGCCATAATAAAAAGGGGAGGGGGATTGCCATGAAAAGAGCCGTTATCATGCTGCTGGCGCTGCTGTGCTGCGCCGCCTGCGGCAGGGGGGAGCCGCCATCGCCCGCCACGCTGCGGGCGGATACCACCCCGGAGAGCCTGATCGAGGAGCTGACGCAGCGGTACGACCTGCCGGAAAGCCTGCTGCTGCAAAGTGCAGCCGACCTGGCGGCACTGCTGCAAATCAGGGAAAGCACCCTGCTTTCGGGCTGTGGGCGCATCGCCATTGAGGAGGGGAACCCCTGCCAGCTGCTGCTGGTACAGGCCGCCCCCGGCAAGGCGGAAGCGGCCACCGCCGCCCTGCAAAAGCGGCTGGAGACCGTCCGACAGGCGTTTTCCGGCTCCCCGGCAGCGCAGTCGGGGCAGGTCATCACCGCCGGGGATTACGCCCTGCTCATCATCACCCCGGCAGGGGACGCCGCAGCGGTGCGGCAGGAGGTCACGGGCTTTTTTACCGGGGCGGAATAAGGAGAAAAAATGGTTGCACACGGGCCGGAATTCGTGTATAATAATTTAGTAGGCCATGACAGGTCGTGCAAAGGCAGCCTTTGTCATGCGGAAATCTGGTCCTGTGCGACGCAGTGCTGTGAACCATGTCAGGCGGGGAACCGAGCAGCATTAAGCAGTATTTGCGGGTGCCGCAGCCAACCGGGTTTCCGTATGATAAAGGCTGTCTTTCATTTTACGGGAAAGGGGAAAACGGGATGTATCAGGCATTATACCGCAAGTGGCGCCCCCGCACCTTCGAGGAAGTCGTGGGGCAGGAGCACATCACCACCACGCTGAAAAACGAGATGATACAGGGAAAGCCCGCCCACGCCTATCTGCTGATGGGCAGCCGGGGCACCGGCAAAACCACCTGCGCCAAGCTCATCGCCAAGGCCGTAAACTGCCAAAGACCGGTAGGCGGCAGCCCCTGCGGGGAATGTGACTGTTGCCGCGGGGTGGATAACGGCAGTCTGGTGGATGTTGTGGAGATCGATGCCGCCAGCAATAACGGCGTCGATAACATCCGTGACCTGCGGGAGGAAGCCGTTTTCCTGCCCAATATCGCAAAATACCGGGTCTATATCATCGATGAGGCCCATATGCTTTCGGTCGGGGCGGTCAATGCCCTGCTGAAAATCATGGAGGAGCCGCCGGAGCACGTCATCTTCATTCTGGCCACCACCGAGGTCCACAAGATCCCGGCTACCATCCAGTCCCGCTGCCAGCGCTTCGATTTTAAGCGCATCGCCCCGGAGGTCATCCGGGACAGGCTTTTGTACATCGCCGGGCAGGAGGACATGACCCTCACCGAGGAGGCTGCCGCCCTCATCGCCCGCATCGCGGATGGCGGAATGCGTGACGCCCTTTCGCTTTTGGATCTCTGCTGGGCGCACGCCCGGGATATCACCGTGGAAACGGTCAGCGAAGCGGCCGGGCTGGTCGGGCAGGATTATCTTTTTGAAATAGCCGAAGCCGCCGCAGCCGGGGATTTTACCGGTGCCATGGATGCCATGGAGCGACTGACGGGACAGGCCGTGGAATACGACCGCCTGTGCAGTCAGCTGGTGGGACACTACCGCAATCTTCTGGTGGCGGCCACCGCCCGTGACCCCGAGCAGCTGATCGTCTGCCTGCCGCAGACGCTGGAGCAGTATAAAAAACAGGCGGCGTCCTTTACCCCCGCCGCCCTTATGGATGCCATCCGTACCCTGCAGGATACGCAGGCGGCCATGAGCCGCAGCACCAGCCGCCGGGCCGAAATGGAGCTTGCCCTCTTAAAGATCAGTGACCGCCGGGTAAGCCCCAGCCGGGAGGCGCTTGTCGCCCGCATCGAGGAGCTGGAGGCGAAGCTCAACCGCCTTATGGCGGAGGGCATCCGCCCCGCCCCGCAGCCGGTCCCACAGACCGCCCCGCAGCCGGCCCCGCAGCAGGAGCTGCCGCAGGAGCCGCAGCAGGTCACCCTGCCCGGTACACCGCCCCCCGTCCCGCCCGCCAAGGAGGACCTGCCGGTGGAGCCGATGCCGGAGGAACGGTGGCTTCAGGTGCTGGAGCGTCTTAATGTCATCAATAAAATGCTGGCGGGCGCCTTGCAGGGAAGCGGTGCCTACCTGCGCGGGCAGACCGTCCTGATCCGCTGCGAAAACCCCATTTTCCTGGAGATGATGCGCAGCAATGAGTTCACCCGCCAAAGCCTCAAGCGTGCCATCGCCGAGGTCACCGGAATGAAATACGGCGTAGGCCCCTACACGCCGGCCGCACCGCCCGCCGCCCCGCAAAGCTCCCCCCTGGAGGAGCTGGCACGGCAGGCCGAGGGGCTGGGCATCCCCGTTACCAGAGAATAAAAACCACATACCGATAAAGGAGACTACACATGAAAGCAAGAATTCCGCAGGGCGCCGGCGGCGCCGGAAATATGAACCAGATGATGCAGAGAATGCAGAAGATGCAGGAGGAAATGACCCGCGCGCAGGCCGAGCTGGAGGAAAAGGTCTATCATGTTTCCGCCGGCGGCGGGAATATCGAAGTGGAGATCAACGGTAAAAAGGAGATCACCGCCGTGACCCTGAAGCCCGAGGTCGTCGATCCCGATGACATCGAGTTTTTGCAGGACCTCATCCGGGAGGGCGTCAATGAAGCCATCCGTGCCTGCAATGCCGATGCCGAGCAGACCATCGGCGCCATCACCGGCGGGCTGGAGCTCGGCCTGTAATTCACTTTGACCGATAGGGGGGAAGGGATCGCATGGATTCCACCGCAGCGCCGCTGCAAAAGCTCATCGAGCAGTTTGCCCGCTTGCCGGGCGTCGGCCGCAAGATGGCCCAGCGGTTCGCCTTTTATGTATTAGACCTGCCGGAGGATAAGGCAAAGGAATTCTCCTCCGCTATTCTGGAGGCCAAAAGCAAAATAAAAAAATGTGCGGTCTGCGGCAATTTTACCGAGGGCGAATTGTGCCCCATCTGCTCCGCCAAGGGCCGGGATACCTCCCTCATCTGCGTGGTGGAGGACCCCCGGGACGTCCTTGCCTTCGAGCGCACCCGGGAGTATAACGGCGTCTACCATGTGCTGCACGGGCTCATCTCCCCCATGGACGGCATCGGCCCCGACCAGCTCACCATCAAGGAGCTGCTTGCCCGCATCGGCAAGGGGGAGGTCACCGAGGTCATCATGGCCACCAACCCCACCGTGGAGGGCGAAGCGACCGCCATGTATATCGCAAAGCTGCTCAAGCCGCTGGGGGTCAAGGTCAGCCGGCTTGCCTACGGCATCCCCGTGGGCGGCAACCTGGAATACGCCGATGAGGTGACCCTCTGGCGTGCCATGGAGGGCCGCAGCGAGCTATAACCTCTTGACAAATTCTCAAATTGTGCTATCATAAAAAATCCACAAAGGGGAAAGGAGTGACCGTGCATGGCAGAAAAGAAGGGTATCAAGCAAATCGCCGTCAACCGTCAGGCACGGCACGAATACTTTGTGGAGGAAACGATGGAGGCCGGCATCGAGCTGTTCGGCACCGAGGTAAAAAGCCTGCGAAACGGCGGCCTCAACCTCAAGGATAGCTGGTGCAGCTTCGAAAAAGGGGAGCTGTTCGTGCGTCAGATGCACATCAGCCCCTACGAAAAGGGCAACATCTTCAACCGTGACCCGCTGCGTCCCAAAAAGCTGCTGCTCCACCGCCGGGAGCTCAACCGCCTGTACGGGCTGGTCAAGCAGCAGCAGGGGCTTACCCTCATCCCGCTGCAGGCGTATTTTAAGGGCAGCCGGGTCAAAATAGAGCTGGGCGTCTGCCGCGGCAAAAAGCTCTACGATAAGCGGGCCGATGCCGCCAAACGGGATGCCAAAAGGGACATCGAGCGTGCCATGCGCGGCCGCGGTTAAATGAAAAAGTGAATACGGGGGCGTACCGGTTTCGACGGGGATCGAGAAACAGGGTAAGCGAGTAGAGGCGCTCGACCTCTATAAAACGGGCAACTTAAAGATAAACGCTAACACTGATTACGCGTACGCTGCTTAATTAAGCAGCCGTCCGACTGCGGAGGACCACGGCCGCAGGAGGGCGTCGATGAGTGGTGAACGATCACAGGCAGTGCTCCGGGCCCGTGATTGTATCGGGAGCTACTGAAGTCTGCAGCCTGCTGTCCGGCGGCAGACAGAGGGAATGTTAAAGGAACAGCTACACTCGTAGAAAGCCGTGCGGACTGGTTTTCGGACAGGAGTTCGACTCTCCTCGCCTCCACCAAATAAAAAAGACGCCGACAGGCGTCTTTTTTATTTGGTGGATCTTGGGGAGCGTAAACCCTCATACAAAGGGGAAGCCCCAGTCCTGATTTTACGCGATGGGGGAACCCGCAAACGGTTCCCCCATCACACTGCCCGTTCCACCATAAGAAACCCGCACATAGAGTGCGGCCTTCTTATGGTGAAACCGGGGAGCGCATACCTTTATGCAAGCCACCGGTTTCAGCCCTGATTAAACGCGAAAGACAACCCTGACGGTTTTCTTTCACACTATCTTTCCCTCCGAAGCGGCGGGTCTCATCTTCCTTTTCTTGCGGTGGGGCGGGCTTTTCTCAATGACTCACTTTTCGCCTTTGGGCGTTTTTTTATTTGGCGGACCTTGGGGAACACCGGCTTCCCGGTGCGTCTATGCCCGTTCATCCTGCCCATCCGGCGGCAGCCAGCGTTTACCCACCAGCCGGATCAGATAGAGGATGCCCCGGACGCATAGCTCCAGGCACATGGCCGCCCATACGCCGGGCAGTCCCCAGCGGGGCGCGGCCAGCCACGCCAGCGGGAGCCGGATCCCCCACATGGTTCCCAAATTGAATAGTGTGGGGACCAGTGTGCTGCCGGTGCCCTGAAACACGCCGCCTGCGACGATGGAAGCACCGAACATGGGCTCGGCGAAGGCCTCGATGCGCAGAACACGGGTACCCAAAGCGATGATTTCCGGGTCCGGTGTCAATATTGCCATCATCTGCGGGGCCAAAAGATACAGCAGCCCGCCGGTGAGCACCATGACGGCAATGCCCAGCAGCACCGTGACCCAGCCCAACCGGTGCGCCATCTGCCGCCGCCCGGCCCCCACGCTTTGTCCCACCACCATCGCCGCAGCGCTTTGAATTCCGTAGGCGGGCATATAGCACAGGCTCTCCGCCGTGATGGCAAAGGAATTGGCGGCGATGGCCACGGTTCCCAGGGGCGCCACAATAGCGGTGGAAACGATCTGTGCCGAGGACAGGATCACCTTCTCCGATGCCACAGGCGCGGCGATGCGGAGTATGGTGCGCAGCTGTTGCCGATCAAAATGCAGATGTTCCCCCTTTTCCAAACGAAGCACCGGACTGCGGCGCAGGACAAAATACAGCAGGTACAGGCCCACCACCAGTTCGGCAAGGCCGGTGCCCAGTGCAGCACCTGCCGTGCCCAGTCCCGCACCGGGAAGCGCCAGCGAGCCGAGCCGGATGGTGCCGGTAGAGAAGATAAACAGGGTATTGAACACAACATCCAACGCACACATAACCACCATACAGATGCCGGGCGTGCGCATATTGCCTGTGGCCTGCAGCTGGCCGGCCGTCACATTATCCAGCTGGAGGGCGGGCAGGAACAGACTGTACACCAAAAAATAGGCGGAGGCATCCTTCCAGATGCTCCGATCCGCCCGCAGTATTCCGGGCAGCGATGAGGAAAGCGCCGCCGCCAGCAGTGCCATGACCGTGCTGAACGCCAGACACAGCACCAGCGCCTGCTTGAGGATGTTGCGCGCTTCAGCCAAGCGGCCGCCGCCCACGCGCTGTGCCGTCAGTACATTGAAGCCCATGGCCGCCGCATAAGAAAGCCCCCCGAAAAGCCATGTGGTGGAGGCCACCAGCCCAACCGCCGCCGACTGGGTCGCCCCCAAACGGCCAACCATAGCTGCGTCGATATATTGCATGATGATGGTGGCGAGCTGTGCCATAATGGCCGGCCAGCTGAGCTGCAGCGTCAGGGACAGCTGCTGACGGGTGGTCAGCGGCGCACCTTCGCGCAGCAAAGCCAGATGATCCGTTTTCAAGGCGGCACCTCCAAAAGTGTATTTCTATGATTCTACCACAGAACCGCCCCTCTATCAACTCCATCCTTGCGGGCAGCGGCGGGACATTTTTTGCAAATGCAGAACACCGTCTGCGTTTCCCATCACCATCTTTTGCCATATGTCGCAAAATGCCATCCATAAAAACACAGTTTTATGTAAAAAATTTTGTGATTTTGCGATTCGCGCCGCCTTTTGCGCATTTCACGCCCGCCCCCGTTTTCCCCGCCCGCCCCGCGGTATAATGGAGAACAACAACGGCAAATGCGCCCAAAAAGGAGGCCCCACAATGAAAAAACGCCTGTTCAGCATCCTGCTTGTCCTCTGCATGGCCCTCACCATGCTCCCCGTCACCGCGCTGGCGGGGGTGGTATCGGAGGCTGGAGATATATCCATTAAAAATCTCCGGTGGAAATTCGAAAATGATGGAGAAATCGTCTATTATATCTCCGATGGGGATGGCAAATTCACCCAAACGCAACCGGAGTTAGGCTCCTACCTCAAGCTAACCAAAAACGATAAAGAAATCACTGCCACCGTTGTTGGTGATGTGGAAATCACAGCAAATGGAATTAGTTGTGATACTGTTTGGACATATAATTCCCTGTTGATTAACGGAAGCGGCAAGCTTATTGTAAAATATCAAGAGAAGGAGTCCGGGCAAAACTACACTGCTATCGAGGCTTATTCCCTCACTGTCGATGGAATATCTTTGACTGCTGAAGCTTCAATGGGGTATGCCATTTATGCATTTGAAGGTATTGAAATCAAGAATGGAGCATCATTAGAAGCCAAATCCGGATATTATGCGGCGATCCGGGAAGGAATTAGTGACACTGCTGGCAACGGTATTACTGGCGGCATTACAGTGGAAAACGCAACACTTACAGCCACAGCGACTGGTTGGGGAGATTATCCTGCAATAATGACTTATGGAAATGTGACGGTTACAAATTCAGTTGTTAATGCAGTCAATAGGGCTAGTGAAAGAGCCACCATAGAAGCGAAATATAAAAACCTGAAATACTTGTATGTCTCCGGCACATCCACCATTACAGCCACCAACGAAAGCACGAGTGAAAACCTTACATCCAAGGCAATCACTGCTACCATTTGGAATGATAACACAAATGCAAAAATAGAGGTCAACGGTTCCGAGGTAAAAGCACAGGATAGATACTATAGCAATGTAAAGAATGTTACCATCATTTCCCCCGCCCCCCACACCCACACCTTTGGTGACACATGGACATACGACGCCACCAACCATTGGAAAACCTGCAAAGATTGCGATGCCATCATAGAGGAAGCCTCCCACACCTATGGCGACTGGATCATCGATAAAAAACCAAACGCCACCGAAGCGGGTTCCAAGCATAAGGAATGCACCGTCTGCCAATATAAAACGCAGACCGAAACCATCCCTGCCACCGGCCCCTGCACACATGAGGGCAGCACTATTTGGGTGGATGCCAATGACGGAGAACATCATGTGAAAAAGTGCACAAAATGCGGCGCTGAATTGGACACTGGGGAGCATAATTTTGCTTATCGAGATAACGGGAACTATTCACACACCAGGACTTGCAGCATCTGCGGTGCATCCTATACAGGGGGGCATAATTTTAACAATAAAATAGCGCCTGCCGAGGATGGGAAGCATCGTGGCCAATGCATCTGCGGGGCGTATGGTGCAGCGGAAGACCACACCTACCAAAACGGCAAATGCACCGCCTGCGGTGCGGCCGACCCCACCTACGTTCCCCCCACCGACCCCGCTCCCGTAGAGCCCACCCCCGGCGGCTCGGTCATTATCATCACCCCGGAGGCCACCGGCCCGGTGTTCCTCTCCGGTGCGAACCAGACAGTCGCCCTCGGCAGCGCTGCGGCCTTCCGCATCGACTATAACTATGCGGCGTTCCGTTCCGTCGCCGTGGACGGCGTCACCCTTACTCCCGCCGACTACACCACCTGGGAGGGCAGCACCTGGGTGAAGCTGACCCCCGCCTACGTGAAAACGCTCGGCATCGGCACCCACACCCTTTCGGTGTATTTTGACGGCGCAACCGCCGCTACGACCTTCGCCGTCGGCAGCCAGCCCAACCCCGCCACCGGCGCCCGGGATGCCGTAGGCATC
>JABLTO010131223.1_pt1 | contig 17370 bp, 14 predicted proteins | sample 7160091 | NCBI WGS metagenome assembly JABLTO01 (sample SAMN14651225, study PRJNA627086) | human gut metagenome | isolation source: feces | host: Homo sapiens
ATATATTCTTTACCGGGTAAAGGGAGTTTTGTCAGCTCAAAACAAAATGTTCAAACGAAGTTGTTTTTACAGCAGATCAATGAATTGACACATGAAATAGTGACTAAAAGTAAATACGTGGGAATGACTTTTGAACAGTTGTGTCAGTTGCTGGAACAAAAATGGGAGGATAAATAATGTTAATAGTAAAAGAACTTTCAAAAAAAATAGATAACAAATTAATTTTGGACAATATTAGTTTAAATATACCTAAAGGCTCAATTTATGGCATTATTGGTGAAAATGGTGCTGGTAAAACAACATTGATTCGTCATATCGTCGGAGCGTATCAGGGCGATTACGGTTTTGTTGAATTAGAAGGAATGCGAGTTTATGAAAATAGTGAAGCAAAAGCGAAGTTAGTATACATTCCTGATGAATTTTTTGATACATTTGGTCATAATATTAAAAATCTTAAAGAACTTTATCAGGGAATCTATCCGACTTTTAATGAGGAACGATACTTTAAATTAATGCGGTTGTTTAAGCATGACAGCTTAGAAAATTTTAATAAATTTTCTAAAGGTATGAAAAAGCAGGTAATGTTTATTTTTGCTCTTTCGATCATGCCGGAATATTTAATTATGGATGAACCGTTTGATGGTTTAGATCCGCATATCCGTAAAATAATTTGGGATATTTTGATTCAGGATGTAAGTGAACGACAAATGACGATTTTTATTTCTAGCCATCATTTGAATGAACTAGACAGTATGTGTGATCATATTGCTTTGATCAGTGATGGAAAAATTATTTTCGAAGAGGCGCTTGATCATTTAAAAGAAGGTTATCATAAATTACAGATCGTCTTAGAATCGGGCGATGATATGTATGCTTTGGAAAAAGAGCTGAATATTTTAGCACATCAGATGATGGGACGGGTTCATACTTTGATTGTTAAAGGGAATCTTGAAAGTATTGATATGATAGTATCTAAATATCATCCGATTATAAATGAAACATTATCATTGTCATTAGAGGAAATTTTCTTATTTACGCTGGGAGGAAAGTATGATGAACTCAAGGACGTCATGGGTTAATAAAACACTGCTTAGAAGTGTTGTCAAAAATAATCTTTTTCCAGCCAAAGTTTCATTAATTGTTTTTGGGGGATTTTTTATCTTAGCATCAATAGCTGTTGATGGAACAGGAATGGGACAGTTGTGTGTTGCTGTTTATGCAATCAGTGCTGTTGTTTTAACAACAGTATATCCGAGTTTTATTCAAAGTTATATGATCGATAAGACAAAAGCTTCGATAGTAAAAGCATTGCCGTTAAGTTCTAAATGTATTTGGTTTACTAATTATTTAGCTGGTTATTTAATTGTTTTAGTTACGCTTTTAATTGAAGGGATCGGCGTGATTTTTGTTGATTTTTTTAGGTCGTATACCTCTGTTGAAAGTATTTTGTTTTATCGCTTTATGTTAATGATTTTTGTGTTATTGTTTATTTATTATACGATTACTTATTTAGCTGCCAGTATGGCCGGAAATCGTTTGGGTCAGATCATATTTAGTATTGTCGCTTATACATTGCCAGTAGCATTGTTGTTGAGTTTAATTTTGTTTTCTGTTTATTTAGTGCCGGGACAGATCAATCAAATTGGTGATCGTTATGCTAAATTAGTGTTTCCGGTTTTTGCGGGACTGGAATTTATTGATACGGGTGATAAGACGATTTTTATTCATTGTCTTGGTGCAATGGTATTTTTGGTGATAAGTTATTATATTTATGTAAACAGGAATGATGAGTATATTGGAGAACCGCTGGTTTTTCGTAAAATTGGACTGATTTTAAAAGCGGGAATCATGTTGATTGTAACGATTGCAATATTTTATTTGATCTTACTTATGAATCAAATAGATATTACTTTTGGGTTAAATGGGGTTTTAGATTTATTGTTGATATACATGGTAATTGGTGTGATCATAGCGATTTTTATTGAGATTATTTTTAAAAGTACTTATATTTATCGTAAGTTATTGATCTATATTCCCATCTTATTGATCTTTTTTGGCTTTAATTATGCGTTTGCAAATACTCAATATCACCAGGTTGTTTCTGAACTTCTTTCAAAAGAAAAGATCAGTGGTGATCTTTATATCAATAATCGAAAAAATGATGTGTTGTTAATGAATCTTGATCGTGATAATTTGTTGGGGTTGGTTGATTATCTTAATGATAATCTAGATAGTGTTCATGTTCTGGAATTTGGAAATGATGATGTTTTAATAACCCTTAATTTATATGATAATTCAGATGATTTTTATAAAGATAGCATGCATTATTATTTTGATTTTAAAGTTATCGTAGATTACTTTAATAAATCAGGTAGTGATTATTTAAATAATACGCTTAGAGATTTTGAAAACAAAAAATATCTAACTTGTTATTATCAAGAAAAAAGTCTTTATCTAAGTCCAGAAAATATTGATCAGCTTTATCAAATAACTAAAGATCAAAAAATAACTGCTGATGATCTAATAGATGCAAGTATGCTTAATTTAAGCAGTGATGATGGTTATCAATATATAATTAAATTAAATGATCAGGTTAAAGAATTTTTAGAATATGATTCAATAATCAAACAGTCTGAATTTGTTGATGATTGTTATAACTATATTTTTGATAATAATTTATTAGTGGATCTTGATAGTCCAATAGCTAAGTTTATAGAAGATGAGTTGCTTATAAATGATTTGACTTCTTTATATGATGATGTTGTTGAATTGATAGAATTTGATAATAATTATGTTATATATCGAGCAAATGTAACAGCTTTAAATGAGGATGATAGTTTTGAAATTAGTTTGGATTTGAAGTTTGAAAAATCAAATGGTGAAATTATTATTAGTTCAATTAGAAAGGCTGGTATATAAACATGTTAAGCTTATTTAAAAATGATTTAAAACAGTTAAAAGATTTCTTTGTTATTTATATTGGCTGTCTAGTTTTGAATTTTATTATTAGTGGATTATCATATAATCAGGATATTGCTGTAATTACTTTTTATTTGATCGTTTTTGTCTTTACCTTGATCATCCCGACGATCAATTTAAGACATTTGTTCAGTGTGGCTAAAGAAACATATTATAACTCTTTACCTTTAACTAGACTGCAAAGCTTTATGATTCATTACTTAAGCGGAATCATTTGTTTGATTGTTCCAGTTATAATTTATTGCGTTTTACTTCAAGGGGATTTTTTGAAAAATAGTCTAGCGCTGTTATTAATAATTCTTTTGTATTATACATTATCTAATTTATCTGCTTATTTAACGACGACCCTTTTTATGCATATAGTTTTACAGATGGTTATTATCTTTGTACCGATCGTACTTTATTTTAGTTTATCATTGGTATATGCTTCATTTATCAAAGGGGTTGTTTATGACGGGATGTCATTAGATATGATAGGTAGTTTAATGCCCTTTATCAGGATAGCTGCAGCAGCTAGTGTTGATTTAGAATTAAATTATTTTATTTATATCGGATATCTAGTGGTTAGTTTTCTATTAACTTTATATATATGTAAAAATCGTGATCGTAGTAATAATTACCAGGGATTTACTTATAAAATCGTCGCCCAAATAATTAGGCTTATCATCATTATAAGCGGATCATGGCTGTTAGCTTCATTGTTAGGAGTCAGCTCAGCTTCAATAAAAACCTTTGTTATAATAAATATTATTGCAACAGTAATTGTTACTTTTATTATTCAATTCATTCATTTTAAAAGAATTAAATATCAATTATGTATTATTCAATCAGCTTTAATTGTTTTTGTAACAGTAGTTGTTTTTGCGGGCTCTAAAAATTATTTAGAAAATTATATTCCTGATGCAGTTGATGCTGTAGTGATCGATCAAGATGCTGCAGGAGTTAAATCAGATATTCGGATCACTGATGATCAGGAGATTGCTAAAGTAAGCAAGATTCATCAAGAATTGATTGAATCGAGTAGGGTTGATGATCTGCCAAGAAAAATAAATATCACTTATTATTGTTCTAATGGAAGTAAAGTAGTACGTCGGTATTCTGTGGAACATACTGAATATGAAAAAATCGTTAATGAAATTGATAAAAATTTGATTAAAAGCTGGAATGGTAAATATTATCAATTATTGGAAAAGATGGATAAATGCCAAAAAATTGAATTTTTTAATAACGAAAATTATATTATTGATTCAAAAGATGAGTTACAGCTTTTGAAAGAAATATTACAACGTAAATTGACAGACTTTGAAAATGATCCTAGTTTATTAAAAAATGTAGTTTCTGGTGAGGAATTTTGGTGTAATGTGAATTTTAAAAACAGTTCTTCGATGTATTATTATAATACTAATGATCCTATGTCTTTAGCTTTAGCGGATTTTAATAAAATAAAAGCAAATTAGTTGTAATTATTTTAATATCAGGCATAATGTTAATTAGAGGTGAGAATAATGAAAATATTAAATAGTAATGAATTTGATAGTGCTATCGCTAAAGGATTAGTATTAGTTGATTTTTATGCTGACTGGTGTGGACCTTGTAAGATGTTAGGACCAGTATTAGAAGAATTAGCGAATAAAATGGATCAAGTTGATTTTTATAAATTAAATGTTGATGCTTCATCAGATATCGCTGGTCGTTATGGAGTACAGGCAATACCTAACTTGATTATTTTTAAAGATGGTAAAGCGGTAGATCAAATTACAGGTTTTGTTCCTGAAAGCGAGATCGTTAGTCATTTAGAAAAATTACTTTAAACCATGGAAGATTCCATGGTTTATTTATGTTATAATAAAGATGTTAGGAGGGATATAAATGGCACGAAAACCCCTTAAATTAACAAAAAATGCATTAATGCTGATTGGTATGATCGTCTTGGTTTTAGTTGTTTTGATCGTTTTGAATTTTGGTAAAGCAAATAATGAGATTGTAAAACCAGTAGAAGAAGATAAAGAGACATTAAGTTCATTAGTAGTTGAAAATCAGGTTTTAAAAGTAGAACTGCTGGAATTTGTTTCGGCTAAAAATTTTGATGATAGTTATCAGGAAGTAGCGATGGATATTGCTGCCAAAGAAGAAATACGTGGTTATAAAATAAGTACTAAACAGGAATTTAATAAAATTATGCGTTTATTACCACCTGGAGAAGAGTCACCATTATTGAATAACAGTAGTGAGATGCCGACTCATGAGGCTTATATTTTAGTTTTAACGGGTGATATTGCTCAATATAAAAATAGTAAAGGTGAAGATGTTTATCGAATCGTCAATGCCAGATTAGATTATTGTAAACAGTCATTATTATTAGAAGGGGAATATGACAGTGTTTATATTGCTTCGATTGATGGTAAGAAAGAAAAAATGGTTAAAATGGATGATTATAAACAGGCTTTATCTAGTGTAGATGAATATATGTCAATGTTACAATGGTAATGCCCTAGCGTACAGCTAGGGCATTATGCTTATTAATTGTTTAAACCAGCTACAAATGTTAGATCGATGCCAAACATGATACCTGTATTGGGATTATTGATTCCTTTTAAAGTTTCATCAATTATTTTTCTGACTTTAGCAACTTCATCGTTTTTTAAAATAAAGAATAGTGTTTTGCTAGTTTCACGAGGGTCTTCTAGAATGATTCGTAATGATTCAATAATAAAGTTATCGCTGCTTTTTAATGCATTGACCATTCCTTTGCTTTCAATGATCGTGCCACCGGTTATACCATTGTTTTGTAAAGCTACTAATAAATCATCTAATTTTTCAGTTTTGTGTAAGACTAAAAATAGTGCCTGCATAAAAAAATCACCCCTTTTAATCATTATAAACTAAACTAATGTGCTTTGCATTAAGAAATGTTTGGTTTATAATAGTCTTATAACGTAAGGGGGCAGAAAGATGAAATTTGAATTTTCAAAACGAATCAGCGGTGTTAAGGCATCAGCGGTTAGAGAGATTTTAAAAATGATGAAAGATCCAGAAATTATTAGTTTTGGTGGTGGAAATCCAGCTAGTGAGACTTTTCCGGTTGTTAAATTAAAAGAAATCAGTGATGATATTTTTAATAACGAGCCGAATTCAGTCTTAGAATATGGAATTACAGAAGGTGATAATGATTTTAAAGAAGAAGCAATTAAATTTTTATCACGTCATGGAAATATTGTTAATGATTATGATGGGGTAATGGTAACTTCAGGTTCGCAGCAGATCATGGATTTTATGGCAAAGTGCTTGTGTGATGAAGGGGATGTCGTTGTTTGTGAAAATCCTAGTTTTTTAGGGGCGTTAAATGCTTTTAAAAGTAATGGGGTTAAATTAGTTGGGGTTGATATGGATGATGATGGTATTAATATCGCTAAATTAGAAGAAGCGTTAAAAATGCCAAAGAAACCTAAGTTTATCTATTTGATTCCTAATTTTCAAAATCCTACCGGAATTACGACTTCATTAGAAAAACGTAAAGCAATCTATGCATTAGCTAAAAAATATCAGGTTTTGATTTTAGAGGATGACCCATACGGTGATTTAAGGTTTAGAAATAAAGCTATTCCTTCAATAAAATCATTAGATGATGAAGGATTAGTAGTATATGCAGCTAGTTTTTCAAAAATTATTGCACCTGGAATGCGGGTTGCCATCATGGTTGGGCATCAAGAACTGCTTGCTAAATGTACGATTGCTAAACAAACAAATGATGTTCATACTAATGCTTGGGCGCAAAGAGTAATGGCGCGTTTTTTGCAAGAAACAGATATGGAGCAGCATCTAACAAAATTACAGCAGGTTTATGATGAAAAATGTAGTTTGATGTTATCAGAAATGGAAAAACATTTTAGTAAGGATTGTAAATGGACAAAACCTGATGGGGGGATGTTTATTTGGGTTACTTTACCAGAAAGAATCGATATGCCAGCTTTCGTCCAAAGAGCATTAAAGCACAAAGTAGCTGTTGTTCCTGGAAATGCTTTTTATGATGATGATAATAAACGCTGTCAGTCATTTAGAATGAATTTTTCAATGCCGACTAGAGAACAGATCATAAAAGGGGTAGCGATTTTAGGAGCTTTAACAAATGATTAAAAATATTGTTTTTGACATGGGGAATGTGATTTTAAGATGGGATCCTGAATATATCGCTAGTAAATTGAGTGCTGATTTAAATGAACAAAAAATAATCAAAAAAGAACTTTTTGAAAGTTTACAGTGGCGTATGCTGGATCAAGGTTTGATTAGCGTAGATGAAGCTTTAAACCAGATATATAGTCAGAGTGATAAACAGTATCATGAAGTACTAAAGTATGCTTTATATCATTGGTATGATTATTTTGAAGCGATTACTGCAATGGAACCTTTGGTAAAAGAGTTAAAGCAAAAGGGTTTTAAAATATATTTATTGTCTAATTGCAGCTTGCAGTTTGATGATTATTATCAAAAAGTACCAGCATTTAAATATTTTGATGATTTTTATCTTTCAGCTCGTCATCAATTGGTGAAACCAGATTTGAAGATCTATCAGCATTTTTTATCGGAGTTTGGTTTAAAAGCAGATGAATGTGTTTTTATTGATGATATTTTAGAAAATGTTGAAGGAGCTAAAAAAGCGGGGATCGAAGCATATTGCTTTGATGGTGAAGTAGATAAATTGCGTTTGTTTCTTGAGAAAAATATTTAGGTTTATAATTATTAATAATTCTTAAAAACACTTTGCTTATAGGTGATTTTAGTTGACAATTAGAGTTAAAATGCTAGAATGCATGTAGAAAGAAAATATAATATGTAAAAAAGGCAAAAGGGAATTATGAATAATATGAGTAAAGGTGAAATGGTTTTAAATAATGGAGATAATAAGCGAAAACGCAAAGTTCGTAAAGAATTTATTGTTATCATGGTTTTATTGATGGCGATTGTTATTGTTTATTTTATAGGGGCTTTTTATTTTAATAAGAAATTTCTGAATGGAACTTATATCAATGATGTAAATGTAAGCGGTCTAACTGTAAGTGAAGCGAATGAAAAGCTTTCGAAAACAGTCGATGATTATTCTTTGGAATTAAAGTTTAATGATGGAACTTCAGAGTTTGTATCAGGTAAAGATTTGGGGATAAAATATAATAGTGATAATGATATCAAGAAAGTTATAAAGAAACAAAGTTCTTTTAATTGGATTCAAGCTTTTTTTACTAAAAAAAATAATTCTGTCAATAATTTAGCGTTACTTGATGAAAATATTTTAAAAGACAAGATCTTATCATTAAATCATTTGCAAGAAGGAGTGCAGGTGGCACCAGAAGATGCAAAAGTAGAATATGTTGACAATCAGTTTACGATTAAAAATGAAGTTGATGGTTCAACTATTGATCAAGAAAAGACATTTGAAGCTATCAAATCAGCTTTTAATGAAGGTAAAACAAGTGTTGATCTACAAGAACAAAAGTGTTATGTAGAACCAGCTGTAAGGGCGAGTGATGCCAAGATTCAGCAATTATATGAAGCTGCTAAAAATTATGCGTCAGCTGTAATTACATATAAAACAAATTCAGGTGATGTTGTTTTAGATGGCAATACATTAATAACTTGGCTTTCGATTGATGAAAACGGCAATTATTATCGAGATGATGATGTTTTTAAAGAAAAGGTTACTGCTTTTGTTAATTCGTTAGCTAAAAAAATAAATAGTGTTGGTGGTACGCGAACATTTGTTGGAGCGAATAATCGCACTATTACTGTAAGTGGTGGTAATTATGGTTTGCGATTACAAACTTCTAAAGAAATAAGTGGTTTATTAGAAGATATATATGCAAATAAAGTAGGGGTTAGAACCCCAGTAACAAGCGGTAAAGAAAGTTCTACTGATAATGGTGGTCTTGGAAATACTTTTGTTGAAATAGATCTAAAAGGGCAGCATATGTGGTATCATAAAGATGGTCAGATAATTTTAGAGTCAGATATTGTTTCTGGGACATATAATGATCCAGAAAGAAGAACACCAGCGGGAGCGTATTATCTTTATAATAAAGAACGTAATCGTGTTTTAAGAGGAACAAAATTGCCAGATGGCACTTGGCCATATGAAACACCAGTATCTTACTGGATGCCTTTCAATAAAGGGATTGGACTACATGATTCATCTTCATGGCGTAGTAAATGGGGTGGAACAATTTACTTGAATAATGGTTCTCATGGTTGTGTAAATCTACCAACTAATATAGCTGCAAAGTTATATGACAATATTGAAGTTAATTGTCCAGTAGTTTGTTATTATTAACAGGTAAATTATTGTTTAGATGTCCTATTTTTGATTGTTTTGTCAATCTTTTAGTGATTAGTTAAGAATTGTATGTTATAATTGAGTAGTGACATTGGCATATGTTATATGTTGAATGTTTGTAATGGTATAGTTAGATTGTAATATAAATATGATTTTAGTGGAGGAGAAGTTGAAATGAGCAACAAAAAGAGAAATATAATGGATATAATTAATAAAGCAGTTTTTGTAGAAGAGGAGATAGAAGAAGTAGTAGAAAAGAAAGATAATAAATCTTTAGCTGAAAAGAAAATTGAAGAAAGAAAAGTAGAATTAAAAAATAGAGAGCCGAAAAAAGTAGAACCAAAACCAGAGAAGAAAGTAGAAAATAAAACTTTTAATGTGCCTAGAGAAGAACCTGTTTATTCTAAACCTCAAAAAGTGCAACCAGAATATGCTGCATCTGTTATTTCATATGGAACTAAGATTTCTGGTGATATTACTTGTAAAGCAGATTTACAAGTTGAAGGTATAATTGAAGGAAATATTATTTGTGATAAAGCAGTAACGATCAAAGGTAAAGTTAAAGGTAATATCAAAGCTGATTCATTAACAACTATCGATGCAACGATCGTTGGTAATGTAAATTGTCAAGGAATCGTTAATATTTTAGGTAAGACTAATTTACAAGGTGATGTTAATAGTAGTGATGTTGTATTAGAAGGTGAAATCAAAGGTAATATCATTGCTGAAAACAGAGTATCATTAAAAGGAACTTCTGTTTTAGACGGAAATACAACTTCTGCTAAAATCATGGTTGAAGAAGGGTCTACAATTATTGGTAGCATTCAAACTGTTTCAAATAAAAAAGGTGATAAGAAAAACTAAGCTGAGCTTAGTTTTTTATCTTTTCTATTAATATTTAAAAGTATCTGTTATAATGTCTAAGTGATTTATAATAGTAACTTTAGAAAGGAGGATGTCGAGGATAAATACTCGACAGATCAGATGTTAAGTAAATATCAGAAGATATCTCAGGATTTAATTAATAAAATTAAGAATCATGAAATAAAAGCTCATACATATTTACCAAGTGAAAACGAATTGATGAAAATGTATAATGCTTCGCGCGATACAATCAGAAAAGCTTTGGATATTTTGCTTAAAAGCGGCTATATTCAAAAAAATAAAGGTAAAGGCTCTTTAGTACTGGATGTTGATAAAATTGCTTTTCCGGTTTCAGGGGTAACTAGTTTCAAAGAATTAGCTAAGACGATCAATGGTGAGGTAAAGACGGATGTTATTGAATTATCGCTTAATCCTGTCAATGAAGTAATAAAACATGAATTGTATATGGATAGTGGTAATTACTATAAAGTTGAACGGGTTCGTGAAATTGACGGGGAGCGTGTGATTCTTGATATTGATTATTTAAATGCTAATATTGTGACTAATTTAACTAAAGAAATTGCTCAAAATTCGTTATATGAATATATTGAAAATGAATTAGGACTAAAAATTAGTTTCGCAAGAAAAGAATTTACAGTTATAAAAGCCACACCAGAAGAAAAAAAACTTATAGATATGAAAGACTTTGATTTATTAGTTTGTGTTAAATCGTATACTTATTTAGAAGATGCAACGCTATTTCAATATACGATATCTAAACATCGACCTGATAAATTTCGGTTTGTTGAATTTGCTAGAAGAACACAATTATAATTTTTAAAGAGAGGAAATTATGGATTATAATGATTATTTATTATTGCAGGATAACATAGGTAAAAGAATTAAAGAAATAGAAAATAGTTCAATAAAAATAGCTGTTTTTCGTTTTATTAGCGGTGCTGCAATGATACTGCTTTTATTGTGTGGTTATTTTTTGAATAAAAATTATTTATATATAGGGTCATTTTTAATGTTAGTGGTATTTGTTTTTTTAGTTTTTTGGCATATTAAAATGGCAGATCGTTTGATTTATTTAAGAGCAAGATTAGTAGTAATTGAAAAATATATTGCCCGCTTTGGTGATAAATGGAAAGATTTTGATGAGGATGGAACTGATTATTTAGAAACGATAACGGGTGTCATGAAAGATCTTGATATTGTGGGGAACAATTCATTGTTTAAGTATTTGAATACTGCGGTTACTTTAAGAGGAAAGAAAAGATTATTGGATAAATTATCAAGAACTGAATTTGATAAAGGTTTAATTATTCAAGAACAAGAAGCGATAAAAGAGTTAGGAAATAAAGATGATTTTGTTATTGATTTTGAAACTTATGGAAAGATGCTGATAAAACCTAAAGTTGTTGAAAAAGTTATTGAGGAATTTATTGCTGGTATTAATGATGGTGATAAAGTAAAAAGCTGGAATGTTGTGAGGTTTATCATACCAATTTTGACATTTATAATTTTAATAATGTTTTTATTTGAAATTGGGTTTAAATTGGCTGTAATAATGCTGCCAGTCTTGATATTTGGTCAATGGCTTATTATGATCATAAATTTTAATAAAAATAGTAATTTGTTTAAACAAATTACAGAATTATCTAAGTGTTTAACAAGCTATCAAAATATTTGCGAATTAGTGGAGCATAACGATTTTTCATCACTACACCTAAATAATCTAAAGAATAAGTTATCGCATTCTAGTCAAGCATTTAAAGAACTGCAGGCAATCGCTTCTGCAATTAAACAACGAAATAACTTATTAGCGGCATTATTGTTAAACGGTTTATTGCTTTGGGATGTTAATTGTCGCGAACGCTATGAAATGTGGGCCAATAAATATGGTACTCAAATAGACCAATGGATCACGGCAATCGGTGAATTAGAAAGTTTGATCAGTCTACAAGTTTTATTAAGAACTAAACCACAAAGCAGTTTTGCGGTTTTTAGTGATGAGCTTTGTTTAACATTTAATGATGCTTATCACCCTTTGATCGATGGTAAACAAGTTGTTGCTAATTCATTTACAATGGATAAACAGGTTTGTGTTATTACCGGTTCAAACATGTCAGGAAAAACAACTTTTTTAAGAACGATTGGTATAAATTTGATATTGGCATATGCAGGTGGACCAGTATTGGCGAAATCTTTTAAATGTTCATTGATGAGAATTTACACATCAATGCGTTTAGTAGATGATTTAAGTGGTATTTCAACGTTTTATGCTGAATTATTAAGGATCAAAGAAATAGTTGAAGCTAATAATAAAGGTGAAAGAATGATTGCTTTGATTGATGAAATCTTTAAAGGAACTAATTCTAAAGATCGAATATATGGAGCAACGGAAACAGTCAAACAGTTATCTTCAAAAAATATATTTACTTTTATCACGACCCATGATTTTGAATTATGTGAATTGGAGAATCAAATTCCTTGTGCTAATTATCATTTTAGTGAGTATTATCAGGATAATAAGATCAGGTTTGATTATTTGATAAAGAAAGGTCGTTGTCAGTCGACTAATGCTAAATATTTATTGCAAATGGTAGGTATTACAAAATAGGTCATGAAAATAATTTTAAAGTAGTTGAAGTATCGTCAAGGCGATACTTTTTTAGTGTAAAATAATTAAATATAAAATATTTATTTTGGTATTGACATACATGTACGTACAAGTTATAATAAATTTGTAAAAGATGTACGTACAAGTTTAAAGGAGAGAGAAAAAGGTGGGAAAATTTAGTAGTGATGCCAAAAAATTATTGGACTATGTAGGTGGAAAAGAAAATATTAAAGCTGTTACTCATTGTGTAACAAGAATGCGTTTTGTATTAGTTGATCCTGCTAAGGCAGATGTTGATAAGATTGAATCGCTGGACGTGGCCAAAGGAACATTTACCCAATCAGGACAATTTCAAGTTATTATCGGTAATGAAGTTCAAGAATTCTATCAAGATTTTGTGACTGTAAGTGGAATTGAAGGAGTTAGTAAAGATGCAGCTAAAGAGGCTTCAAAATCTAGTCAAACCTGGTTACAGCGAATGATGGGGAATTTAGGTGAAATTTTTGCACCATTGATTCCAGCCCTTATTTGTGGGGGATTGATTTTAGGGTTTAGAAACATCATTGGAGAAATCAATTTTTTTAATAACGGAAGTCAGAGTTTAGCCGATGTTTCGGTATTTTTTCAAGGGGTATATGATTTTTTATGGTTGATTGGTGAAGCGGTTTTTCATTTGTTACCAGTAGGAATTGTCTGGTCGATTACTAAGAAGATGGGAACGACGCAAATCTTAGGAATTGTTTTGGGGTTGACGTTAGTATCACCACAGTTATTGAATGGTTTTTCGGTTGCTGGTGCTACAGATATTCCTGTATGGGATTTTGGGTTTGCTCAAGTGCAAATGATTGGCTATCAAGGTCAGATTATCGCCGCAATGATGGCAGGATTTGTACTAGCTTATCTAGAAATATTTTTTAGAAAGATCACACCAGCAGTTATTAGTATGATCGTAGTACCATTTTGTTCGTTGGTGCCAGCGGTAATTATTGCTCATACAGTTGTTGGTCCAATTGGCTGGGTAATTGGTAATGGAATTGCTGATGTAGTTTATAGTGGTTTAACTTCATCCTTTGGAGTCTTATTTGCTGCAGTATTTGGATTAATTTATGCACCAATCGTTATGACTGGTCTTCATCATATGACTAATGCTATTGACACTACTCTTACGAGTATGTTTGGTGGGACGATTCTTTGGCCAATGATTGCTTTATCTAATATCGCTCAAGGTTCAAGCGTTCTGGCAATGTCATTTCTACAAAAGAAAAATGAAAAAGCCCAACAGGTAAACGTACCAGCTTGTATTTCTTGTTATTTAGGGGTTACTGAACCGGCTTTATTTGGAGTCAATTTAAAATATGTTTTTCCTCTTGTCTGTGGTATGATCGGATCAGCGCTTGCAGCAGTGATTTCAGTAGGGTTTGGAGTACAGGCATACAGTATTGGGGTAGGAGGATTACCAGGTATTATTTCTATCAAATCAGAAGACTGGTTAGTTTTTTTAGGAGCAATGCTAGTTGCTATAGTTGTACCATTTAGTTTGACTTATATTGTTGGTAAAAAGAAATTAAGTGATCTTGAAACTGAGGGGAAGAAAGTCAGTGAAGAAGTGACCTTTGTTTCACCTTTTCAAGGTAAGATGTTATCTTTAAATGAAGTTGATGATAAAGTTTTTTCTGAGGGATTGATGGGTGATGGTTTTGCTGTGGAATTAAGTGATGGCAAAGTTGTAGCACCATTTGATGGCAAAGTAATTATGACTTTCCCGACTAAACATGCATATGGACTAAGACGTAATGATGGTGTTGAAATACTGCTTCATATTGGAATGGATACAGTTGAATTAAAAGGTGAAGGATTTGAAAGTTATGTAGAGCTCGATCAGGAAATCAGCTCTGGAGATGTAATATGTAAGGTTGATTTAGATTTGGTTAAAGTTAATCATAAATCTTTAGTTTCACCAGTCGTTTTTACTAGTGGGCAAAAGATTACATTGTGTAAAAAAGATCAAAATATAAAGATATTAGAAAAAGATATTATTAATATTGATAATTAAGGAGCTAAAAGAGATGTATTATGGAAATAAAGTGATTTATCAGATTTATCCAAAATCGTTTAATGATAGTAATCATGATGGAATTGGTGACATTAATGGTATTATTGAAAAATTGGATTATTTAAAAGATTTAGGGATCGATATGATCTGGATGTGTCCAATTTTTTCTTCACCACAAAAGGATAGTGGTTATGATATTAAAGATTACTATTGTATTGATCCGATATTTGGTACGATGGAAGATTTAGAAAATTTAATTGCCGAAGCTAAAAAGCGAGATATTTATTTGATGTTTGATATGGTTTTTAATCATACTTCTACAGAACATCAATGGTTTAAAGAGGCTTTGAAAGGTAATCAAAAATACAAAAACTACTACTTTTTTAAAAAGGGGAAAGGTGATCGTTTACCAACTAATTGGGATTCTAAGTTTGGCGGAAAAGCTTGGAAATATGTTCCTGAATTTGATGAGTATTATTTACATCTTTATGATGAAGGACAGGCTGATTTGAATTGGGAAAATGAGGAAGTCAGAAATGAATTGATCAAGATCATTAATTTTTGGTTAAAGAAGGGAATTCGTGGTTTTAGGTTTGATGTTATCAATAATATTGATAAACGTGCTTTTGAAGATTGTCCAGAAGGTATTGGTAAACAGTTTTATTGTGATCAGCCTAAAGTTCATGATTATCTTCATGAACTTAATAAACATTCATTTGGTAAAATCAAAGAATGTATTACGGTTGGCGAAATGTCGGCTACAAGTGTAGAAAATTGTATTGGCTACACAAATCCTGATAATCAGGAACTTGGTATGGTCTTTAGTTTTCATCATTTAAAAGTTGATTATTTTAATAAAGAAAAGTGGACTATTATGCCTTTTGATTTTCAAGAACTAAAAGAATTATTAAATACCTGGCAGGTAAAAATGCAAGATGGTAATGGCTGGAATGCTTTGTTTTGGAATTGCCATGATCAGCCACGCAGTGTCTCTAGATTTGGTAATGATCAAAAATATCGTAAATTATCAGCAAAAATGTTAGCGACGACAATTCATTTAATGCGGGGAACACCATATATTTATCAAGGTGAAGAAATTGGCATGACAAATCACTATTTCACCGATATTAAACAGTATCAAGATGTAGAGAGTATCAATGCTTATCATATTTTAAAAGAACGAGGGCTTGATGAAAAAGAGATCCATAAGATCTTACAAGAAAAATCACGTGATAATGCTAGAACACCAATGCAGTGGGATAATAGTATCAATAGCGGTTTTTCTGATGTGAAGCCATGGCTGGAAGTAAATGAAAATTATCATGAGATCAACGTTGAAAAAGATTTACAGGATAATGAGTCGATTTTTAAGTATTATCAAAAATTAATTAAATTAAGGAAAGAGTATAAGATCATTAGTGATGGAAAATATTTGCCAATGATGAAAGATCATCCACAAATATTTGCTTATAAACGTATTTTGGATAATCAGGAGTTAATTGTTTTGAATAATTTTTATGATCAGGAAGTATCTTTAGATTTAGATTTAAGTGATTATCAAGTATTGATCAATAATTATGATGATGTTTGTAGTCATTGTTTAAAACCTTATCAAAGTATCGCAATTATTAAAACAACATCTTAATGGTGTTGTTTTAATAATTTTTTATTTTTATATAAAATTTAATGCAAAATCGTGCAATAATTACATAAATAAAGTAGAATACAAAAGATAAAGTTTAAAATTAACGAAAAATTAAAACAATAAATGTATAGAGGAAAGGAGAAATATAAACCTTTAGGGGTTATATACAAATAATATATGAAAATAGGATTTGATAATGATAAATATTTAATGATGCAATCATCACACATAAAAGAAAGAATTGCCCAATTTGGCGATAAACTATATTTAGAATTTGGTGGTAAATTATTTGACGATTATCATGCTTCTAGAGTGTTACCAGGTTTTGCACCGGATAGCAAATTGCAAATGTTATTGCAATTAAAAGATCAAGCTGAAGTCGTTATTGCCATTTCAGCCAGTGATATCGAGCGGAATAAGGTACGTGGTGATCTAGGGATAACTTATGATAACGATGTTTTACGGTTGATTGAAGTTTATCGTAGTAAAGGATTATACGTTGGAAGTGTAGTTATTACCCAGTATGATGGACAAAAAGCTGCTGAGGTATTTAAAAGCCGTTTAGAAAAAAGAAATATAAATGTTTATTTACATTATTTGATCGATGGCTATCCAACAAATACTAAAAAGATCATCAGTGAAGAAGGTTTTGGTAAAAACGATTATATTGAAACAACAAAACCTTTAGTAGTTGTAACAGCTCCAGGTCCTGGTAGTGGTAAAATGGCTACTTGTCTATCACAGCTGTATCATGAACATATTAGAGGAATCAAAGCCGGTTATGCCAAGTTTGAAACATTTCCAATTTGGAGTATTCCTTTAAATCATCCAGTTAATTTAGCTTATGAAGCAGCAACAGCTGATTTAAATGATGTCAATAT
>JABLTO010037392.1_pt1 | contig 17366 bp, 16 predicted proteins | sample 7160091 | NCBI WGS metagenome assembly JABLTO01 (sample SAMN14651225, study PRJNA627086) | human gut metagenome | isolation source: feces | host: Homo sapiens
CGCGTCGTAGGCAAGGCCGGCCCAGGGACAGCCCCCGCATCTGCCGCTCGCGGCTTCGAGACAAAGGGGCTGCACGCGCTCGGGAGACGCCTCGACGAGGTTCTCGAGCCTTGCGCGCACGAAGCGATCGTCAGTGTTCACGTACTCGACCTGGCACTCGTCACCGGGAAAGCCCCCTGCGACGAAGGCGACGCGCCCATCGGCAAGATGGCCCACGCCATCACCGCCGTACGCGAGCGATTCGATGGAAATTGTCTCGGTGTTCATATGCGTAATTACCTTCGGGCATGACGAAGGGCTGCCAAAAGAGGATTCACCCCCCTCGACAGCCCTTGCTCATGTACCTGATGCTTAGAGGCTCAGCGAATCGGTCGGGCACACGGAGACGCAGGAGCCGCAATCGATGCACTCATCGGCATTGACCACGGCATGATCGGCGATGGTGATCGCGTCGACGGGGCAGGCATCCGCGCAAGCGCCACAGGCGATGCAGGTATCCTCGTTCACAGTTACGGCCATGGGAATCCTCCTTCTCTACAGTCCGCACCTTGCGGGCTGTCAAAAAACAACACGGAGCAGATTGTAGCCAAAATGGGAGGCGTGATGCCGCACGATTGGATGTCGAGCGGTAAATGACAGCAGACATCTGCGTTCGGATGATGACACAGGCGCACGTTGTGACACCTTCGGTGAATTTTGAACGCAGTTCAATACTATGTACGCGTATTTAGGGCATAATGTGCTCACATCGAAAGGAGACCGAGTTGCCCTCGTCAAGCCGTAACCGCAAACGCCGCCAGAAATCACAGCGACGCTCAGTCAATCTCCTCACCATTCTTGGATGCATCGCCGGGGCATTTTGCCTGGTGGTCGTCCTTGCCTGCGTGGTAGGCGCGACCTGGCTCATAGGCCTGCCCGATTACAGCACCATCAGTTCGTACGCGAACACGGGCATCACGACCATCTACGCGAATGACCGCGAGACGGTCCTCGCGAAGCTCTATCTCGAAAACCGCATCGAGGTTACGCAGGACGAGGTCGTCGATTACGTGCTCGAGGGAACGATCGCCACCGAGGACGAGCGCTTCTACGAGCACGGCGGCATCGACCCCATCGGCATTGCCCGTGCCGTCATCGTCAACGCCGCCTCCCGCGGTGCCTCCGAGGGCGCCTCGACCATCACCCAGCAGCTCGTGCGCAATACCGTCCTGCTCGACGAGATGAACGACATCTCCATTAAGCGCAAGGTGCGCGAGATGTACATCGCCTCTCAAGTGGAGCGTCAGTACAGCAAGGATGACATCCTCATGATGTACATCAACGTCGTCAACTACGGCGATGGCTGTTATGGCATCGAGGCGGCAAGTCGCGACTACTTCGGCAAGCACGCCAACGAGCTCACGCTCTCCGAGGCGGCCCTGCTCGTCGGCATCCCGCAATCACCCAACGCGTATAATCCCCGCGAGCACATGGACAAGGCGATGGCACGTCGCGCAACCGTGCTGCAGCGCATGCTCTCGAACGGCTACATCACGCAGGCCGAGTACGACGAGGCGCTCGCAGACACGCCCGTGCTCTCGACCGAGAAGATGACCGACGAGACCATCTCCGACATCGCCCCCTACTTCATCGACTACGTGCGCCGCGAACTCGACGAGAACCCGCGCTTTCCCGCCACCGTCATCGCGCATGGCGGCCTGACGGTGTACACGACGCTCGATCCCGACCTCCAAAAGGACGCCAACGACGCCATCGCGCAGAACATGCGCTGGAGCGACAGCCAGCTCGATGCCGCACTCGTCTCCGTCGTCCCCGACGACGGCAAGATTGTCGCTATGGTCGGCGGCAGGGATTACGAAACCAACAAGTTCAACCTCGCCACGCAGATGAGCCGCCAGGCTGGTTCCTCCTTCAAGACCTTCACCCTGCTCTCCGCCCTCAGCGAGGGGCTCGACCCGGATAACACCTACATCGACTCCTCAAGCCCGGTGCAAGTCGGCAAGGACTGGACCGTCAACAACTCCGAGGGTCACGGACACGGATCGATGAGCGTCACCGACGCCACCATCTCCTCGGTCAACACCGTCTACGCGCAGCTCGTCCACGCTATCGGAGCGCAGAAGACCATCGACATCGCCCACGCCTGCGGCATCAAGTCCGAGCTTGAGAAAGACGATACGGTCTCGCTCGGCTCAAGCGGCGTCAACCCACTCGAAATGGCAAGTGCCTATGCCACGATCGCCAACGGCGGCTACTACTACGAGCCCTACGCCGTCACCGAGATCGTCGACCCTTCCGGCAAGACCGTCTACACGCACGAGGCCGAGCAGCCGCAGCGAGTGCTTTCGGCAGCTGTCGCGCAGAAGGCAACCGACATTCTCGAGCGCGTCATTAGCTCGGGTACGGGCACGAGCGCCAACCTCAACAACGGCCAGCCCTGCGCCGGCAAGACGGGTACCTCCGAGCATGGTCGTGACCTCTGGTTCTGCGGGTTCACGCCGCAGTACTCCACGGCTGTCTGGGCGGGCTATCGTATCGAGCGCGAAACCTCGATGTACGGCGGCAGCACGTGCGGCCCCATCTGGCGCGACTTCATGAACGCGGCACTCGCAGGTCAACCCATCAAGCAATTCCCCACGACGAGCGAGAAAATCAACTACAAGCCGGCACGCACCTGGGACTTCACCAAGGACGTCACGATCATTGGCGGAGACGACGATTGGACGCCCCCCGAAGAGTCCTCGAGCACAAGCAGTTCCTCGACCGACCCAAGCGCAAGTTCGACGGCAGACCCGAACGCCCCCAATCCCGAGCAGCCCCAAGAGCCGAGTGATCCAGGCTCGGAAGGTGGCAACGAGGGCGGCGGTGACGAAGGTGGCGGCGGCGAGCCTGCACCCGAACCCCCGGCCGAATAGGCGTTGGCCAGAGGAACCATTGACGCTGTGATAGTATTCCCGCAGGAGGAAAGACCGCATGTTTGAAGACACAAAGGCCGTCGCGTTTGCACTCGACGGCACGGTATACCGGGGCCCCAAGCTCATCGACGGCATTGACGAGGTCATTCGCCATTGTCGCAAGCTGGGCAAATCCGTCTTCTTCCTCACCAACAACTCCTCCGAGACCCGCTCCCAGATCTTTCACAAGCTACGCAACATGGGCATCGACTGTACTTTCAGAGAGGTCCTGACGAGCGGATACGCCGCGGCTCTTTACGCGCATCGCGAGCGCCTTACCAACATCTACGTATGCGGCTCCAAGAATCTCGTCAGCGAGTGCGAAAAGCTCAGCGTGCATTCCGTCGAGGCCGAAGAGGCCGAGAACATGCTCATCGGTCTTGACCCGGAATTCGACTATGAGAAGCTCGCCATTGCCAGCAACGTCGCCCTCAAGGTCGACAAGGTCATCGCCTGCAACAAGGAGCGCTCCTATCCGGGTGAGGAAGACTGCCTCATGCCCGGCTGCGGCGGCATGGTCTCCTCGGTCGAGTGGTGCTCGGGGCGCATGGTCGACCTCACGATCGGCAAGCCCAACACGTTCATGCTCAAAGAGGTCAGCGAGCAACTCGGCCTGGCACCGGAGGAGATTCTCGTCGTGGGTGACAACTACGACACCGACATCGTCATGGCAGGCAAGTTCGGCAGTCCCGCAATCATCATCAGCTCGCATGTCTACGGAGATGCCGTGAGCGTGGAAAACGTCGGCGAGCTGCTTAACCTCATCGGCGAGACGGCAAAACCGGAGTAGTCCGCCCCCACTGTCATTTCGACCGGAGCCGTCGATAGGCCGCGCGCCCTTGTCATTTCGACCGGAGCCGCCGCCAGGCGGCGGGGGCGTTGTCATCTCGACTGAAGCGGCCGCCAGGCCGCGAAATGGAGAGATCTCCCCGTTCTAGAACTTGCTTCTCAGGATATTCCAGCGCAGCTTGCTCGTGCGTGGATTCGTCGGCAGCATGATGTCCGTGCGTCCGGCAAGAAAGCGACGCGCCTTGGCCGAGACATGCCTGACCGCGACCGCCTCGACGAGCTTGGCGGCATCCGGATTCATGGACCGCTCGTACTCGCGCAAAAGCACCCGCGCCATGGTGGTCGCCTGGTTCGCAAGCTCGGGGTCGAGGTCATCGCAAGCAGGCAGCACTGACTGCCCTGGTGCGAGGCGTCTATCGACGTAGCAGTGCGGCAAATCGCAAAAGACGTAGCCATCGCAGTAGAGTGCGACGGCGTGAATCCAGGTATCGTAGCTGCGCGCGAAGTCGAAGACGGGACGACGGCGCAGGAGCTTAACGAGCGCCCCGTTCATGAGCATCGTGCAGCCCAGAGCCCAGTTGCGTACGAGCAAGAGGCTGCCCGGATGCGATGCGCAAACCTCGTATCCGTCGAATTCATCGCCAATCGCCCTACCCCGCGCATCGATGCAAACACTGCCCGCATAGTAGAGCTCGGGACGACTCGTGTTCGCCGAAATGTGGTCGGTGCCGGCCGCGAGCTTACCGGAAAGCCAGATATCGTCCTGGTTCGCAAGCGCAATGTAATCGAACGCCTCGACCGGCGCATCGTAGACGAGCTGCATGATGGTGCGTGTCTTGCCCTGGTGCGTGCTGTTGTAGATGATCTCGACGTTGTCGTGCTCGGAAGCGTAGGTCTCGAGGATTCGAAAGGTGTTGTCGGTCGAGCAATCATCGGAGATGCGCACGAAGACCTCGACGCCCTCCTGATTCAAGATGCTGTCGAGTTGCTCGGCAAGGTGCTCCTGACCATTGTAGGTGGCCATGAGAACGAGCACGCGTGCGATGCTGCTCATGACTCCCCTTTCGAGCTGCGTTGTCCAGCTTGCCAGCTGGCGGAGGGACAGGGATTCGAACCCTGGAGGCGGCTCAGCACCGCCTGACGGTTTTCAAGACCGTTGCATTCAACCACTCTGCCATCCCTCCGCATGTGGCGCGCATCGCTGTATTCTACACCAGACAAATGCACATGCACCCATCCGGCTGCTGCGCATTTACGCGAAGAGCGAGCCAACCGTCTCCTTGAGATATGCGGCGATCTTGGGGTCCTTCATGGCCTGGGCGACGTTCGCGGCAATCCACGAGGGAACCGTGCCCGTGTCATATCCATCGCGCGGATCGATGACGAGCGCATACATGTCCTCATGGTCGAGCAACGATACGAGGGCATCGGTGAGTTGGATTTCTCCACCGGCACCGGGCTCGGTCGTGGCAAGCAACTCCATGACCTTTGGAGTCAGCAGGTAGCGACCGAAGCTCGCGAGATTACTCGGCGCGTCCTCGAGCGCCGGCTTCTCGATCATCTCCGTGACCTTCCAGACGCCATCGCCCAGATCCTCGCCGCCGATGATGCCAAAGCGGCTCACTTCGTCATCGGATACGGGCAGTACGGCAATCACGCTCGCATTGCCATGCGCCTCGGATATCTCGCGCATCCTCTGGCAGATACCATTCTCGGGTACGAGCACGTCACCGAGCATGACGAAGAACATGTCGTCGCCAGTCTCGGACGCGGCGACGTGAACGGCATGACCGAGGCCGAGCGGCTCATCCTGATACACGAAGCTCACGGGCAGTGCACCCGCATGCTCGACGGCATCGGCATACGTATCCTTGCCCACGCCACGCAAATGCTCGACAAGCGCGTCATGCGGAGAAAACTGATCCTCGATAGATTTCTTGTCGCGGCTGTTGACGATGATGACCTCATCGACACCCGCCTCGAGAGCCTCTTCGACGATGTACTGAATCGCCGGCTTGTCGAGTACGGGGAGCATCTCCTTAGGCTGAGCCTTCGTCGCAGGCAAGAAGCGGCTTCCCAAACCAGCAGCGGGTATTACAGCTTTCATCTTTCCTCCTCGATGCAGGCGACGATCTTCTCGCCCATCTCAGTCGTTCCCAGAACATGCCCGGCATCCGTCGCCTCCTGCGCGATGTCAGCCGTACGCCAACCCCGCGCCAAGACGCAATCGACCGCGCGTCTCACATCGGGTGCGGCCTCATCCAAACCCAAGCCGTGCGCAAGCATCATAGCAGCCGAAAGCACCTGAGCCAGGGGATTGGCGATGTTTTTGCCCGCGATATCGGGAGCCGAGCCGTGACAGGGCTCGAATAGCGATGTCCCGTCCCCGAGCGAGGCACTTGCGAGCAAGCCAAGCGACCCTGCCAGCACCGACGCCTCGTCGGAAAGTATGTCACCAAAGGTGTTCTCGGTGAGAATGACATCGAACTGTCCCGGATTCATGACAAGCTGCATCGCGCAATTATCGACGAGCATGTCGACAAGCTCGACATCGGGATAATCGACGGCGACACGATGCACGACCTTGCGCCAGAGACGCCCCGTGTCGAGCACGTTGGCCTTATCGACACTCGTGACCTTGCCACGACGCTTCGCAGCCGCATCGAAAGCCTGCCGCGCGATGCGCTCGATTTCGTACTCGTCATACTGCATGACATCATGCGCATGCATCCCCGCGGCAGTCTCCACGGTTGCGTGCTCGCCGAAGTACAGACCTCCCGTGAGCTCGCGGACGATGATGATATCGCAACCGCGCACCGCCTCGGGTTTGAGCGGCGAGGCGTCGACAAGCGCATCGTAGACGTGCACGGGGCGTAGGTTCGCATAGAGCCCGAGCTCCTTGCGTATGCCGAGAAGCCCGTCCTCAGGACGCGGCTTGTCCGGATCAACCGTATCCCACCGCGGACCCCCGACGGCCCCGAGCAGCACCGCGTCGGCGCGGCGGGCAAGTTCAAGCGTGGCCTCGGGAAGTGCGTTGCCGCATGCGTCAATCGCACAGCCGCCGATAAGAGCCTCGGTGCATGTGAACTCGATGTCGTACTTGCGTCCGACGGCATGCAGAACATCGAGCGCGACTTGCATGATCTCCGGACCGATGCCATCACCTGGCAAGACGCAGATCTCGTATCGTTGCTTGGTCACGGTCATCACCTGTGCATCTTCGTGCGGGCCACAAGCCCACCCGCCTCGATAATCTCCTGTATGAAGGGCTCGAAGGGCCGGACGTTCCAGCTCTCCCCCGTAGTCAGGTCTTCGATGATGCCCGTGCCCGTGTCGGCAAAAACCGCATCACCTTCCCCAATGCCATCGGCAGCCTCGGGGCACTCGATGATGGGTAGCCCGACGTTGATGGCGTTGCGATAGAAGATGCGCGCGAAGCTCTTGGCGATGACGCAGGAGATGCCCGCCGCCTTGATGCAGCTCGGCGCATGCTCACGCGACGATCCGCAGCCAAAGTTCTCGCCGGCGATGATGATATCTCCGGGCTTGACGCGTTGCGTAAACGTTGGATCGAGATCCTCCATGCAGTGAGCCGCGAGCTCTTCCATATCGGATGAGTTCAAGTAGCGTGCCGCGATAATCGCGTCGGTATCGACGTCACGCCCGTATTTGATTGCGGTGCCTTCAAATTGCATAACTTAATCCAATTGCTCTGGCGTGCAGACGTAGCCGCCGACAGCGCTCGCGGCGGCCACGGCAGGGCTCGCGAGGATGACCTCGCTGTCCTTGGCCCCCATGCGACCGACGAAGTTGCGGTTGGTCGTGGCGATGCAGCACTCACCCGATGCGAGCACGCCCATGTACCCGCCCAGACATGGACCGCAGGTAGGTGTCGACACGGCGCAATGCGCGTCGAGAAACACGTCCATGAGCCCCTCGTGCATGCACTGGCGGTACACGTCTTGCGTTGCGGGGATGATGATGCAGCGCACCATGGGATTGACGACACGGCCACGCAGCACCTCGGCGGCAACGCGCATGTCCTCGATGCGCCCGTTCGTGCAGCTGCCGATGACGGCTTGGTCGATGCGCACGTCATTGCAGTCAGCAGCCGGCTTTGTATTGCTCGGCAGGTGCGGCAGCGAGACCGTCGGGGTAACCTGTGAGACGTCGACATGAATCGTGCGTGCATAACGGGCGTCCTCATCTGAAGCGTACTCGACCCATGGCCGCTCGGCGCGCGACTCCACATAGGCACGCGTCACGTCATCGACAGCGAAGATACCCGTTTTGGCGCCAGCTTCGATGGCCATGTTGCACATGGTGAAGCGCCCGTCCATCGAGATCTGCGCGACTGCCGGCCCGGTAAACTCTAGTACCTGGTAGAGCGCCCCATCGACACCGATCTGGCCGATGATGTGCAGTATGAGGTCTTTGGCGCTTACGCCAGGGACGAACTCCCCTTCGAGCACGACCTTGATGCTCTCGGGCACCTTGAACCAGGCGCTACCCGTCGCAAAGGCGACACCCACGTCGGTCGACCCCATGCCCGTCGAAAACGCCCCAAGCGCACCATAGGTGCAGGTATGCGAATCAGCCCCTATGGTGAGATCGCCTGGCACCACCACGCCTTTCTCGGGCAGGAGCGCGTGCTCGATTCCCGCGCACCCAACCTCGTAGTAGTGTTCGATCCCCTGCTCCTGCGCAAACTCGCGCATGAGCTTTGCCTGCTCGGCGCTCTTGATGTCCTTGTTCGGCGTGTAATGGTCCGGAACGAGAACCACGCGCGCCGGATCAAAGACCTCATCGCCTACCTGGCGGCATACGTCGATGGCGATGGGCGCCGTAATGTCATTGGCATGTACGACGTCCACCCTGCACTCGATGAGCTGGCCTGGAGCGACCTCGTCGAGCCCCGCGTGCGCCGCAAGGATCTTCTCGGCGATGGTCATGGGCCGTGCCATTAGACCTGAGCTTCCTCGATGATCTTCGTGAAGTACTCGAGCTTCATCGAGCCCAAGTCGCCCTCATGGCGCTCACGCACTGCAACCTCGCCGTTCTCGACTTCCTTGTCGCCAATGACGAGCATGTAGGGAACGCGTTGCCCCTGTGCCTTGGCAATCTTCACGCGCATGGGCTCGTTCTGCTCGTAAACCTCGACGCGCCCACCATGTGCGCGCAACTCAGCCGCGACTTGCTCGGCAGCCTCGACGTGGCGATCGGCAATGGGGATGATGACGGCCTGCGTCGGCGCGAGCCACAACGGCAGATTGCCGCTCGTGTGCTCGATGAGTATGCCGAGGAAGCGCTCGATGGAACCGAAGAGCGCACGATGGAGCATCCACGGACGCTCGCTCGTGTTATCGGCCGTGCGATACGTGACGTCGAAGCGCTCGGGCAGATTGAAGTCGACCTGCACCGTCGAGCACTGCCACCAGCGGCCGAGCGCGTCCTTGACCTTGATGTCGATCTTGGGGCCGTAGAAGGCGCCGTCTCCGGGATTGATCTCGTATGGGATGCCACGACGCTCGATGGCCTCGCGCAAGAAGCTCTCGGCCTTTTCCCACATCTCGTCGGTGCCGATGGACTTCTCGGGACGCGTGGATATCTCGGCCATGTACTCGAAGCCGAACTCCTTCATGATGGAGTCCGCCAGATCGAGGATTGCGCAGACCTCGTCGACGACCTGATCCTCGCGACAGAAGACATGCGCATCGTCCTGCGTGAAGCCGCGGGCACGCATGAGGCCATGCACGGCGCCACTCATCTCGTGACGATACACGGTGCCGAACTCGAAATACCTGATGGGCAACTCGCGATACGAGTGGATGTCGTTCTTGTAGAGGATAACGTGGCCGGGGCAGTTCATCGGCTTCACGCCGTACTCGCTCAGACGCGGCTCCTCGTCGCTTCCTTCGTTAATCTCGAAGAAGTACATGTTGTCCTTGTAGTACCCGTAATGGCCGCTCGTCTTCCAGACATCCGCCTTGTAGATGTGCGGGGTGATGACCTCTTCGTAGCCCCTGCGATACAGCTCCTTGCGCAACCACTCCTGCATGATGCGGATGATGCGCGCACCGGCCGGCAAATATAGCGGCAGGCCGACGCCGGCTTCCTCGTCCATCATGTAGATGCCGAGCTCGCGGCCGAGCTTGCGATGGTCGCGCTTCTCGGCCTCCTCGAGCATGAAGAGGTACTCCTTCATGTCCTTCTTGTCGAAGAACGCCGTACCGTAGAGACGCTGCAGCTGCTCGTTCTCTGCATCGCCCTTCCAGTAGGCACCGGCAAGCTTCATGAGCTTGAAGGCACCGATCTTGCGTGAGCTGGGAATGTGCGGACCCTTGCACAGGTCAACGAAGTCGCCATGGCGGTAAATGGAGATCTCGGCGTCCTCGGGCAGGTCGTCGATATGCTCGACCTTGAACTTTTGGTCTTTGAAGATCTCCTTGGCCTCATCGCGCGTGACAACCTCGCGCACGAAAGGCTCATCCTTCTTGATGATCTCCTTCATCTTGGCCTCGATGGCCTCGAAATCATCGGATGAGAGGTTCTCGGTCAAGCCGAAGTCGTAGAAGAAGCCGTCATCGGTTTGCGGGCCAAAGGCAATTTGGGCTCCGGGGAAGAGCTCCTGCACGGCCTCTGCCATGATGTGCGCCGTCGAGTGGCGCAAGATGCCGAGACCCTCGGGTGATGTCTTGGTGACGATCTCGACCTGCGCGCCATCGGCAAGTGGCGCATCGAGACCGACGAGCTCGCCATCAATCTTGCCAGCGATGGCAGCCTTGGCGAGACCGGTTCCGATAGCCGCCGCGCAATCTGCAACGGTCGCTCCTGCTTCGAGCTCTTTGCTGGAACCATCGGGAAGGTAAACGGAAATCGTGCTCATGGTTTTTCCTTTCTGCCCGTGCTCGGCCACAAACCGAGTGGGACTTCGTCGAGAGAAGCACTTGGCGAGACACTACACCGCAGCAAGGCGCGATGCAAGGAGAACTTGCGCTAGGCCGAGCGCTGGCGTGTCTGACGCGTGAGCGGCTGCGCGCAGTAGGGGCATATCTGCCAACTGGGCTCGAGCGGACGTCCGCAACTGTTGCACACGTTACGCAGCTGGACGCGACAGTTGGGGCAAGCGATGTAGTCGCTCTTCACCGGCTCGCCGCAACGGGGGCAGTTGCCGTAATCGGAGAGCTGCCGTCCCATGAGCTCGAGGTTCATGACCTGCTCGGTGGAGTCGGCTGCGTTGAGAGGCGGGCGAAGCAAGCAGTAGGCAACCAAGCCGGCGACGGGTACGGCGGCGATGACGGTCCATAGCAGCACGGGGGCTTCGCGTGTCTTGGCGTCCCTGTTGACCCAGATGATGCATACGATCCAGAGCCCCACGAAGATGATTGCCGTCACGATGAGGACGACGAGCACGGGAGGTGTGAGTACCGACGCGAGAATAGCGGACATGCTGCCTTCTTACTGCCTGTGGTAGTGGACTATTGGTGAGATTCTATCACCAAATATCCTTCACCTCACCAGCAACGGTTATCGAGCCCGTGGCGATGACAGGCTCGTGGCGCAGCAACTCGCGGGCCTCGGATATGCTCGTGGCAATCTCAGGACGCACACCGCATTCCTCCTCGACGAGCATGGCGAGCTCTGCCGCGGGAATGGAGCGTGATGACGATGATGCCGTGACGACGATACGCGAGAACAGCGGGCAAAGCTCGCGGATGATGCCGCGCGCGTCCTTGTCATCCAGCACGCCAAGCAGAAGGGTGGGGCGGGGCGGGGCGGGGCCAATCGAATAAGAATGTGTCAGGGAATCAAACCCCCTGGCACATTCGAAGAGGCGTTGTAACTCCCCCGCAAGCGCGTGGGCAGACTGCGGATTATGGGCCGCGTCGATTATCACGAGCGGATCGTGTCGCAGAATCTCGAAACGTCCGGGAATGACGAGCTCACTCAACGCCATACGAACACTTTCGGGCGAGGGCGCATGACCAAGTGCTGCGGTGACAGCCGCCAGAGCCGTTGCGAGATTTGAACGCTGATAGGTTGGCAGGCTGGCGAGCTCATCCTCAAATGGGATGACGGCCTCGAGATTAGCGTTCTCGTACGGCGCACGGACCTCCTGCGCTTGCCGTTCGAAGACCTCCCGTGCGGCAAGGTCATGCGCAAAAACCGCCTTGCAGCCCGGTTTGATGATGGCCGCCTTCTCGCCCGCAATCTTTTCGATCGTGTCGCCAAGGATTGCGGTGTGTTCAAGCGCCACGCCCGTAATGACGGCGACTTGCGGATTCACGACACTCGTGGCATCCCAGCGTCCACCCAGGCCGCACTCGAGAACGATCCAGCCAGCGCCCTCTTGCGCGAACAGCCACAAAGCGGCAGCCGTGAGCAGCTCGAATTCCGTGGCCTCAACGTGCGCACGTGCAGCTGCATCAAGCGCCGCCTCGATGCCCCGCGCAAATGATTCGTCACTCACGACGCATCCGTCGATCTCGATGCGCTCGGGATACTTGACCAAATGCGGCGAGACATACAACCCGACGCGCAGGCCCTGCGCACGCATAAGCGCCGCGATCATACGCGTCGTCGATGACTTGCCATTGGTTCCAGCCACCTGTATGCAGCGGTAGCGCTTCTGAGGTTCGCCCATCGCAGCGCACATCGCCCGGATCGGCTCGAGCGAGGGATTCATCCCGAACTTGAGCGCACCCTCAAGCGTGGCAACGGCATCATCGTATGTCATGTGTTGAGTCATGGACGCCATTCTACATCGATACGAATCATTAGACTGCGTGTGACAAGTGGACAGGTCATTTGTCACACACATCTGCTATCTATCGACTTAGATATTCTAAATAACTGCAGTTAGGTAACATGTCAGTGACAGGACGTGCATAATCTATATCCCCTCTTCTACAATCGCTGTTTGTACATATATAACGCACGCGAAAGGACACATACCCATGCGTAAATTCAAGACAGAGAGCAAAAAGCTGCTCGACTTGATGATTAACTCCATCTACACCAATCGCGAAATCTTCCTGCGCGAGCTCATCTCCAACGCATCGGATTCGCTCGATAAGCTCTACCTCACCTCACTCGAGAACAAGGACAGCTCCATCATGCGCAGCGACCTGCGCATTCAGATCGCCATTGACAAGGATGCCCGCACGCTCACCATCAGTGACGATGGCATTGGCATGACCAAGGACGAGCTCGACAAGAACCTCGGCACCATCGCCCATTCGGGCTCGCTCGAATTCAAGAGTTCGGATTCCGATAAGCTCGAGGAAGTCGATATCATCGGCCAGTTCGGCGTCGGCTTCTACTCTTCGTTCATGGTCGCCGACAAGGTCACCGTCATCTCGAAGGCATACGGCAGCGACGAGGCCTTCAAGTGGGAAAGCGACGGCATCGAGGGCTACAACATCAGCGAGACCACCCGCGAGAAGCGCGGCACGGACATCATCCTGCATCTGCGCGAGAACACCGACGAGGTCAATTACGACGAGTACCTCTCGCAGGCTCTCATCAAGCATTTGGTCAAGCGCTACAGCGATTACATCCGCTATCCGATCATCATGGACGTGGAGAAGACGCGCACGCTCGAGAAGCCCGAGGACGCTGGCGACGATTACGTGCCCGCAACCGAGACCTTCGTCGAGGAGGAAATCCTCAACTCGATGATTCCCATCTGGACCAAGAAGAAGTCCGAAGTCTCCGACGAGGAGTACGCCGACTTCTACCAGGCCCAGTTCCATACGGCCGATATTCCCCTGCGCACGATTTCCATGCACGCCGAAGGCAGCCTGAACTACGATGCGTTGCTCTTCATCCCCACGGATGCGCCCATGAACCTGTACGCCAAGGACTTCCAGCGTGGCTTGGCACTCTACAGCAACAACGTCATGATCATGGAGCACTGCGAGGACCTGCTGCCGGACTGCTTCGGCTTCGTGCGCGGCGTCGTCGATAGCCCCGACCTCAACCTCAACATCTCGCGCGAGACGCTCCAGCAGGACCGTCAGCTCATCGCCATCGAGCGTCGCATCGAGAAGAAGATCAAGCAGGAGCTCGAGAAGCTCTGCAAAGACGACCGTGAGGCCTACGTCGATTTCTTCAGCAAGTTCGGCCACGTGCTCAAGTACGACATCTACTCCACCTACGGAGCGCACAAGGACCTGCTGCAGGACTTGCTGCTCTTCCATTCCGCCAAGGAGGACAAGCCCATCACGCTGGCCGAATACGTCGCCGGCATGCAGGAAGGCCAGGAGAACATCTTCTTCGCTTCCGGCGACACCGTCGCGCGCCTGGCACAGAGCCCGAGCGTCACGTCGGTCGTCTCGCGCGGCTACGATGTCCTGCTCTGCGGTGACAACGTCGACGAGTTCTGCCTGCTCTCCATCGGCAGCTATGACGACAAGGAGATGCGCAACGTCGCCAGCGGCGAGGACCTTGGCCTCGAAACCGAGGAGGAGAAGGAGGAAGTCGCCAAGCAGCGTGAGGAGAACAGCACGCTGTTCGAGGCGATGACCGAGGCGCTTCCCGACGATATCACCAATGTCACGGCCACCTCGCGCCTGGCTGATGCGGCCTGCTGCATTGTCGCCGATGGCCCCGTGAGTCTGGGTATGGAGAAGTACTTCGCGACCATCCCGGCTGCCGCCGGTGAGCGTCCCGAGGCAAAGCACGTGCTCGAGCTCAACCCCAATCACCCTGTCTTCGCAACGCTGCAGGCAGCGCAAGAGGCTGGTGAGACCGAGAAGGTCGCCCAGTACGCCAACCTGCTCTACAACCAGGCACGTTTGGCGGAGGGCCTCGAAATCGCAGATTCGGCAGCATTCAACGAGGCTATTTGCGAGCTGATGAAATAAACATTTCTCGTGATAATTTCGGTTATAGGCAGTGCATTATATTGTGCGCTGCCTATAATCTTATATGGATATAAAAGCGAGCGAGGAGGCTTATCATGACTACGATGCTATTTCAGGGGCACGGCTCCTACAGGTTCATGCTCGACGACAGCACGGTCATCTACGTCGACCCATACTTCGGAAAGGAATACGAGCTCGAGGCCGACCTCGTCCTGGTCACCCATGATCACTTCGATCATGATGCGGTCGACAAGATGCCCCATGCGTCTGGCTGCGAAGTCATCCGTGCGAGGGATTTACACCCCACGAGCGACGAGTACCTCTCCACGGAGTCTCACGGCGTGAAGATCCAGGCGGTGCAGGCATACAACGAGAACCACCCGTCTGACGAGTGCGTTGGCTACGTGCTCGAGTTCGATGGCGTCTCGTTCTATGCAGCAGGCGACACGAGCATGACCGAGGACATGAAGTCCGGCAAGCTTGCCGCCATGAAGCTCGACTATGCAGTATTCCCCTGCGACGGGGTGTACAACATGGACGCGGACGAGGCTTCCGAATGTGCCAAGCTCGTCGGTGCCAAGCACAACATTCCTGTCCATGAGGTGCCCATCGACTCCGCCGATGCCACGGTCGCCGAGTACGACGAGGCCAAGCTCGAGGCATTCCAAGCTCCCGGACGCATCATCCTCGTCCCCGGGGCCGAGCTGCATATGTAAAAAAATGAGGCAAGGCGCGCCTGACGCGCCTTGCCCGCAATGCGAGATTTCTCGACTGCGCAGCCTTCGGCTGCTCCGCTCGAAATGACAGGGGGGGTCCACCCGCTCGGAATGACAGCGGAAGGCGCGGAGCGCCGCCGTCCATTGTCATTTCGACCGGAGGCGCGAAGCGCCGGAGTGGAGAAACCTCTATTTCACGACAAGCACTGGGCACTTGGCATGCGTAAGAACCTTGTGACTTACACTGCCGAGCGCGAACTCGCGCAAGGCGCCCAGGCCACGGCTGCCCATCACGAGCAAATCAGCTTCCGACTCCGTCGCATAGCGAATGATTTCGTCGGCGGGGCGGCCGTGCAACAGCACGATCTCATGATCGATGCCGGCGTCTGTCAAAACCTGTGCCGCATCCTTGATGATCTCGCGCTGGGCCTCGCCGTGCGCCTCGATCGGGTCATAGACCATATCCGAATACACGTCGATGGCGATAACCGAGACGATCTTGACCTGCACATCGCCCTCAAGGGATGCGATGTAGGCTGCCTGCTCCGTTGCACGCAATGAGTTTTCCGATCCATCGGCGGCAACGAGAATGTTCTTGTACATAGCGCAATCCCCTACATGATGAGGTCGAGGGGATCCTTGGGAATCTCCCTCTTGGGGGCATTGGGATCATCGGCCGTAGACTCATCGACCTTGATGAGCTCGACATCGAAGGTAAGGTCCTTGCCCGCCAGCGGATGGTTGTAATCGAGCGTCACGGCCTCCGGGGTGATGTCCTTGACCGTAACCGGAACCTTCTCCTCGTCTTCGGTGATCATCCAGATGACCTTGCCGATTTCGAGGCCCTTCATGTTGGGCATGACCTCCATCGGGATTTCTTCGGTGTGCTCGTCGAGATACTCGCCGAATGCCTCCCAATCCTTGATGGTGAAGGTCTTCTTCTCGCCCTCGGCCATCTCGCGCACCTCGCGCTCGAAACCATCGAGCACCATGTCGTGACCAACCTGGAACACGAGGGGGTTCTCGGCGGTCATCTTGTCGTAGACGGAGCCATCTGGCAGACGACCTTCGAAAGTCAGGGTTACGGTTGTTCCATCGAGCATGACGATAGTCCTCTCATCCGAGTGCGCGTAATGCGCCATTTCTCACGCGAAAAAGCGTCCTCATGACAGTACCGCATGCGGGGAATTCTGCAAGGGTATCTGGGCTATAATTGCCAAAGCGTAACCGCAAATCAAAGGGGATTTCGTGGCTCAGAAATTTAACAAGATCTACATCCAGCAAGACGCCATCGCCAAGCACGAGGACTTCGACACCTGGTACGAAGATGGAGACGTCTTCCTCCAGTTCAAGAGCAAGGAAGGCTGGAAACGGGAGAAGGACAAGGTGCAGATCATGGGCCGCATGGGTGGCCAGGTCGGCCTCATCAAACCTGACAACCACGTGCTTAACTACTACATCCGCTACGAACGCTGGGAGTACATCCTGCACACGTTCGTTATCAATCATCACTACTATATCGAGGGCATGGTGTGGGATCTCTACGGATGCGCACACGAGCCCCCGTGCACCTTCGTCGAGGAAACGCTCACGAGCTTCGAGCGCAAGGCCGTGCATATTAAGCTCGTCAACTTCAAGGACAAGGGCATGTGCTACGAGATCCATGCCCACGAGCTTGAGAAGCTGCGCATTGCCGTTGCGGCATTCGTCGCCATCCTTATCAAGGAGGAATGGAAGGGCCTGAGCGAGGGCAACGACTACACCCCTGCCGGGCTCCTCAACAACCTCAAGAGCCGCATCTTCGAGAACAAGGGCTTCACCTACGAGGAAGTCCAGGAGCTCATCGAGGCCGACTCCCCCTACGTGCGCATCATCAGGCCGGAGGGTCGCCCCATCGACCACAAGGATTCCAAGCTGAAGAAAGACAAGCGCGGCCACGTCCTGGAAAAGCGCAAGAGCGATTCAATAAAGAAGTAAGCAGCGAGCTTTAGGTGGGACAGGGGGACGGGGGTTCTGTCACGCTGGATTCGCGTGACAGA
>JABLTO010219925.1_pt1 | contig 17349 bp, 9 predicted proteins | sample 7160091 | NCBI WGS metagenome assembly JABLTO01 (sample SAMN14651225, study PRJNA627086) | human gut metagenome | isolation source: feces | host: Homo sapiens
AATTGAAAAACAAGGTTATGTACCACAAAATATGTTTGATGGTAATTTTGAGAAAGGAAAAATGAGATTATGAATATTCGTGGAAAAAAAGTTGTTGCTGTTTTATTATCAGCGTTTATGATTATGTCGATTTTTTCGATAAATAGTATAAATGTTGATGCAGCACGTGAAACTGATGAAAGTTATGTTGAATATACGAATACATTATTTGGAACTAATGTCGATGAAGGATCAACATCAGCCGGTCCATCACTACCTAATGGATCTATTCATCCAAGCCCTGAAACAACACCACCTGATAATGGAGGGTATCATCGTGGGAATCCTGTAGTTGGTTTTGGTCAGTTATATACACAGGGTTCTGGAGGAACAAAATCATATGGTAATTTTTTATTATCACCTCAAACTGGTGAAATAAAAACAAGTGATCGGGATCATGCCTCAAGTATAAGTGAAGAAAAAGGGCAAGCAAATTATTATACAGTTAAGCTTGATAAATATGGTATTAAAGCTGAAGTAACACCTAATTATCATTCAGCAATTTATCGTTTCACTTATCCAGAAAATGCTGATTCATCATCATTATTAATTGATGTAAGTAGAAAAATTGGCGGAGAAGTAGCTTTAAAATCTGGATCAGTTAATATTGATAAAGAAAATAAAATGATCACTGGTGGGGGTACATTTAGTAAAAACTGGAACCCTAGTGATTGGAATATGTATTTTGCTTTAAAATTTGATCAAGATATTGAAGAAATTGGAACATGGGATAATGGTGGATTAAAAAATGATATTTTAAGTTTAGAAAAAACATCTAATAATGAACATTTTGGAGCCTATGTAAAATTTGATACTTCAAGTAATCAAGAAGTTAATGTTAAAATTGCAATTTCTTTTGTAAGTGTAGATAAAGCAAAAGAATTTTTAAATAATGAAATTAGTGAATTTGATTTTGAAAAAGAAAAAGAAGAAGCTCAAGATATATGGAATGAAATTCTTGGGGAAGTAGAATTAGGTAGTCAAGTTGACGAAGAAACAAAAGGTAAATTCTATACTGCTTTATATCATACTAATGTTCAACCAAGAGATCGTACAGAAGATCATGGTACTTGGGATGATTATTATACATTGTGGGATTCTTGGCGAACAGTATTTCCATTTTTACAATTAACTCGTCCAGAAATGGTTGTAGCAAATATTAATTCATTTATTAAACGTTATAAAGAGACTGGAAAAATATCAGATGCCTATATTCAAGGAAAAGAATATGTTTGTGGACAAGGTGGAAATGATATTGAAAATATCATTGCTGATGCATATTTAAAAGGAATTGAAGGTGTAGATTGGCAAGAAGCTTATCAGGTTGTTAAAAGTGAAGCAGAAAATTATCGTTCAAAAAATTATGCAACACTAGGATGGAATACTGGTGAAACCGAAGCGATTAATGGTGATAAGTATTCGTGGCGTTTGAAACCAAGTTCAGCAACAGTAGGTTTTGCTTATAATGATTATGCTGTAGCTATGATGGCAAATGGGTTAGGTTATCAAGAAGATTATGAAAAATATCTTCAATCTTCTAAAAAATGGTTAAATAACTGGGATGAAAATCTTGTGTCATCAGATGGTTATAAAGGATTTATTCATAAAAGAGCGGCAAATGGAAGTTATGCAACTGTGGATCCAAGTCATTTTGTAGGAAATGATGGAACTGAAAAATTATGGCAAGGTTATAATGATGACTTTTATGAAGCAGGAATTTGGGAAGGAAGTTATGCTCCTACGTTTGATTTACCAACATTAGTAGAAAAAATGGGTGGTAAATATGAATATGCTGATCGTTTAGATTATGCTTTAGGACAAGGTTATATCAATTTTGCAAATGAACCTGCATTCCAAACAATTTGGACTTTAGCAAGTGATGAAGTTCAACGTCCTGATCTAGCAAGTAAATGGGTTGATGTGTATTTAAGTGAATATACTGATGTTGGTTATCCAGGTGATGAAGATAATGGTGCAATGAGTTCAATGTATTTGTTTATGATGAGTGGATTCTTCCCAATGTCAGGAACTAATAATTATTATTTACATGGAACCCGTTTACCAGAAGTTACTTATCATTTAGGAACAGGAAATGATTTTGTTATTAAAGGAATCAATGTTAGTGATGAAAATATCTATGTTCAATCAGCAACATGGAATGGACAACCATTAACATCTTCTAAATTAACTTGGAATCAAATCAAAGAAGGTGGAATTTTAGAATATGTAATGGGTAGTCAACCAAGTGATTGGGTAAGAGAAGTAGATAATGAAAATCCAAGTGATGTAACAGGATTAATATTAGATGATTCAAAATTAAATGAAGGTACATTAGCATTAAATTGGGATGAAGCTACAGATAATACACAAATCAAACAATATAATATTTATAGCTCAACTCAAGAAGATTTTGAATTAAATGATGAAACATTAGTTACATCAACTAAAAATACAACTTATACATTTGATGTATCAAATGTAGTTAAATATTTTAAAGTAGAAGCAGAGGATTATTTTGGGAATAGATCATTAAATTTATCTGTTATAAAAGTAGATGTTTCTGATTTCGAAAAACCTATACTTAATGGTGAAATTAAGTTAGATGAAAGATATCTTGATGTTGGTCTAGTTAAATTTAGTTGGCCTGAAGCAACCGATAATATAAAGATTAAAGAGTATCGAGTATATAGTGGTGATGAAGAAAATTATGATTTAGATGAAGTAAGTCTTTTAACATCTACAAATGATTTAAGTTATAGTGAAACAAAACAAGCAGGAACTTTCTATTATACTGTAGTAGCAGTTGATCTTTTTGGAAATGTTTCAGATTCATTAAAATTAAAAGTAGAAAATAGTAGTGGTTTAACAGGTAAAAAATTAAATTCTACAGAAAATATAGCTAAAAATAAAAATGTAACAGCTAGTGGTAGACATAGTGAAGCCGAAGATGGAAAATATGCTGTTGATGGCAATATTAAAACTAAATGGTGTAGTAAAGATAATGAGTCATCAGCAAATCCAGATTTCTGGTTAGAAATAGATTTAGGAGATGTTTATCAATTAAATAAATGGGTTGTAAAACATGCTCAAGCTGGTGGAGAACAAGCATCATATAATACAAGAGATTTCAAACTTCAAGTAAAATCAGGTGAGGAATGGTTAGATGTTGATAGTGTTGTAGGAAACACTGATTCAACAACTTCAAGAACTTTACCTATGTTTGAAGGACGTTATATTCGTTTGTATGTAACAAACCCAACTCAAGCAAATCAAGCTAGAACAACGAGAATTTATGAAGTTGAGCTTTATGGTGATAAGGACTATTCAACATTTACTGGAAGTATTATGAAAACGCCTGGTATTGAAGTATCAGTAAATCATGCTGTTAATGAAAATGAAGAAGCTATTAAAGCAATTGATTTTGATACAAATACAAAATGGAGTTGTCGTAATAGCAATGATGATAATGGCTATTACTGGCTAGAAGTAAAATTACCACAAAAATACCGTGTATATGCTTTAGAATTATTGAGTGCAGAAAAAGAAAATTCAAGTTATATTACAAGAGATTTCCAATTACAAGTTAAAGAAAATGATGAATGGAAAGATGTTCATAATGTAACTGGTAACCAAGAAAATCTTTATTATGCAAAATTAAATACACCAGTTATAGGTGATGATTTTAGATTATTAATTAAAAAATTAGGTAGCGCTAATGAAGATAACGCTAGAGTATATGAATTCCATTTATATGGAGATAAAATAGTTGATAGTGATAAAACTGCATTAAAGATTGCAATTGATTTAGCTAATGCAATTACTGATAAAGATTTAGAAAAAGTAATTCCAGTAGTAGCTGATGAATTCAAAACAGCGAGAGATGAAGCTAATGCAGTTTACAATGATATAGGTGCCATTCAAGAAGAAGTGAATAATGCTTTTACTCGACTAGCAAGTGTAATGCAGATGTTGGAATTCTTTAAAGGAGATAAAACAGCATTACAAAAACAAGTAGATCAAATCAATGGCTTAGATGAAAGTAAATACATTGAATCATCATGGTCTAATATGTTAGCTGTATTGGAAAAAGCTAAAGATGTATTAGCTAATGAAAATGCAATGCAGGATGAAGTAGATGAAGCCTATACAGAATTAGTAAAAGCCTTCTTGAACTTGAGACTAAAACCAAATAAAGATTTATTAAATGACCTAATTAATAAGGTCCAAGGTTTAAATGCGGCAAGTTACAGTGCAGAATCATGGAATGTATTGCAAGAAACATTAAATGGTGTCCAAGCAGTATTAGATGATCCAGAAGCTACAGAAGCAGAAGTAGAAGCAGCTGTAGCAGCATTGAACAGTGCAATTGAAGGATTAGCAGTTAATTCAGAAATACCTGTAGTAAATGAAAATGTAACAAGCAAGACAGTAAAATCAGGGGATACAACTGTAAGTATCAGAACTGGAGATAGTGCAAGTTTAAAATACTCAGTAGTAGGATTAGCATTAGTTTCAATGGTATTAGCAGTAAATAAAAAAAGAAGAGCTCATAAATAGTATGTGGTAAAGTCTTTCTTGAAATTGTAACAAAATAAGATTCTCTCTTAAATTTAAAACAGTTTTCAGTTATAAAACGTAATTGAAGACTGTTTTTTATAGTTTTTGGATCCAGTATATGGAAATTTAATGAAATATTATGGATAAATGGTATTATGCTAAAATGTTGAATAATTATATAAAAATTTAATTTATTGTTGTTAACATTTTATTATATTTATTCTTAAATTGCGTTAATAATAGATAACTTTATGCTGGTTATGAAATGCCTTTTATAAGACAGTAAATCTTAATAATGGAGAAAATTTATTAAGAAAGCTTTATTTACGAATAAAAAATCATCAATAAAGAAGATAGGAATCAGAAATTAATTATTTTATAAGTTGGTATGAATTTAATGAGGAATAGGATTTTACAAGTTTATATTAAGTTATACTATAAATTATTTTATTGTAATATATTTGATAAAATAAATAATTTGTGTTTAATAATAAACTTGTTGATATCAGCAAAGGAAAATATATGGTGAATAATGAAAAATCAATCGTGAACGATTATTTATATGCTAACTTAAAAACCGTTAAAAAAATATTTTAACGGTTTGAAATTTATACTTTATTTGTGTAATAAGATCAAAGTAATGTAGCCATTAATGGAGCAATGATTACCATCAGTAATCCAGCTATTACAATAGATAAACTACTCATGGCACCTTCAATTTCACCAAATTCAAGAGCTTTTGCTGTACCGATTGCATGAGCGCTGTTTCCAAGTGCTAAACCAATTGCAACAGGATGCTTAATATTACATAGTTTACAGATACTTTTAGCGATAATAGCACCTAAGATACCTGTAACAATAACAACTCCTACAGTAATAGTAGAATTACCGCCTATTTTATCAGAAACACCGATAGCAATCGCAGTAGTAATTGATTTTGGTAAAAGTGAATAATAAATAATAGGTTCAACTTTCATAAAAAAACATAAGATAAATATTGATGCAATACCAGCTACACACCCACTTAAAAGACTGATTATAATAGCATCAAAATGTTTAATTAAAATTTTTATCTGTTTATATAAAGGAATAGCGAGACATACAGTTGATGGTGTTAACAACATAGTAATAAATTGTGCACCTTTATTATAGGTATCAAAATCAATATCAAAAATAACTAAGATACTAATAATAAAAATAGCACTAATTAAAAGTGGATTAAAGATTGGATAGGGTAACTTTTTTCTAATTTGCATCGCTACCCAATAACATAAAAAACTCATAACCAGTCCAAAATAAACAGTATCAACTAAAATATCATTCACTTTCATGATGCTCCTTTCTTTCAATTATAGATTGAGCAACTTTTCCTGTAACAACCATAACAACTATAGTACTAATCAAAGTAATGACACTAATAATTAAAATATCTTTCATTATTGTTTCTCCTACATTGATCAGACTAACTGCAGAAGGTACAAATAATACTGGCATGATTAATATTAACCAATCGGCAACATCTTCAATTTGTTTAATCTTAATAATACCTGTAAATAAACATATTAACATAATTCCTAAACCATATACACTTGCAGGAATAGGCAATGGTAAAATTAGTCCGAGCAGTTCCCCAATAAAAGAAATTGTTAAAATAATTAAAAATTGATGTATGTATTTCATAATAACCCCCATTCTTTGAATGATTATAGCACATGTTGAAGATATTTAAATATATAAATAAAAAAAACACTGATTAGTTTATCAGTGTTAATTAACATGTCGTATTGTTGAAATTCTAGAATAATAATATGAACCTGGTTCTATTGAAGAAATCTTAACATATGCATTAGGATCATCACCATGCGTAGAGCTGTCGCCCCCTCCTGCATGAATCATTGATCTTGAACCATCAGAGTTAACGATTACAATTCCAATATGGTAAGCAGGACTTCCAAAACATACTAGATCACCAGTTTGAGAATTGTTAAAGCTGACACCTGTCCATTTTTGTGAATATGATGATGCAGTACCACGTCCTCCAGAAACACCAGCTTGTTTTAAACTCCAATATACTAAACCAGAGCAATCATAGTAATCAGGACCAGAAGCTCCCCACCAATAACGTTTTCCAAGCTGACTATATGCAGCAGCATAAATCTTTTCTCCCAAATTACTGATATTTGAAGAATTGTTGCCACTGTTATTATTACTATTGCTATTATTATTGTTATTATTACTTGAATTGTTATTTGAATTATTGTTGTTATTGCTTGAATTGTTACTTGAGTTATTGTTTGAATTATTTGGTTTTGGTGGTGTAGGAGCAGGAGTTTCATATGCATTTTTGTTGAATTCTTCAATTGCTGCATTTAAACTTTCTGTCATTTCACCATAATCATAGATAGCGTTTTGAGTAGAAGCAATATTTTTATTTTGTTCTTCTAATAATGCTGTATATTTATTTTGTAAAGTTTTTTGAGCTTCCTGTTGACTTAATAATGCTGTTTTAGCATCTTCAAGTGTTTTTTGCTGTTCTTCAACTTGAATTTTTTGATTGCTTAATTCAGCGATCAATTCTTTATCACTTCTAGTTAATTCATTAAAACCTTCGATTCTAGCAAACATATCAGAAAAATTAGAAGCACCAAAAATAAAGTTGATGAATGTATTATCATTACTATAAGATTGCATTGAATACATTCGATCTTTTAATAATTGAGTATTTTTTTCGATACTTGCTTGAAGATTAGAAATCGTTGTTGTTAAATAATTAATCTCAGCTTCTTTATCACTAATTTGTTTATTAATTTCATCTAATTGCTTTTGAACACTTTCAAGTGTTGCTTTAGTATCATTAGCAGCCTCTTTTTGAGAAGCTAACTGAGCAGTTAAATCTTTATTTTTTTCCTTTAAATATTTATTAAATTGTTCACATGTCGATTTATTACTGTTAGATATATTAGAAGATGAACATAAATTCATATATTTACTTTCATTACCTTCAAAATCCACAGCTTTTACTGGTGAGACATTAGAATATGTAGTTGTTAAGAGTGACAATACAACTATTGCCGGTATAATTTTTTTAATTTTCATTTAATCACCTCGATACAGGGTAATTATCCTACAAAATTCGCCATAAGTAAATAGATGTTTATAAATTTTCTAAGTTAGAAGCCTATTTTTAATAAATAAAAAGATAAGCAATTTGCTTATCTTAATATAATCTTCTAACATCATACCAGTGAGCCTGATAATAAGAACTGCTTAAAGAAGCAATTTTTACTACATCACCAGTTTGTGGAGCGTGAACCATATTTCCGCCACCAATATAAATCCCAACATGATGAATACCACTAGCACTGCCGTTACTACTAAATAAAATAATATCTCCAGCCTGCATACTACTACGTGATACTGATACACCCTTATTTGCTAATGTTTTAGTACTATTGCTGCCAATGTTGACACCGGCTTGATAGAAGGCCCAGCTAACTAAACCAGAACAATCAAAAGTTGATTGATTAGGATTAGCGATTTCGGACATACTATGACAGGCCCCATATACATAAACACTTCCTTGTTTACTTAATGCTTTGTTTGCAATAGCATTACCAATTTCTGAATTACCAGAAACTACACTGCCACTTGGAACCTCAGATTCTTTTACAGCAGCGGCAAAGGCAGCTAAATTATCGTCGATTGTTTGACTGCTGTTTTGAGCTTGTAAAGCTGCTTTTTCTTGAGCAATCACCTCAGCATTTTGCTTAATATACAATGCTTCAAATTGCTCTTGTAGTGTTTTTTTAGCTTCACGTTGAGCTTCAATATTAGCTTTTGCACTAACTACTGTAGCTTTTTGTGATTCAACTTGTTTTTTCTCATCAGCTAATTCAGATACTAATTCTTTATCGTAAGATGTTAATTCATTAATGCTTTGGATCCTAGAAAACATATCAGAAAAATCTGATGCACCAAAGATAAAATCAATATATGAATTATCATTCATATAGGTTTGCATTGAATACATGCGATCTTTAAGTTCTGTTTCTTTTTTTTCAATACTTGCTTCTAAATTAGAAATAGATGTTTGTAAATAATTGATTTCAGCTTCTTTTTGAGCAATATCATCATTTAATGAAGTGATTTCTGCTGTGATACTATCAATATTAGCTTTAGTATTAGAAGCTTCATTTTTAGTATCATTAACTTGATTTTTTAATTTTTGATTTTTGTTTTTAAGATATGTATTAAATTCTTTGCACGTATTTAAATTGCTATTTGACAGATTGGAAGAAGAACAAATTTTCATATACTTATCTTCTTGCCCTTCAAAATCAGTCGCCTTAATGGTTGTAGGAAAGACAAATAATGATAGTGCCGTACATACACCTAAGGTTGAAATGAATAGCTTTTTCATTTAATTACCTCCTATTTTTTTAATATATTATAAAATTTTATATTCAATTTAAGTCATATGGATAGTGACTCCATATCAATGTGATTATATCACATTATTTTTATTTTAACACCAAAATGATGAAAATGTTGTCAAAGTCACACATTTTCATAAAATCTTCATATATTAAAATTGGGAGGAAAAATAATGGAATTGAGAACAGATGTATTGACACATGGAATTGATGTTTCACAATATCAAGGCTTGATTGATTGGGAAACAGCAAAAAAACATATTGATTTTGCAATTATTAGATGTGGTTATGGACAGGATCTTCCTGGTCAGGATGATAAATTATTTAAACGAAATGCTGATGAGTGTACAAGATTAGGTATTCCTTTTGGCGTATACTTATATTCTTATGCGAAAAACAGCAGTGATGCTAAAGGTGAAGCGCAGCATGTAATGCGTTTAGTCAAAGATTATAAAATGGCTTATCCTGTATATTATGATTTAGAAGATGAAAATACTACAGGGAAACAATCAAATGCGGTAATTGCAAATATTGCAAAGACTTTTGCTGATGAATTAGAAGCAAATGGTTATTTTGTTGGAATGTATGCCTCTTTATACTGGTGGAAAACAAAATTAACGAGCAATGTTTTTGATAATTATACGCGCTGGGTTGCTAACTACGCTTCAGAATTGAATTTTGATAAGCCATATGATATGTGGCAGTATTCGTCAACTGGCTGGGTAGAGGGTGTACCAACGATAGTAGACTTAAATTACTGCTACAAAGACTTTCCGACAATAATTAAACAAGCAGGAAAAAATAATTTTGATAAGAATACGCCTGTAGAACAATATAAAATAGGTGATACAGTTAGATTTAATTATGTGTTTTTGACAAGTGAATCTACTAATCCATTGCGACCATATCGTAATGTAGGAAGAATAAGCAGAATCGTGCGAAATGCTCGAAATCCATACTTGATAGGTGAAGATCAGGGTTGGGTAAATGACCAGGTAATTGAAGGGAAAGTAAATTATTTATCTAATCCTAATTATGTTGGTGATAGTTTCGTAAATGCTTTAAATGAGATTGGTGAAGATATCAGTTTTGAAAACAGAAGGCGGCTAGCTAATCTAAATGGAATAAATAATTATGTAGGCAGCGCAGCACAAAATTTAGAAATGTTGCAGCTATTAAAAGAAGGCAAGCTAATTAGTTAGTTTATCTAACTAATTTAGCCTGCCATTCTTTTAAAATCTTAATGTGTAATTCTTCATCTTCAATGATCCGCTTTAAAATTGCAACAATAAAAGGATCTTTAATGATTTTAATTTGATACATATACTTATTGATTGCCTGATACTCGTTATCGATGGCGGTTTGTAACATTTCATCAATTTGTTGAGGATAGTTTAAATATGAAGGTGACCAATAACAGCACTGGTCATTTAAACAGGTCCACCAGCGGGGATCCATTTCTAATTTTAGTGCTAATTCCATAAATATATTTAAATGATGTATTTCAACCATTGAAATATCTAAAAATATTTGTTTTAATTCAAGAAATTCTTTATTAGTAATAGCATGATCATAAATATATTGACTAATGGCAGAAATTTTAGAATTCATACCGCCAACATTATCTAAGATCATTAGTCCATATGTTTCATTTGGTGCCTCAATCGCTACTTTAGGATAAGGTCTATCTATCTTACAGTTCATTTTTTCACCTCATTTTAAGATATGTAAAATGACTATAAATATGAATAATTATTTTGCTTTTAATAATCAGAATAAAATAAAACCTGCAAAATGTTGCAGGTTAAAGAAGTTTTTCATAAGCTCGGCGTTTCTCTTTGTTTTCTAAATAAATAGTACCACAATAATTAAAGCCATATTTAGTTAAAAAACGCTGCATAGAAAGATTATCATCATGCGTATCCATTCGAATACTTGATATGTTAGGAAATAATTTTAAAGTTTCATCTAGAATTATTTTTGCTAGTCCCTGTCCTTTATAATTATCGCGGATAGCAATTCTATGTATTACAAGATATTTACCGTCTTGTAACCATTTCCCTTCGATATAGTTATAATTAGGTTCTATAGCTTTGGAAATCATTGCTGTGGCAATAATTTTACCATCATCTTCTAAAACATAAGCCTCACGTTGTCCAATATCATTAATAATCGAAATTTCGTTTGGATAACCATCTTGCCATTGATTGATGCCTTGGGCTTTAAAATAAGATTTAGCTTGATTAATAATTTCCATAACTGCATTTAAATCACTAGTCTTTGTTAGTCTTAATTTCATCTGATCACATCCTATTTATAAATATAACATAACTATAGAAAAATTGGTATTTATTAGAATAAATAGTTTTTAAAATTATTTCTTTTATAGAAAAAAATAGGTTAAACAAGAAATTCATTGTATACTAATAATGAGGTGATAGGATGTTTAAAATAGAAGAAGCGTATAAAGTATTTAATGATTATGTTAAGGATTACGATACAAAAAATCCTAAAGTTGAACTAAAAATAAAACATACTTATAGCGTTGTAAATAAAGCTAGAGCGATTGCTGAGAGTTTAAATATCGAACAATCAGAAATTGATTTAGCGTGTTTAATTGCGTTATTGCATGATATTGGACGTTTTGAGCAATTACGGATATATAATAGTTTTTATGATAATCTAACTGTAGATCATGCTGATTTTGGTGTGAAGTTATTATTTGAAGATAAATTGATTGAAAAATTTAGTGATGATCGAGATAATGATACTATTATCTATAAAGCAATAAAAAATCATAATAAGTTTGTTATAGAATCAGGTTTGAATGAGCGAGAGTTAATGCATGCTAAGATTATTCGTGATGCTGATAAAATTGATAATTTAGAAATTAAATGTACTCTTCCACTAGAACCAATTTTTGATAAAACTAAAGAAGAGATTGAAAATCAGACAATTACAGATGAAGTTTACCAATCTTTTTTAAAGCATCAAACGGTCTTAAGTACGATGCGTAAGACGGATCTGGATGTTTGGTTATCGCATTTTGCTTTTGTATTTGATTTGAATTTTAAATATTGTTTTTTAGAGATTTTGAATAATAAATATATTGATATTTTATATAATCGTTTAGATTATCGAAATGATGAGACAAAAAATAGAATGCAGGTCATTTATCGTGAGGTAATGAATTATATAAATGAGCAGGTAAAATAATAGAATCTATTTTTAGAAATTGATATATAAGCAAATGAGTTGTTTAGAGGATTCATATCCTATATAATTGAATCGTTATCATTTTTTATCAAAATTATATTTATTATGGCAAAATGATTTGATAAAATCATTTGCAAATGGCTAAATAAATGTATTAATGATAATTAGCCTAGTGTTAAAGGACACTATAATAATTTATAAAGGCTAGAGATTTTTATCTCTAACCTTTTTGTGGTGTGCTTATATGACATTTATATAAGCAATGCGTACTAAAAGATTTTTTGGAAGAGTATCTTTGGTTAAGATCAACGATTTTGAAAAAAGGTACGTATATGTAGTTTCGCTGATTCTGATTTAAATAGCTACAAAAATAAAATTGAATAATGACTTGAAATATAATTGATGTTTAATAAAATCTTTTAACCACTTTTCCAGACAGAATCACAAAATATGATAAAGATGATATCATTATTTATCATATCACAATTAAATAAATGGACTTAGTAAAAGGTTCAGAAAAAAAATAAAAACGGGAGTAAAGGGAGGTAAATTAAATAAAACGATTGTTTACAAGAAAAATAGGGATGATTTAGAGAGGAAAATATAATATGAAAAAAGTTGTAATATCATGTGTTTTGATAATGCTGATGTTTTTTACATTTTGCGGAAATGTAGAGGCGCAATCAAATTACCAAACTGATTTAACAGCGAATATTCAAGAAGTAAAAACTAGTCAAGAAGTGATAGTAACTATTGGTTTAAAAAATATACCAGTCATGCAAAAGGGATTAAATGCTTATCATACTAAAATTGACTATGATACAAATGTTTTTGAAGAAATTAAAATAAGTGATTTTGAGAGTTTGAATAACTGGACTAATTTACAATATAATAAAGCAAATCATGAATTAGTTGCGATCAATAAACACGGGGTCTATACTGATGGAGCAATTACCAAACTTAGATTGCGAGTAAAAAGTAATGCTATGGTTGGGGAAACTAAAATCAAAATACGTCAATTTATTTCTTCACAGGGAATAGAAGATATTTATGTTGAAGATGATGAAATATCTTTAACGATTATAAAAAGCATGGATGATAATACTATGTCAAACAATCAGCCTTTGATCGATGATCAAAAAAATCAAATCGATTCAATCCAATCTGGAACAGTACCTAAAACTGGAGATGAATTTAATTTTTTATTAATTCTTTTTTTAGTTGAAGGAAGCATTATTTTTATCATTTATAAAAAAAGAAAAAATATAATATCTAAATTAATTAAAAGAAAGAATTTATTTATCATATTTGCGATAAGTGCTTTATTTGTTTTACAAATTGGAAGAATAGTTTATGCCGCTTCAGTTACGTTTTTTAATAAAGGTGATGTTAATAACGATGGAAGTGTAGATGAGATAGATATTGTTTTATTAGAAAAACATCTTATTGGCTTAGAACTTTTACCTGAAGAAAACTGGTTAGCTGGAGATATCAATGCAGATGGGAAGATTACTGTAACCGACTTATCTTGTTTAGTATGGAATATAGAAGATAAAGAAGATTTAACTTGTGAAATCAAAGCTATTACACCAGAAAACTATTATCCAAAACAAGGTGAAGATGTTGACTTACATTTTGAAGCGATTTGTAATAAAGATGTTAAAATAAAGGAAGTACAAATTAATGGGACAAATTATCCAGTTGAAACAAGTGATAATATAGATCATGTAGTAAAAGTTCCTGCGGGAAATTCAGCTGGTATTAAAACGTTGACATTTGAAAAAGTGATTTTTACAAATGGGATAGGATTAAATGTTAGTAAAGAAATAAAAGTAGATGTATTAAAAACGATGCCTTTAATAACTGACTATGTAGTAGAAGAAGATATTGATAATGCTAAGGTTTTTGTGAAAATAAATATAGAAGATGTAGATAAGGCACTTACAACAGGAAGTTTTGTAGTAGAAGAATTGAATATTTCAAAGACGTTATCTATTGGTGAAAATAATATTGAAATGTCTATTGAAGAAGGAAAAAAATATTTAGCCAGAATCAATTTAGAATATGATCTAGATTCTAATGAGCTAAATGATATAACAGGACAACAAAATACGGGTAATCAAACTATTTCAAAAGAGATACAATTGAATGTTGATTATCAATTGAATATTTCACATCTAAAAGCTTATAAAGAAGATGTAGAAAGTATGGTTTTTAGTAAACAGGATAATATTATTTTGAAATTTATAAGTACTAATAGTACGATTCATATTCCTGAAAAAGTAAAGGTCAATGGGACGTTTTATGAAGTAGAAAAAGAATTGGAAAATAGTTATTTAGTTAATCTAAAGACGATAACTAAGTTTGGGAAAAAGATACTGAAATTAGAAGAAGTTATTTTAAGTAATGGAAAAGTGTTATCAGTCGATAATTTGCAGATAGAAATAGAAATAGAAAAAAACGCTCCAGGAATTACAAATTTTAAAGCTCAGGAAAAAGAAAATACGCTCGATTTTACATTTCAAGTATTAGATGAAGATCAAGCTCTAGAAAATGCTTATCTTGTTTTACTGGACGGTAAGGGCAAAGAAATTGAAAGACAAGATATAACAAGGGATACTACTAAAGTAACAATGAATACAATTTCAACAGATAAATACACTGTAAAAATAATTGCAGATTATAACTTATCTGAAGCAAATCAAAAATTAAAACAAACTATTTATACTGAAGAAATAACGGCAAATTTAAAAATAACCGTCACAGATGTTAATATCAGTCAATATTATGTTATAAAAAACGGGAAAATAGAACTTACATATATATTTGATAGTAATAGAGCAGTTGATATTAAAGGATTACAAATTAATTATATTGAGTATCCTGTAGTTAAAGTTAATGATCATACATATAAAGTAACGATTTTAGCCGCAAACGAAGCTGGAATACAGGATATTATGTTAAGAAAAGTTATTACTGATGATCAAACAGAAGAAACGGCAGTAGAAAAAAATGTTCAAATAGAAGTATTAAAAGATAAGCCATATATTACAAATTATAGTGTGATAGATGACTTTTCAAATAATACAATTACAGTAGAATTTGAATTGATCGACCAAGATAATGCTTTTATTAATGGTTATACGATTTTAGATGATTACGATGGGATTAAACAAAGTATCCAGAAAGGGAAAAATACATTTATCTATACAGTAACGCCAAATCAAATTTATTCAATAAATCATTATATAAGTTATGATTTAGATACTAATGTTTTAAATGAAATTACTGGAGAGCAAAATAAAATTGAAAACGAATTATTAGAGACTAGACAAATCCAGTTAGTAGGGAATTATCAAGTAGTAATCAATAATTTAAAAACTGTAACTATGAGTAATAAAGATTCTATTTATTTTACAAAGAATGAAAATTTGAAATTATATTTTATTGCAATAAGTAATACGATCTATCAACCAGAGAAAGTAAAAATTAATGAAAAAGAATATGCAGTAAAGAAAGAAAATGATACTTGTGTTGTAGAATTGGAAGGTTTTACTAATAGTGGCATAAAAGAAATTGTTATTAATAGTGTTATTTTAGATAATGGATATGAAGTAGAACAGGAAGATTGTAAAGTACAAGTCGAGATTTTAAAAGAGGTACCAGAAGTAACAAGTTTAACTCATGAAATTAATGATGTTGAAAATAAAATGAAGGTACATTTACAAATCAAGGATAATGATCAAACAATCACAGCTTTAAAAGGCGTTGTAATTAATGGAAATAGTGTGTTAGAAAATGATTTATTAGAAAAATATCTTAATAGTGAGGAATTAACTTTTGAGATACCGATTGATAACACACATAATGAAGTTTATCAAGTACAGATCATTGCTGCTTATGATTTAGATAGCAATGGATTAGAGACAGGGAAAAATGAATTTATTAATCAAATATTATTTGAACAAACTCTAGAAACAGGTTACCGATTTTATGAATTGAAAGATATTCAAGATATCATATTGTATGAGAAAAAAGGTGATTCAGTAGCAGCTGTAAGTGAATTGGATGTTCAAAATTTAGTTTTGGATCATTATTTAATCAAAGTGATAATGCAAGAACAAACAGATTATTATGCTAAGATAAAGGATTATGAAATAAAAGATGACAAGTTATATTTTAAACTTGATACTTTGAATATGATCCAATATCAAGATAATATTAAAAGTTCAAATGTCATTGTTGAATATGGGACAGTAGATGAAAACAAGATAGCTAGACATATGACATTAGAAACCCTGATAGAGAAAATAAAAGCAGACCCATCAGGTACTTATGAATTAACTGGTAATTTAGATGCTGGAACGTTGCTTTCTTTAGAGTCCTCATTATTCCCAATCGATTTTACAGGAACCTTAAATGGTAATGGTTATACGATCAAGAATTTGAAAACGCCATTATTTAATACTTTAAATGGCGCAACAATTCAAAATTTAGTTATTCAAGCTGCACAAGTAAATGGAAAAGGCGGGATTTTAGCGACTAGTGCTGAAGCTACGACCCTTAAAAATGTTCATTTAACAGATAGTACTTTAAGTGGGAATATATCTCCAGCAGGCGGGATGATTGGTCGAACAATAGGAACGCTGAAGATAGAAAATAGTTCTGTTACTAATTCAACGATTACAGGCGGAAAAAGAACAGGAGGCTTTATTGGCTGGGCAAATACATCTGCCAATGTCACTATTTCTAATTCATATATCCAAGGGGATGTAACCGGATCTAGTGATGCTGTGGGTGGCATTATTGGAGAAGTTAGTGGTAACATAACAATTGAAAACTGTTATTCTGCCACGATAATAAAATCAAATGGTAGAGCAACTGGTGGGATCATTGGATATTATGCCAGTGGAATAATGCGTTTAAATAATAATTTAAGCTTGGCAGATGGAACAACTGGCGGAAATAGAGTGCATGGTAATGGAAATTCCAATTCTTCAAATAATAACTATGAATTAAAAGAATCTCAATTAGCTTCAAATGTTTCTGGTGATAAAATAAAGGTTTTAGAAAAAGCAAATATAAATAAAGTTTTTTTTGAAAC
>JABLTO010083059.1_pt1 | contig 17347 bp, 13 predicted proteins | sample 7160091 | NCBI WGS metagenome assembly JABLTO01 (sample SAMN14651225, study PRJNA627086) | human gut metagenome | isolation source: feces | host: Homo sapiens
ATGGGTGAGAACGGAGCCGGAAAATCCACACTGATGAATATACTCAGCGGTTCCCTTCAGCCCACAAAAGGAGAAATTTACCTGAAAGGAGAAAAGGTAACTGTCCCGGGACCGATCGCAGCAAAGAAACTGGGAATATCCAAGATCCACCAGGAACTTCAGGTCGTTCCGGAACTGAGCGTGGCGGAAAATATTTTCCTTGGAAGGTGGATGAAGAAAAAAGGCGGATCAGTTGATTTTAAGGCAATGGCAGCAGAAGCACGCAAGTATCTGGATATGCTGGATGTACACGTGGATCCGACAACGAAACTTAAAGATCTCAGAATCGGAGAACAGCAGCTTGTGGAGATTGCAAAGGCGATTTCCCTGAATTCAGAGATCATTATCATGGACGAACCGACCTCCGCTATCAGTGAGAAAGAAGCCGAGAAGCTTTTTACAATTATCCGTAAGCTCCGGTCAGAAGGAAAAGGAATCATTTATATTACACATCGTATGGAAGAAATCTTCAAGATTGCGGACAGGCTCACTGTAATGCGTGACGGCATGTACATAGGTACAGTAAAAGCTTCCGAAACTTCCAAGGACGAGATCATCAGAATGATGGTAGGAAGGGATATGAGTGAACAGTACCCCAAAGATCCTACAGAAAAAGGTGAGATTGCACTTGAAGTCAAGAACCTTACATATACACCTCCGGCAGGCAGCTTCCGGAGATCGCTGAAAAATATTTCTCTGTATGTAAGGCATGGAGAGGTTCTTGGAATTGCAGGTCTTGCAGGTGCAGGAAGGTCAGAGCTGTTTGAATGCCTTGCAGGTGTACATTACAAAGATACTACAGGAAAGATTTCCATTGATGGTAAGGAAGTAACTATAAAAAATCCGGCAGATGCAATAAAAGCAGGTATTTCTTTTGCAACTGAAGACCGCAAAGGAACAGGTCTGGTACTTCAGAGATCAATCGGAGAAAACATGTCCCTTCCACTTCTGAAAAAATTCAGTCCCGGTTTTTTCATGAAATCGGGAGAAGAGAAAAAAGAATGGAATAAACAGATGGAAACCCTCAGAATAAAGGCTCCGGGAACAAAAACCCTTGCGAGCGCACTTTCCGGAGGTAACCAGCAGAAAGTTGTACTTGGAAGATGGCTGATGACGGAACCTGAGATCCTTCTTCTGGACGAGCCTACACGAGGAATCGATGTAGGGGCAAAAGCAGAGATCTATCAGCTGATCAATAATCTCGCAAAACAGGGAATGGCGATCATCGTGGTATCTTCAGAGCTTCCGGAGGTGATCGGTATTTCAGACAGGATTGTTACTTTCTGTGAGGGAGAACTTACAGGCGAGTATCTTCAGGAAGAAGCAACGCAGGAAAAACTTCTTCAGAGTGCAACAAAATAAGGAGGGCAGACAGATGGATAACAAAAAGAAAATGAAAGCTATGATCAAGCAGATGCAAAGCGTAATAGCCCTTGTCATAATATTTGTGGTGGCATCTACAATCTGTATAAAAGACGGCAGGAACAATTTCCTGGATATCAGGAATCTGATGAACGTCCTGAGAGCTGTTTCAGAAAACGGAATCATTGCGATCGGTATGACGATCATACTGATCCTTGGAGACATTGATCTTTCTGTTGGTTCTGTTGTCGGACTTATTTCAACGGGCTGTGCATACCTTATGGTAAAAAGCGGACTCGGCTTTGTACCGGCAGTGCTGGTAAGCCTTGGAATCGGTGCCCTGTTCGGACTTTTTAACGGCTTATGTATTACAAAACTGAAACTGCAGGCTTTTATCGTTACTCTTGCATCTATGAATATTGCGAGAGGACTTGCAAGATTCTGGGCAAACGGAATCGGAATCCCGCTTGCATATGGTAAGGGTGAAGGAATGGCGCCTCCGGCATTTGAAGTACTTCAGATGCGTCTGTGGGGGATCGTACCTGTACCGGCAATCATCTTTATCGTTCTTCTGATCATCTTCCAGATCATTCTCAGTAAGACAAGATTTGGACGTCAGGTATATGCGATCGGTGGAAACAGAAATGCAGCATATCTGTCAGGAATCAAAGTTGACAGAATCAAGATCTACGCATTTATGATCTGCGCAATGCTTTCTTCAGTAGCGGCAATGATCCATGCGGCACAGATCAGCCAGGGCGGCCCGAATGAAGGTCAGGGTTACGAGCTGAACGCAGTTGCAGCCTGTGCCATCGGAGGTACAAGCCTTGCAGGAGGCAAAGGAACTGTTTTCGGAACACTTATAGGTGCGCTGATCCTCGGCATGCTGGATAACGTTCTTGGTCTTAAAGGTGTCAACTCAAACCTTCAGCTGATGGTCAAAGGATTCCTTATTATCATTGCGGTATTTATGCAGGCGGACAAAGTTAACGACTGATTTCAGTAATATGGCAGTATAACAAAGTAAATTAATTCTCAGGCTCTGTCCGGCAGCAGACCCGGGGAATAAATATAAAAATAAAAACAATGCCGGAGAAAGAAGGTAAGTATGAATAAAAAAGCGATCAGTATCCTCTTAACAGCAGCGATGGGAGTTTCTGTTCTGGCAGCAGGCACAGTTACAGTAAGTGCAGCAGAGAAAAAGGACAAATATGTGATCGGTATGTCACAGTGTAATCTTGGTGAGCCATGGCGTGTTGCAATGAATGACCAGATTGCAATGGCAGCAGAAAAACATCCTGAATTTGAGGTTATTTATGCAGATGCTGCCCAGGATAACTCCAAACAGATTGCAGATATTGAAAACTTTGTACAGATGGGCGTGGATCTTATCATCACATCTCCGAATGAAGCCACACCTCTTACCAATGCAGTAAGTGCAGCTTATGATGCAGGAATTCCGGTTATCCTTCTCGACAGAAAGATTGACGGAGAAAAATATACACAGTTTATCGGAGCAGACAATGTGGATATGGGACGTATCGCAGGTGAGTATGTAGCAGATACACTCCTTCCTGATGGCGGAAAAGTATGCGAGATCAAAGGTCTTGAGGGAACTTCCGGCGGTATCGACAGAGACAATGGTTTCCGTGAAGGCATCAAGAAAAACGACAAGATTGAGATCGTAGCTGTAAACAACGCAGACTGGCTTCGTGAAAAAGCAATCACAGTTGCAGAAGAAATGCTTCAGACAAATGATGACATTGATCTGTTCCTGGCACTGAATGACCCGATGGCAGAGGGTGCTTATATTGCAGCCAAAAACGCAGGCAGAGAAGGCGATATCCTCTTCGTTGGATTTGACGGACTTCCTACACCTGACGGTGGAATCAGAAGCGTTATGGACGGCAGACTCAGCATGACTCAGGTTTATCCTACAGGCGGCGCAGAAGCTATTGAAAGTGCATATCAGCTTCTTGTTGAAGGCAAGGAACTTGAAAAAACCCTGACCCTTACTTCTGAGATCGTTGTTCCTGATAATGCAGAAGAACTCCTTACAAAATACGGCGGATCCACAGAAGAAGAATAAATAAAACAGACTGGAAACATAATAAATAATACTTCAACAGGAAACGGGAACAGCTCAGGCTGTTCCTGTTTTCCATTCTGATTGACATGAGTGTGAGCATGATTTATTATGAAATAAAATGGCAGAAAAAAGGAGGAAAAGATGCTCAGTAAACTGAAAAAGATCCTGCATCCTGAAAATATGCTATTCAAAATGATCATACTGAACTGTGGCCTCCTTTTACTTGTAACTCTAGTCCTGACGTTTGCCGGAAACTACATATATCAGGAATCTATTGAAGAAAGATCTTATGCAAATACCATGGAGATCCAGAATCAGGTACTGAAATCGCTTGATCTGATCTTTCAGTCGGTATCAGACAATGTGGAAGTACTTGGTGCACATCCGGAAGTTCAGGGTTACCTGAAGGTAGATGCGGAAAATCAGCAGGCAAGCCGCGTGGAGCTGGAAGGACAGGTCAGAAGCCTTCTTCTGAATTATTCCGATATATACAGTGAATACCTTAATATTGTTGTTGTGAGCGAAAAAGGCCAGTACCTTTCAAATGATTCATACCGTGTCAAAAAACTTCCGCTTACAGAGGAAAAATGGTATCAGAATGCTGTAAAGGCAGACGGAAAACTGGTTTTAAGTTCCAGCAGTCTGGGACGTAATCTCAAGGACTGGAAGAACTACAGTACGGACAGTTATGTAAGCACTGCCAAACTGATCAGTGATTCCGAGACGGGGAAAGGGATTGGAGTGATCCTTATCGACCTTGATCTGAAAAGTATCCAGAATCTTGTTGAAGATATTACCATGGGGCAGACAGGATTCGGATATATCCAGGACAGTCAGGGATATGTGCTTTATGCGCCCAAGAACAAAGTCGTATACAGAATGAATCCTGGTTGGGTTATGGAAGGCGAAAGCGGCCGTGTCAGATGCCGGATCGAGGGAAAAGACTACAATGTTATTTACAGTCATTCGGAGTATACAGATCTTACTGCTGTAGGGGTATTTGACTGGGGCAAAACAATAGAGGGCGCAGCGAGAGTGAGGACTGTATCCTGGTGGATCGCAGTTGTTATCATGGTGTTTGCAGCAGGTATCACGGTTCTTTTTTCAGCATCTGTTACAAGACCGATATCAGCCCTTTCCAGACTTATGAAAAAAGCACAGACAGGAGATATGACTGTCCGGTTTGAAAATCATTACAAAGGGGAAATACGACAGCTTGGAGATTCTTTTAATGCCATGGTTGAGAAGATAAATGAACTCCTTGCAGTTGTTTACAGAGAACAGAAAAACAAAAGAGAAGCTGAACTTAAGATCCTTCATGAACAGATAAAACCGCATTTCCTTTACAATACACTTGATACCATTCAGTGGATGGCGAAGCAGTATCATGCGCAGGATATTGTTGATCTTGTGCTTGCATTGTCAGGATTTTTCCGGATCAGTCTCAGTCAGGGAAAAGAATTTATAACACTGGAACAGGAAGTTCTGATGGTGAAGAATTATCTGGATATCCAGAAAGTAAGATATGAAGATCTTTTTGAGTACAGAACTGAAATTGAAGAAGGAATGGAAAAATATATGGTGCTGAAGATCTGCCTTCAGCCGCTGGTGGAAAATGCTCTGTATCATGGAATCAAAGAATCAGATGAGGACAGGGGAAATATATGGATCCGTGCATTTTCCGATGAAGATGATGCCATTGTCCTGAAAGTGGAAGATGACGGGGCAGGAATGAGCCAGGAAAGGATCGACCAGCTGAATTCATGGCTGCGTCTGAAAGAGCGGGGGCCGGAGATTAAGGCTTATGGAATCCTGAATGTAAATGACCGTATAAAAATCGCCTATGGTGATGAATACGGACTGCATTATGAAAAGAGGACAGGGGGAGGTACCGTGGCAGTTGTCAGGCTGAAACGGTTACAGAAAGAGGAATTATGTGGAAAGTTTTGATCGCAGATGACGAGCCGAAAATCCGGCAGGGTCTGAAAAGTGTATTAGAAGAAATGGAGCTTTCGATCACGGTCTGCGCAGAGGCTCGGAACGGAATGGACGCACTCGAAAAAGTGGGACGGTTTCAGCCGGATTTCTGTCTGGTAGACATCTGTATGCCGAAGCTGAGCGGAATCCAGTTTCTGGAGGAGCTGCGGAAGATCAACAGAGACTGTCCGGTGATCGTGATATCAGGTTTTAATGAATTTTCCTATGCAAAACAGGCAATAAAGCTGGGTGTGTCAGAATATCTCCTGAAGCCGATCGCTGAGGAAGAGCTTAAGACTGCTGTGATGAAAGTGATCGAAGAGATAAAAAAGAAACAAAAATCTGAAAAATTCATTGAACTGGTAAAACAGCAGGTTGTTCAGAACAAAGATTATCTTCGTGATGTGTTTTTTAATGACTGGCTGGAAGGAAAACTGTCCAGGTCAGAATGGGAAGAACAGGCGGAATTTCTTGAAATGCATTTTCCGGAAAAAATGATTCTCATACTGGCCTCTGTGCAGTCCGGTTATGACAAAAAAATAGATAAAGGTACTGTCACAGAAGAAGTATACAAGATCACGTTTGAAAATATACTCAGGGAACTTATGAAACCGTATGATACGATCGGTGTATTTTCCAGCAGATATGAGGATGTGGCTGTCATAATGGAAAAAATACCGGGAGAACCGGAAGAATTCTGCCAGAAACTGCAGAGTCAGACAGAGGAAAAAGCAGGTGGAAGGTGCATCGTTATAACGAAAGAATGTACCTTTGAGACACTTCCGGATATATGTCGCCAGATGCGCAAAGAAGTACAGAAGACGCTGGAATGCAGACCTGTCGTACAGGAGGCACGGAAATACATATATGCCAATTATCAGGACAGAAATCTGGATCTTGGACAGGTGGCTCATGCGGTAGGCTGTAATTCTTCATATATAAGCAGGATCATGAAACAGGAACTGGGAATATCTTTTAAGGATTTCCTTACAAGACTGAGGATCAGTCAGGCAGTACGGCTTATGGGAGACCGGGAATTGTCGATCAACCAGATCGCGGAAAAAGTAGGCTACAGCAACCAGCATTATTTTTCGGCAGCGTTCAAAAACTGTCAGGGAATGTCGCCTTCTGAATTCCGTAAGAACATGCTGGACAGAAACGGATTATAAATATGAAAAAGAAATGGATAATTCTGACAGCTGTACTGGCAGCTGCAGCTGTCCTCATACTTTACAGAGGACGGCAATTGGAAAACGAAGAAATATATACGGATGGCTATCAGTATCTGATTGGAGTTAGTCTTCCGAATGTCATGGAACCATGGCTTAATAATTTTGTTGATGTCCTGGCACAGAAGGTTTCGGAAGACGACGAAGTAAATGTAATATTTCGCGATGCGGCGGGAAATCCGGAAAAACAGATACAGGATATTCAGACTCTGATGAACTGTGGGATAGATCTTCTTATTGTATCTCCTGATGGAAGTGACTGCCTGGACCCGGTTCTGTCTGCAGCTTATGAGAAAATCCCGGTAGTTCTGGCAGGTGTTGCAGCAGGAACAGAAGACTATACCTGTCTGATCCAGTCAGATGACAAAAAGATCGGAAGGCTTGCCGGAGAATACATTATTGATAATCTGTATGAAAAAGACCAGAAGGTTGTGATCTTTCAGGGAGTAAAAGATTCTCCGGTTTCCAGTCAGAGACTTGCAGGTTTCCAGGAGGCAGTCAGAGAAAATATACCGGAGAAAGATATTACATATTATTACGGTGACTGGCTCCGTGACCGTGCAGAACTGAGAATGAAAGATTATCTGATCACCCATGATTTTGCGGATATTGTATTTGCATTTAATGATGATATGGCATATGGCGCATACCAGGCATGCCAGCAGTACAGGATCGCTGGTACAGTCCATCTGATTGGTGTGGACGGGTTTGAGGGCGAAAGCGCAGGGTTAAGTCTGCTGGATAGAGGAATCCTCGATGCTACGATCCAAACACCGGATTTTGGTGCTCTGTCCTATGAAACTGCAAGAAAGATCCTCGATGGAAAAGAAGTGCAGAAGAACATAATCATCCAGCCAAAACTGATTCTTCAGGAGCGCTTGAAGGGTATAGAAAAAAATGAAACAACTTGAATTTTCCAGTTTACAGTATATATATTCTGGTGTATAATACGAACTCGTTTAGAAGATTTTAAAGGAGGAGAAGTATGAAGACAGTACAGAATGATATGACTGTTGGAAATCCGATGAAGATCATCATTAACTTCACTCTGCCTATTTTTCTGGGAAATGTTTTTCAGCAGTTTTATAATATGGCAGATGCAGTCATCGTAGGAAAATTTGTTGGAAACAAAGCCCTTGCGGCAGTTGGAAGTACAGGAACGATCATGTTTCTGATATATGGCTTTGTTGTTGGAATGACAGCCGGATTTACAGTACCTACAGCACAGAAATTCGGAGCCGGAGATATGAAGGGAATGCGCCGGACTGTTGCAGGTGCCGGGATACTGTCACTTATTGTAGGTGCGATTCTGACAGTTCTGTTTATGCTGTTTATGAAGCCGTTGCTGACATTTATGAATACGCCGTCTGATATTTTTAAGGATGCATACGGTTATATTATGATCATCAGTGCCGGAATTCTTGCACAGATGCTCTATAATTTGCTGTCGAGCATTCTCCGTGCAATAGGTAACAGTAAGATTCCACTGTATTTTCTGATCATAAGTGCTCTTTTGAATATAGTTCTGGATCTTCTGCTTATTATTGTATTTCATATGGGAGCCAGAGGTGCAGCAGTGGCAACGATTATTGCCCAGGGAGTATCCGGCGTGCTCTGCCTGCTTTATATTATTGCAAAAATTCCAGTACTGCATCTGAAAAGAGATGATCTTCATGTTGGAGGATATATTTATGGATTACAGCTGAAAATCGGACTTCCGATGGCATTGCAGTATTCGATTACTGCAATCGGTTCCATGATGGTACAGTCTTCACTGAATATACTCGGTTCGACAATGGTTGCAGCATTTACAGCAGCGGGAAAAATCGAACAGGTTGTCACGCAGGCTTATGTTGCAATGGGAACAACCATGGCCACTTACGCTGCTCAGAATATGGGTGCAGGTTCTGTCAGAAGAATCCGGGAAGGCTTTAAAGCATGTACAACGATCGGTGTTATTTATTCTTTTGTGGCAGCCGCATTTATAATGACAATAGGGAAATATATGACGTATCTTTTTGTATCAGAAGATGTAGAAATGATCATGAATTCTGTTGATATTTATCTGAAATGCATTGGCCTTTTCTTTATTCCGCTTGCAGTTGTAAACATTTACAGAAATGGGATCCAGGGTCTTGGTTTTGGGCTTCTTCCGATGATGGCAGGCGTTGCAGAACTGATAGGAAGAGGTGTGGTTGCAGTCATTGCCGGAAATATGAAAAGCTACACAGGAGTCTGTCTCGCAGGTCCTGCAGCGTGGATGCTGGCTGGGTCGCTTCTGATCGTGATGTATTATTATATTATGAATGTACATATGAAAAAGGTATTTGGAACTAATGGAAAAGACCGGAAAGTGTGCGACTGAATGATAAAAGATGAAGTTAAAATAAGAACTGCTACAGAAAATGATGCGGAGGCACTGCTGAAAATATATGAGCCTTATGTAAGAGATACTGCGATTACTTTTGAATATGAAGTGCCTCCTGCAGAGGAATTCAGAAGCAGAATCCGTAATACGTTGCTGAAATATCCTTATTTAGTGGCAGAACAGAATGGAGAAATCCTTGGCTATGCCTATGCAGGCCCTTTTCATGACCGTCCTGCTTATGACTGGGCAGTGGAAACTTCTATTTATGTGGACTGTGACAGAAAACATATGGGAATAGGAAAGAAACTTCACAATGCACTTGAGGAAGAACTGAAAGAACGTGGATTCCTGAACATGAATGCCTGTATTGCATATCCGGAAACAGAAGACGAACATCTGGACAAAAACAGTGCAGAATTTCATGCTCATCTGGGATATCGTATGGTAGGTGAATTTCATAAATGCGGATATAAATTCAACAGATGGTATAATATGGTCTGGATGGAAAAGTTAATAGGTGAACATACTACAGAACAGAAACAGCCCCGTTTTCGATAAACGGAGCTGTTTTTTCTATATGTACTATATGGGCAATTTCCGGAAACTGTGGAGAAAATATATGACCTCCGCAATAGCAGTAATAGCCCATGAAAAGAAATACAGAGAGTACAGTGCCGGAATGGTATGGAACCATGCAAATACAGTATAGACCCATACGATTCGAAATACACAGGAACCGAGGATCACGATGACTGTTGGTATTACAGTCTTTCCGATACCTCTGGAAGCTGCGATAGTGCCATCCATAAAAGCGCTGATTGCATAGGCAAACCACATAATATGGATTCTTTGCATACCTGCATCGATGACTCGTGTATCTGTCGCAAACAGAGAAAGAAACTGTCTGCCAAAGATGAGCAGGAGAATACCAAAAACAGCAGCAGCTGAAAATGAATAAAAAATACTGATCATATAGCTTTTTTTCATTCTTGCCTTGTTGCGGGCTCCCATATTCTGGCTTATAAAACTTGCATTTGCAATGTGAAATGCATACATGATATTAAACACCAGTGTGTCAGCGTTCATGGAGGCTGCATTACCGGATACCATCACAGCATCAAAAGAGTTTACACCTGCCTGTACAAAGAGATTGGCAATGGCAAAGATCGCATTCTGGATGCCGGCAGGAATACCAAGTGCAAGAACTGCCATGCAGGAATTTCTGTACAGATGAAGACCGGAAAGCCGGACATGACAATTGTCTTTTCTGCGAAAAAGATTGTACATGACAAGAGCAGCAGATACATACTGTGCAATGACACTGGCTGTTGCTACTCCATCAGCTGCCATATGGCATCTGATAACAAAAAACAGGTTCAGGAGCACATTCAGCACGCCTGCAATGGTAAGATAAAGAAGAGGAGTGGTTGTTTCACCTCTTGCACTCAGTACCCCGTTACCGAAATTATAAACAGCCATGGCAGGCATTCCAAGTGCATATATTTTCATATAAAGAACCGCACCGTCCATCAGCTCATCTTTTGTATGCAGAATCCGGAGAAAATTTCCGGAAAAAAGGATGCAGATAAGTCCGATGATAAGCCCGATGGACAGACAGAGCAGAAGAGAGGAATGGATCGTCTGTTCTGTGTCTTTCCGGTTGCCGGCGCCAAGGGCATGTGCGGTACGTACATTGACACCGGATCCCATACCAATGAGAAATCCGGTGAACAAAGTAACAAGCAGTGTAGTTGAACCCACAGAGCCAAGTGCCTTATAATTTGCAAATCGTCCAACTACAGCTACATCACTCAGATTAAACATGACTTCAAGAATCTGAGAAAACATCAGGGGAAGACTAAACAGAAAAATATTTTTCCACAGTGACCCCTTTGTCATGTCTACGGATTTTGAAAATGAGAGTTTCATTTCTTTGTAACTTCCCCCACTGCAATATAAAATTAACGTTCCATCATACTGATAGATTCAATTCCTACACTTCCGCCCCGGACTACCTCGATATGGCGGAATTCTTCTTTGATAAGTTTGATGACTGCATCATTTTTTGTGGCTGTCTGTACAAATTCCAGAAGCAGACTGTCTTTGCCGTAGTCAATAACACGTGCTTTAAAAGTTTCCGCAATCTGAAAAAGTTCTACTTTGTCCTCAGAAGTGCAGTCTTTTACTTTGATGTAGAGAATTTCCTTCATTCGAACAAAAACATCTGTAAAATCAATAACTTTGATGACTTCTATCATCCGGTTCAGCTGTTTTTTGATCTGTTCAAAAGTTTCATCATCGCTGAAAGTTGCGATTGTCATTCTGGATACAGTAGGATCCTCGGTAGTTCCAACAGTAAGACTGTCCAGATTATAGGACTTTCCGGAGAAAAGACCGGAAATTTTAGACAGGACACCTACCTGATTTTCTACATAAAGTGAAATCCATCTTTTTTTCATTCCTTTTTCCATTTCAATTCCTCCTTAACAGTCCATGATCATATCAGCGAGAGTTCCACCTGGTTTGATCATCGGGTAAACCATTTCTTCCGGATCAATTATAAACTCGATAATAGTAGGTGCCTTTGTATTTTTCTTTGCTTCTTCAAAAGCAGCTGCAATTTCTGATTTATCTGTAACACGGATACCCTTTGCACCATAACTCTCTGCAAGTCTGATAAAATCAGGAGTATATTCCGGATATTCTTCACCATCTGTACGACGGGAAAGGGCACCTGCGCGAAGATTGGTCATTGCATAGCGTTTTCCATAGAAGAGCTTCTGCCACTGACGGACCATGCCAAGGTATTCATTATTAAAGATACAGCAGATGATCGGGAGTTCTTCAAGAACAGCAGTTGCAAGTTCCTGGATATTCATCTGCACACCACCGTCGCCGGAAACAGCAATGACAGGTGTGTCAGGATTTCCGATTTTGGCACCGATGGCACCTGGAAGACCATATCCCATGGTTCCAAGACCTCCGGACATGATCAGCTGTTTCTGCTCAGTGATTTCAGCATACTGGGAAACGAGCATCTGGTGCTGGCCTACATCTGTAACAAGAATGGATTTGTCAAACTGACGGTTGATTTCATTTATGATATCGAGAGGTCCCATCATGCCACGGTCTTTCATGGTAAGTGGATGCTCTGCCTTCCAGGCTGCAATTTCTGCAAGCCATTTTTTGGTGCTGCATTCTTTTACATATTCATTCATCTTCGTGATAGCTTCTTTTGCATCGGCAACGATCGGAACATCTACATGAATATTTCGTGAGATAGAAGCAGTGTCAATATCAATATGTACGATCTGTGCATTTGGAGCAAATTCATGCAGTTTGCCTGTGATACGGTCGTTGAATCTGGTTCCTATGGAAAAAAGCAGGTCACAGTTGCTTACTGCCATATTAGCTGCATATGCACCGTGCATTCCGAGATTTCCTATAAAAAGAGGATGGGTTGTAGATATTGAACCACGTCCCATAACTGTTGTGACAACAGGAACCTGTGTTTTTTCAACTACTTGGGTAAAAATTTCTCTCGCATGGGCGATATTTACACCGCCGCCGGCAAGAAAAAGAGGTTTTTTAGCTTTCTGAAGCATTTTCAAAGCTCTTTTCAGCTGGCCGATATGAACACTGGTGTTTGGCTTGTATCCGCGGATATTAACATTCTTCGGATATTCCGCACTTCCCAGTTCTGCCATGACATCTTTCGGAAGATCGATAAGGACCGGTCCGGGTCTGCCTGTGCGTGCAATATAAAAAGCTTCTTTTACAATTCGTCCAAGATCTTCACGATTCCTTACCGTGACACCATATTTAGTGATACTTCTTGTGATTCCCACAATATCAACTTCCTGGAATGCATCGTTTCCGATAAGATGACGGGCAACCTGACCTGTGAAGCAAACCAGAGGTACACTGTCATAGTTGGCGGTGGCAAGTCCTGTAACAAGGTTGGTGGCACCAGGGCCGCTGGTTACAAGGCATACGCCGACTTTGCCTGTTGTTCTGGCATAGGCATCTGCCTCATGGACAAGGGCCTGTTCATGGCGTGGCAGAATAATATCGATTCCGCTCTGTTTATATAATTCATCACTGATATCAATAGTACATGCACCGGGATAACCGAAAAGTTTTTCGACACCTTCTTCCTTCAGTGCCTTTACAAGTAATTTATTTCCGGAAATCTGCTTCATACGTATATTCCTCCTGTCTTTATAATAAAAAAGCCCTAAGCATATATCGCTTAAGACGAACTGTTTGATAGTATTATCACGACATATGTCGCTCCGTTTATACACTATTCACAAAAGTAATGTAATTATAATTTGAAATGCAGAATTTGTCAATGCTGTATCACACAAAAGGTTAATGTTTGTTACTGTCGTAACTAATGTTTGTAGGTAATAGCTTGCGTTTTGAAGATAACTTTGTTAAACTTGGTATAAATATGTATTGAAATTTTAGTGGAATTTCACATGAATGAGAATGGAGAAAAATGGACGAAAAAAAATGTGAAATTATGGAAGAATGCCGGCTCTGCCCAAGAAATTGCGGAGTTGACCGCAATTCAGGGCAAAAAGGCTTCTGCGGAGTTTCAGCAGAAGTGAAGATTGCCAGGGCTGCACTTCATATGTGGGAGGAACCGTGTATTTCCGGTAAAGAAGGGTCAGGTGCTGTTTTCTTTTCCGGTTGTGCACTGAGATGCCGTTTCTGCCAGAACAGGGCAATTTCAGGAGGGCAACAGGGAAAAACAGTTACAGTTAAACGTCTGGCTGATATTTTTCTTGAATTACAGGAACAGAATGCAAATAATATTAATCTGGTTACAGCAGGTCAGTTTGTTCCACAGGTGGCGGCGGCAATCATTCTCGCAAGAGATCAGGGACTGAAGATACCGGTTGTATATAACAGCAGTGGATATGAAAGCCCGGCTGCACTTAAAATGCTGGAAGGTCTGGTTGATATTTATCTTCCGGATTTTAAATATATGGATCCGGATCTTGCATTAAAATATTCATATGCAAAAGACTACCCTGAGGTAGCAAAAGAAGCACTGAAAGAAATGGTAAGACAGGTGGGAGAGCCTGAATTTGATGATCGGGGGATGATGCAGAAAGGCATTATTGTCCGACATCTTTTGTTGCCGGGACATGTAAGAGATTCCAGAAATGTCCTGAAATATCTTATTGATACATATGAAAACAGAATCTATATCAGCTTAATGAATCAGTATACACCAATGCCGGCAATGAAAGGAGATCCCCTTCTTTCCAGGAAGGTAACAGAAAGAGAATATGAGAGGCTGATTGATTATGGAATTTCTCTGGGCCTGGAAAATGGATTTATCCAGGAAGGAGAAACTGCAAAAGAGAGTTTTATACCGGAATTTAACGGAGAGGGAATATAGATGACAGAAAGAAAAAAGAATTTTAAACCTGTAAATAAAACAGAAAACAGAAAAACATATAAAAAACATACAGCAGATAAAACAGAGAAATCACTCTGTCCTGTAAGCAGTAAATGTGGAGGCTGCCAGCTTTTGGATATGCCGTATAAACAGCAGCTGGAGCAGAAACAGAGGAACATGCAGAAACTTCTGAATCCATTCTGCAAAGTAGAGAAGATCATTGGCATGGAAGATCCATTCCATTACAGAAACAAGGTGCATGCTGTTTTTGGACATAAAAAAGACGGGACTGTTATTTCCGGAACATATCAGGAAGGTACACATTTTATTGTGCCGGTGGACGAGTGCAAGATCGAAGATCAGAGGGCAGATGCCATTATCCGTGATATAAGGGACCTTCTTAAGTCTTTCAAAATCAAGACTTATAACGAAGATACAGGTTACGGACTTTTCCGTCATGTTCTGATTCGTACAGGCTTCCACAGTGGTCAGATCATGGTCGTACTTGTACTTGGTTCGCCTGTCCTTCCATCGAAGAATAATTTTGTGAAGGCCCTTCTGAAACTTCATCCGGAGATTACAACAGTTGTGCTGAATGTAAACGGACAGAAAACAAGCATGATCCTTGGCGAAAAGGAGACTGTCTTATATGGAAAGGGATATATAGAGGATCAGTTATGTGGCCTTACTTTCCGGATTTCTTCGAAATCATTTTATCAGGTGAATCCTGTTCAGACAGAAAAGCTTTATAGCAAAGCCATTGAACTTGCTGGTCTTACAGGTAAGGAACGCATAATTGATGCTTACTGTGGAATAGGAACGATTGGTCTTATTGCCAGCAGCAGAGCAAAAGAGGTGATCAGTGTAGAGCTGAACCGTGATGCTGTCCGTGATGCAATTGTCAATGCAAAAAGAAACGGGATAAAAAATGTCAGATTTTATCAGAATGATGCAGGTGTTTTCATGAGTCAGATGGCAGAAGAGGGTGAAAGCGCTGATGTTGTATTTATGGATCCTCCGAGAAGTGGAAGTGACGAAAAATTCATGTCTTCTGTGGTGCAGTTAAGTCCACGCAAAATCGTGTATGTGTCCTGTGGACCTGAAACACTTGCGCGTGATCTGAAATATCTGACCAGACATGGATATAAAGCAGTCACCGCAGTGCCGGTCGATATGTTCCCTGCAACGAACCATTGTGAAAGTATAGTCTTACTTTCAGGAAAAGGTAAATAAGAAACGCAAAAACACCCCTTCCAACAGGAAGGGGTGTCGGCATTTATTCATCTGTTTTTTCTTTCTGCTGAGGCAGATATACATGTACACTTTCGATTCGGTTTTTGTCCAGTTTTTCGACTACCAGACGGATATTATCCTCAGTGATAACTTCATCACCTTCTTCAGGAAGACGGTCGAGATGCTCAATAATAAGTCCACCAAGTGAATCATAATCTTCAGATTTGAATGTTGTGTCAAGATGGTCATTCACATCATCGAGACTCATGGAGCCTTCAATGATGTATTCATGATTGGAAATTTTTTTGACCAGTTCGTTTTCGCTTTCATCGTATTCATCGTGGATTTCTCCGACGATTTCCTCCAGAATATCTTCCAGAGTAATAAGACCTGTCATTTCGCCGTATTCGTCCACTACAATGGCAATGTTAAAAGTGGAAGCCCGCATCTCAACAAGAAGTTCGGAAATATCCTTATATTCATAAGTGAAATGTGGTTTACGGAGAAACTGATGGATATCAAAAGCTTCGTTTTTATCATAAAGGAGCAGATCCTTCATATTGATGATTCCCACAACATTATCCTGATTTTCTTCATATACAGGGAGACGTGTAAAGCGATCCTGACGGAAAATGTCAATCAGTTCATCATAAGTATTATCGACACTGGCAAAGGTTACATTTACCCTTGGAACCATGATATCTTTGGCGTTTGCGTCTCCGAGATCGAAAACATTGTAGATCATCTCTTTTTCGTCTGATTCGATCACACCATCTTCATGGCTGACATCTACAATGGTACGGAGCTCTTCTTCGGTCATTGCTTTGCTGGCAGCATCAGGGTCTACCCGAAGCAGATACATGACACCTCTGGAAAAAAGATTAATAATAAAAATAAAAGGTGTCATAACAGTCATAAAAAACTTCAGTACAGGAATGTATCTGAGAATGATTTTTTCTGCATTCAGAGTTGCATAGTTCTTCGGAGTGATTTCTCCGAAAATAAGAACCAGGACAGTCAGAAGACCCGTGGCGATACTGACCATATATCCTCCGAAATGATATGCAAGTGTAGTTGCCAGGGAGGAAGCAGTAATATTAACGATATTATTTCCGATCAGTATGGCACTGAGCATTTTGGGTGTATGATTTTCAACGATGTCAAGAACGAGTGCTGCACGTCTGTTTCCGTCGTCCGCAAGTGCACGGAGACGGATTTTGTTGACTGCCATCAGTGCTGTTTCATTTGATGAAAAAAAGGCTGATAAAGCCAGCAGGATGATCAGAATGATAAGCTGGTAAGTATCCCTGGCGTTCAATGTATATATTCACTCCTTAAAATATTAGTCTAAATCTTTGCCTGTCAGCATTTTGTATGCCTGGAGGTATTTGCTGATAGTTTTGTCTACAATATCCTGAGGCAGAGTCCAGTCATTTCCCGGATGGGAAGTCAGCCAGTCACGTGCAAACTGTTTGTCAAAGGAAGGCTGTCCATGACCTGGTTCATAACCCTCAGCAGGCCAGAAACGGGAACTGTCAGGTGTAAGCATTTCATCACCGATTACCATGTTTCCATCTTCATCAAGACCAAATTCAAATTTTGTATCTGCAATGATGATTCCTTTGCTCAGTGCA
>JABLTO010142602.1_pt1 | contig 17342 bp, 19 predicted proteins | sample 7160091 | NCBI WGS metagenome assembly JABLTO01 (sample SAMN14651225, study PRJNA627086) | human gut metagenome | isolation source: feces | host: Homo sapiens
ACATATGTAATTTATTATGTGAACAGTAATATATTACCAAAAAAGTAGCTCCAGGTTCGATTCCTCGAGCTACTTTTTGCGTTAAAATAAAAAAAAGCTATAAAGAATGCCTAATCCAAAAGATTAGGTTTCTTTACAGCCCCTTTTAAATTTTCAACAAAAAAATGGTCAGGGCGCCGTACACTTCCTGACCTAGTCTTAGGTAATTATTGTATTTATACATTATTATGTCAATACAAATAATATTAAGCTTTTACATCAAGGAATAAAATTTAAATTGCAAATCTTTAAAATACCTCTACATAATCAAGTTCTTTTAATTGGTTTTGAAGATGTTCAATAAATAAATCAATGATTTTATTTTGTGAATTGAGCCTTTTAATATAATAAATAACTCTCTTTTCAGGGCCATCAATAAGATGGTTAATATGAATAGAATGAAGTTTTTTATCGATAGAAATAGGGACAATAGCCCAGGTATTTTCTAATGATAAAAAGTATTCAAGTAACGACATTTCATCTAAGTTGACGGCATAATCAGTAGATGATTGAAACCAATAATCATGCCAAATATCATATTCAGGTGACCAAGGAATACGAATTTCATGACTGACATCTAATTCACTAGGATGAACTGGGGTGTTGTATTTTTTCTTTGATACAAGAACCATTTCTTCACTAAAAAGCGGAATGGTTTGGATGTTTTTATAATACATTTGATGAGAGACGATTGCGAGATCTATTTGTCTTTCTTCAACGTATTTATAAACTTCAAATGAATGATAAATATGAAAACAGAGTTTGATATAATCATTTTGTTTTAAAAATGTTTGTAGAATGGAAGGTAATAAATAAGTACTGACACTTCCAATAGAATCTAGTAAAAAGGTTTCTTTTTGATCATTGTTTTTAATTTGTTTTGCTTCTTTTAATAAAGATAAGTATTTTCTAGCAAGAGGTAAGAAGAGCTCTCCTTGGCTTGTGAGTTCTACTTCTTTCTTTCCTTTTCTTCTTTTAAATAATTCATATCCTAATTCATTTTCTAAGTTTTTAATTCTTCTACTTAAAGCTGGTTGGGTAATATAAAGTTCAATTGCGGATTTAGATAATGAACCATTTTGGATTACACTTAAAAAAGCTTCTAATTCTAAATCTGTCATATTTCTTCTAAATATAAAATCTTATTTATATTTTATATACATAATATGCATTTTACAACATGTATCTCTTTTGATAGGTTATTAGCGGGAAGTGATTTTATGAGAAGTTTATTAGAAGGTAATATCAATAAACAATTGATAGCTTTAGCTCTACCTTTGATTTTAGGAAATATTTTACAACAATTTTATAATACAGTAGATAGTTTTATTGCTGGACAATGGATCAGTCAAAATGCTTTAGTGCTATTGGAACAGCGGGTAGTATGATGAATTTATTTATTTTTATGATCAATGGTTGTTGTAATGGAGTAACGATTATTTTTTCTCAATACTATGGAGAAAGAAATGAACTTGGTATAAAAAAAGAAATGTTTATTTCTTTAGTATTTGGTTTATGTTTTGTTTTTCTTTTATCTTTTATTGGATTATTGAATTTGACTACTTTTTTAAAGTTAATGTCGACACCACAGTGTATCTTTTTACTTGTTAAAAAGTATCTCACAATTATTATTCTCTTCTTATTTATTACTTTTATTTATAATTGGAGTTCTTCTGTCTTAAGGTCGTTTGGGAATTCTAAAATGGCTTTATATGTATTAGGGTTGTCTGTTTTTATTAATATTGTTTTAGATATTATTTTTGTGGTGATTTTTCATCAAGGGGTTCAAGCTCTTGCTTATGCAACAATCATTTCACAATTGATTTCATCACTTTGTTCAACGTATTATTTAATCAAAAGATACCCCTTTGTTTGTTTTAAACTTAATCAAATTACAAATATTAAACCTTTATTAAAGACAACAATCAATTATGGCTTAATTTCTGCTTTACACCAATCAAGCCTTTATTTAGGTAAAATATTTATTCAAGGAGCTATTAATAGTGCAGGAATGAATATTGTGACGGCCTATGCAGTAACCACAAGAATTGAAGGTCTTATTAATTTCTTTGGTGATAGTGGTTGTGCTGCAATTTCTATCTTAGTAGGACAAAATTATGGAGCACATAATACAAAAAGAACAAAAGAAACATTATTTAAAGGATTAAAGTTAATGATATCTTTATCCATTGTTTTATCAATTATTATTGTATTACTCACTAAACCAATGACTTTATTATTTGTAGAAAAGAGTCAGTATCAAGTCATTCATGAAACTTTTATCTATATGTTCGTTGTTTGTATCTTTTATGTTTTTTGTTTCATTGGAAATGTTTTTGTAGGATTTTATCGAGGAATAGGACGAGTAGACATACCTTTTAAAGGAACAACGATGCATGTCACTTTACGTGTTATTTTATCTTATCTTCTTATTCATCATCTTGGTTTAGTAGGTGTTGCTTTAGGATGTGGCGTTGGTTGGATTTTTGTAAATATCTACCAAGTTTATCAATATAGAAAACTTGATATTTTTAATAAATAATATACAAAATGAAGAAAATATAGAGTATATATTGATATAACGACAATTCAAATTTGATTAATCTTGAGTGGGTATCAAGATTCAAAAATAAATAACTCCCGATTGAATTGTTTTATAAGTGGTAGGGTCTCTATCACTTTTTTATTTATATAGAGTGAATTTGTTTTGATGAAAATGAAAATCCTTTATAGTCAAACTCATGATTTATGATAAAGAAAAAGAGGTGCTAAAATGATTTTAATAAATAATTTATTTTATAATAAAATGTATTATTTAAATCATACATTTTATAAAGAAATTACATTTTCAAAAGGAACAGATTTAATAAAAAATATAACATCAAGAGATAAGCTTAATTCATTTATAAATAATATAAATTATATGAATAGTCATACAGGATTTATTGAATATGACTATTTAGTATCAGAGACAGATAAGGATATTAGGCTTATTCTTATTACAAATCAATGTATACCTGTAAAAGAATATTTAAAAGATAATAAGATTAATAAAACTTTTTTAATTAAAATGAAGAAAGATATTCAAAAAATATTAATGACGATTGATTATCATGGAAATATAAATTTAGATACGATTTATTATGATGGAAAGAATTTTTATTTAAGTGATTTACAATTTACGAATATCTATTTTGAAAAAGATGGTACAAAGGAACGAGATTTACTTGATTTACAGAAATTGACTTTAATGTAACGATAGATACAAGAAAACTTACTCCCTTCTATTTTCTTGTACATAAATAAAGAAGATACTCATATTGATATCTTCTTTATTTTTTTATAAAATTTTATTATGGAGGGGAAAAGAATGATAGATGAAGGATTTAATACAGAAATGGCTGTAGATATTATAGAAAAATTAGAAGATGGAGAAGATATTTATAATTATTTACAATCTGACGAGTATTTTAAAAACTTTAAAAATCAATTGTCTTTAATGATTGAAGAAAAAGGAATCGATAAAAAAGAATTACAACAAAAATTAGGACGTGTTAATTTAAATAATTGGCTTAATGGAAAAGTAGTGCCTAATCGTGCAAATCTCATAAAAATATGTTTTGCGTTAAAATGTAGTCAAGAAGAAAGTGATTTATTAATTAGTAAGTTTGCAGGAGAACAAAAATTAAATCCTGATGATTTGGATGATGCTGTTTATTTATTCTGTTTGATTTTAGATATTCCATATGATGAAGTAACTTTATATTTAGAAGCAAAAGATGCACTTGTTGATGGTGATCAAGAATTGAGTACATATAATATTAAAAATAAAGATAGTTTTATTAAATATATTTCTAGTAAATTAACGAATTATGAAAGTAATAAAGATAAAAAAATTAAAGTTTTAAAATATGTAATGGAACATCCAAAAATGAATATGGGTCTTGAATACTCGTCTAAAGGAATCACAAGACCTATAGCGGAATTTATGTATGGGGGAAAAGATTCACAAAAAGCAATGGATCGTCTACAAAAAATGTTAAAAGGAAAATTACCGATACGAAAAGACGAGTTTATTCGTATAATTATCGCATGTGGTTATTGTGGAGTGGAAGCGATTGAAAATAGTGGCAATGAAGTCAGCATCTTTTCATGTATAGATGAAATTAATAATAAACTTGAAGAAGCAGGATTTTATAAATTATATGCGAGAAATCAATATGATTGTATTTATATATCAGCAGCAATTCAAACTGTTATTAATGAAGAAACAAGCTTAGCGGATTACCTAAAAGAATTATCAGTACTTTTTAAAGAAAGAGATTTAGAAAATTATGTTATCTTTGATGAATAACTATAAAGAAGATCGATATTTAGGTAAACATCAACTAGGTAATCTTTATACTGTATCTAAGGATGAATACGATGTTCATTTTGAAAAGTGTGTTATAGATGGTGTTATACCTGTTGAACAATTTAAAATGATAAGGAAATTGAAATATAATAGTTATATTGTTGAATATGAAAAAATGAATGATTATATTGTTTTGGAAGCTATTAATGTTTTACCTGAACAGTTAGATGAGGTAGAAGTAAAAAAGTTAATCATTGATTTATTTAATGCTGTAAATACATTTCAAGAACGAAAACTGTATGTAGAAAATATACGGTTAAAAAATGTTTATAAAACAAAAAATCATTATAAATTAGATTGTTATAATGTGTGTAAAACTGGAAATTATAAAATATTGATTCAGGATGTTTGTCATATTGGGCTTAATATTATTAATAATAAATCAAGAATCTATAGATTATTAAAAATATATATGAATCCATTTTTTCAATCTTCTATACCGCATATGATTAAATGTTTACAAAAAGTATCCATTAATAAAGGTAGTTATTTATTATCAGAAAAAGTAGATTATAGAAAGAAAAGAAATATTTTAACTGAGTTATTTTTATATATTATTACATTTTACCCTTTCCTACCTGTAATTATTATTTTATTTATTATCATTCTTATTATATGAAATTAGAAATCCTTTATCGATTTCTTCATTTCCTATAATAAAAGTGTAGTTAAAAGGGAGTGAAAATAAAATGAAAAAAGTATTAATTGCATTAACTGTATTTATTTTTAAAATGGTAGCAGCAATGTTATCAACAGTTAAAGATTTTGTATTATATATGGTTGCTATTTTGCTAGCAGTATTAATTTCAAAGGGAATTTTTATGAGTATAGCATATATAAGTCAAAATGGCTTTGGTGATTTCTTTGGAAGCATATTTACTGCTGGTTTTATTTACTGTGTTTTATTGTTTATAGGGGGACCTTTGATTCTTGTTGCCTTTGCAATTGTAGCACTTTTAATAGTTGGTGCAGTTGTTGTTATTACATTTGTATTAAATATTATTTCTCAAGTTGTGTTATCATTTATTGTTAATTTATTAGATTCAGCTTGTGAAGCTTTATACGGTAAATTACCGCTGGAAGATGCAATGAGAAATAATAAAGCGTTTGTTTATTTAGCATTAACACCTGCTTATAAAATTGCGGTTGTTAATTTTATAGCTACTTTGCCTGTTATTTATTATGCAGCAATTGCTGTAAATAGTATTGTTTTATTTGTTGAAAAAAAATGGGATTTAAAAGGTATGTTTTTACAATTTACATCTAACCAACAAATTGTATGCATTATTATAGGTGTTGTGTTATGTCTCATTGCAAGAGGTTGTGGAACTCTTATCTTTGAAGAAGGATTGGATTTATAGATTGAATGATAAGTGATGGTTAAGTACTGTCACTTTTTTATTTATAGATATGAAATTGAAAATCCTTTATCTATATTTTTATTATTTATAATAAAAGTGTAATTTAAAGAGGGAGTGAAAGAAAATGAAGAAAGTAATTGTTACAGTATTAATATTAGTTTTAAAAACATTGGGAGCAGTGATTGCTGCAATTAAAGATTTTATTTTATATATGGCAGCCATCTTATTAACAATATTAATTTCAAAAGGATTATTTGTAAGTATAGCAGCTATAAGTCAAAATGGTTTTGGAGATTTTTTTGGAAATCTTTTTGCAGAAGGGTTCTTTGGATTTGTTCTCTTATTTATTGGTGGGCCAGCAGTATTAGTGATCTTTGCTGAATTGATTGTTTTTCTTATTGGTGCAGTAGGTTATGTTGCTCATATTTTAAATACAATTTCTCAATATGTTTTAGGAACAATTGTTGTATTTATTGATTCAATTTGTATAAAATTATATAACTTATTACCTGAAAATGATTCAATTAGAAATAATCAACATTTTGTATACTTAGTTGAAACATCTTCTTATAACCTTAAAGTGATCAACATTCTTGCCTCACTTCCAATTATCTATTATGCATTTATCGTATTAAACAATTTAGTTGTTATGGCAGATGAATCCTGGAATTTAAAATTAATCTATACACAATTTACATCTAATCAACAAATTGTTTGCATTATTATTGGTATATTATTTTGTTTCATTGCTAGAGCGTGTGGTGGTGAAATATTTGAAGAAATCTAATGGAGGTCAGTAATATGTTGAAAAATATAATTAATAGTATTAGCAGGTTGTATAAAAAGATTACACCAATATGGGTTGTATTAATCGCATTTGTAATTTCATTGATTACAACGTGGTTTACTTTAGATGGTGATTTTGGAATAGTTGTTCCTGAGGTTGTAAAAACAACAGTATTTTATAATTTCATCATGTCATCAGAAAATAATAAGTTTATTGTTAACTTGTTATGTATCTTTTTTAGTAGATCAGTATTTATTGCGTTAGCTATGTTTTTATTGCCATCATTATTAGATGATGGAACAACTACTACAACATATTACAGTGATGGAAGTTCAATTACTACTGGTGGTGAATGGGTATTTATATGTTTGCTCTTTGGTGTAGGTGTACTTTATTTACCGGCCATTCCATGTTTTATTGGTATGTGCAAAGAAATAGTAATGTTGGTTATGACAAGGTAAATGTCTTGAATTGACGATATATGTATATCAAACTTATTATATAAGTGGAGGAAATATAATCTTAATAAAAATTATTTAAAAAATTTTTATTAATTGTTATTACAGTATTGTTTATGTTTAGTTGTTCAGGACAAACCAAAACAAATCTAAATCAATTGAATAAGGATGATTGTACAATTACAATAAAAAAATTAGTGCATCTATATTTTGATCTTATTGAGATGCATTTAATTTTCAAAAATAATTCTAATGAAGCAAAAAGTTGTACGGAAATTATTAAATTATAAAGAATATGATGAAAAGGGAAAGAACAATTTAACAATGAGTATAAAGTAACTAAAGATAAATGGTTTTGTTAAATAATTAAAAAAGTTCAAAAATTGAACTTTTTTAATTAATGATTTTTAAAACATCTTCTTCACTTGTTACATTAAAAATATTTAATGTAAGTTCATTCAATTTTTCTAGCGATGTATTTGTAAGCTTTTCTTCTAAAGTAATTGATAAAGTTCCTACTTTGATTTTAAGCAATTCCTTTAAAATTAATAAATTATTTTTCTTTTCCTCTTGTTTTCCTTTTTCAAGTCCTATAAGTTCTCCTTTTTCCATTCCTTGGTTTTCAAATCTTTGAAATAATTGATCCATTGCCTTACACATATTGATTTCATCTCCTTTTGGTAAGTCTTCTTCTTTAATGTCCGTATGTGTCAAGATGGCTGCCATCTTAAAACTTTCTACACTGATCATACGGTTTGTTCTTAACTTTTCATAGTCTCCTTCAAGCATGCTTTGACTGATCTTTACTACTTCTTTTAATCGTTTACTTTTAAGAATTTGAGGATCCATTTTTTTTAGTTCTAAGACTGGTAGTTTCCAGTCATTGATATAGTCTTCCATCTCAGGTGGTATTTTTAAGCTTTCTTTTAAAGATTTTGGATAGCTCCATTCCTTATCTCCCGTATAAAAGACAAAGCTTCCTACAGGATGTACTTCTTTTCCACTTTCTACCTGATTGATATAAAGCTGGGCATCATAGTTGAGTATACGAATAATCATATTCTTATCCAAAGTACTTTGATGCTCTACACCAATGATCATATACTCTCCATTGATACTTGCTTTTCTGACGATATCTCGATATCTTTTCGTTTCCATGGGTAAGAGTTCTTTACCTATCAATGTGGAAACATCATTTTCCTGTGAGATCAGATCTTCTGGTTTGATGACCTGTCTTCCATGAAAATAGAGGGCATTGCATAGATCTGCAAAACATCCAGGATCTCTTAATAATTGTTTACAGGTCGTATCACTTGCATTTCTTTCTTGACTCATTTTTTTACCTCCTTACATGAGTGTTTTATAGTTATCAATCATCGCTTTTTTATACCTTTTTTTAATATTGATGTAAGGAGTTCTCTTGATTTAATTGTATCATATGTTTAAAGATAATTCGTCTCAAATTTGTCTCATATTTGTTTCACATTTGTCTCAAATTTAATTCACAAATATCTCTTTTTTATTATTTTATCTTTCTATTTTCCTTCTTTCAATGGACAGATAGTCAAAAAAAATGATATGAAATTATTTCATATCATCTAAAAAATTTTATATTTTATCTATATCCCATTTTTATTTCATAGTTTGTGATAATATCTTTATTTTGTTTTTCAAAATCATTAAGTAAATCGTCTGAAAAACTATCTGGATCAATAGTTCCATGATACCAAGAACATTTATTAAAATATGATTGTAGTGTACTATCATTAAATTTTCTACCATGGCGAGCATATATTTCATTTCTAGCAAGTCTTAACTGCTCTGCGGTTAACTCACTTAAATCAGATTCTGTAATAAGTTTTGAATCACTATCTTTTAAAATATAATCATTATTTGTTTGCTCTTCTTCTTTTTTAGTATCTGATTTATTTGATTTTTTCTTACTTGTACTCTTTGATGAATCTTTTAACATAGCTTCGTTTTTATCATTTTCTACGATTACTTCTGTTGGTTTATGGGAGTCATGAGATTTCCAAGGTGAAATAATAACTACTATACCAACAATAACAACTATAGCAAGGATAGCAGAGATGATAATAGTACTATTATTTTTTTTATTATTTTTATTTCTTTCGACACGCGTTTCTAAACCATTAGATATGTTAGTAATTTTTTTATTTTCTGTTGACGTTTTACTTTCTTCTTTTTTTACTTTAATTCCGCATTCAGGACAAAAAGAAGCTGTATCTGGCAATTTATTTCCACAATTCTTACAAAACATAATTTTTCCTCCTTCTTTATTATAATAAAAAGATAGTGCACTGACTATCTTTTTATTAGTTTATTACTTAAATTCAGTTAATGTATATCTATTAAATTGATCTTCTAACGCAGGTTTTACTTTAGAAACATCCGTTAATTCTTCATAACTATCAGGATCATCTAAAGTATAAGTTGTTACATAATGTGAATCATCCTTTAAATAATCAGATGCTACATCTTCTACTTTTGCATAGACATAATATGTTGATGTTTCTTCTGTATCACTAAAGAACCCTTTTGATGTACTGTCAACTTTATATACAGCAACAATTGAATCACTTGATTTTCCTTTAGCAAAATAAATAGAATCAAGCTCATAACTATATTTACGATAAGAAGATGATGCATAATCGCTTGCCATACCATCTTCAATATCTTCTTTAGCTTGTTTAAGTATTTTACTTGGTACAGAATCTGCATCTTTATAAGAAACTGTTAATCCTCTTACTTTAACAGTAGTTGTGTCATTAACAATATTTAATTTTAAACTTTTTGCTTTTTCTTTATCATAAACAGCATGAACTTTGATTTCATCACCATTTTTTAATTTTTGGCTTGAACCATAATCATAAGAAATAGAATTAACAAAATCTCTTAATTCACTATCATTATAATCATAATCTAATGCTCCATGTTCAAAATCAGAAACATATCCTGCCCCATCTTTACCATTAAATTCAATAGAAATCTTTGGCATAACATTTAAATCAGTTTTATTAAAATATGTATCATAGACTTTATAACCACCAAATAAAATAACAACTGCAGCAACAATACTTAAAACAATTCTTCCATTTTTAGTTTTTAAGAAAGAACTTACATTGTTTAATCCATTTTTAGCACTATCTACACCAGCTTTTCCTAATTCTTTTGCAGCATCGCTATCAAATTGAATAGATGAAGAATTTTGTTGATTAATAACATCATCTTCATCTAAATTAAATGAAATGGCATCAACTTTAACAATACCTTTAACAATCAACCAAATAACGATATTAACAATAAATAAAATAATTGAAAGATAAGCAAAATATTTAATATATGTAGCTGCATTTTGAATATCTCCAATTTTTGTATATAGTGAAAATACAGCTTCATAATCATTAGAAGAAACAGCTTTAATCGCTTTTGCAATAGCGTTAACTCCTGAAATTGATAATAATAGTAATAAAGAATTGATAGCAGAACCAATAAATTCAGTAAGAATTACATATTCTTTATTATTTTTCTTAAAGAAATAATATCCTGATAAAATAGCTAAAAGGATAGATCCTATTAAGAATACATAAAATAAAATAATGATAAATGACATTGATGAATTTACAGAATCAAGTGCAGATGAAACTTCAGAAATACTGCTAATATTTGATAAAGAACTTGATCCAAATTTAGCAATCAATGCAATAAGTGTAACAATTCCCGAAACAATCGTAGAAAATGTCACGATTTTCTTTTTTGTTGAATGTTTTACAATAATATTCATTTTTTCCTCCCCCTTACATAAGAATATAAAAAACTTATAACAATATTCTAAATAAAAACAAGTTTATTGTAAATAAAAATCAATTTCTTGTGAATGCACTGTGTGATTATTATCACACAGTGTGTCTATAATTATAATGTAATTTTATTAATAATCACTGGAACAATTGGTAACATTCCCATTAGCATTAAAGCTAAAATTCCAACAATACCTCCTGCAAGGATATCAAGAAAATAATAAGGGAAAATAATTGTAAACCATTTAAAAGCAGCTAATGCCATTTTTGATGTTGTTCTAAATGAACCAGCTAAAATAGTAGTAATAAGCCCTACTACAACATAAGCGATTGTTACAGGAGTTGACATTGCATCAATCATATTTGTCATATATAAGATTACAGATGCAACTGATATAACTGCAGAAGCAATCAACCCAATAAATTTTAAATTTAACCCTTCTGACCAATTTGTGATTTTGTTTAATAATTCGTTCATTTTTATATACCTCTTTCTCTTTCTTTTTACAAGTTAATAATAGAATATTATTTTTAAGAAAAAGGATATTCATTTTCAGTTATTTATAACTGCAACATCTCCATTTGCACTTATAGCTCTACAACATGTTTCATAAACTTCAACAAAGGCGTAATTACCAAATTGTGCAATTCCTCTTGCTTTTTCTAATCCATTAGGTAAAGATTGACCTTTTTTGTAATGTTCTATAATGTCGCCTTTAAAATCTAAGCAATGAACTTCATAAGGATTTCCTAAATAGCATTTTGATACAATTCCTAATAATGTTCCTTCCAAATTTACTTCTGGAAATTCTTCTTGAATCGTATTAATTATTTTTTCTACTTCTTTTTGATTATGCGTGTGTCCACCAGCATCCAAAGATTGTAAAACAGACATGTACTTTTTTGATCTTTTTTTCCTTAATAATATTTCTTTATTTCTATTTTCAATAACAGAATCTTTTTTTTGATTATTTTTTAAAGTAAGCTTACTTTCACTGTGAATATTTTCACTTCGTTTTAATAATGGTTTAGGCATAAATAATCCTCCATTTTATACTAATACTTTTCTTGTTTTTAAGTTATTTGTTTTTTGTTTTAATTCTTCTTGTCCGATTGGTTTTCCAGAAGCAGGAACCGCTCTTGTTTTTCCCCATTCTCTAATAGCTTCTATTTTTTCAGGACTTGTTTGTGATAAAGGAACAACATTGTTAAAAGAAGAAAGAATATTTTCTTCATTCATTATGAAATTTGGATTTGCTATTTTTCTATATGCTAAATCACGTACTGTTGATTCCAAATCTGCACCTGTAAATCCATCACTGATTTCTACAATTTTATCAGCAAAATCTCCATCGAAATCAATTTCTAAATATTTTCTCATATAAAGAGAAAGTATTTCTTTTCTTTCACTTGCTGTTGGTAAATCAATGAAAAATAATTCATCAAATCTTCCTCTTCTTAAAAGCTCTGATGGTAACATAGACACATCATTTGCCGTAGCAACAACAAAAACTTGTTTTTTACATTCTTGCATCCAAAATAAGAATTGTCCTACCATACGTGTAGAAACACCACCATCATTACTGCTATTTGCTCCAGAAAGCCCTTTTTCAATTTCATCAATCCATAATATACATGGAGAAATATTTTCGGCAGTAGTAAGTGCATCTTTTAATTGTTGTTCCGATTGACCAACATAACTTCCTTGAACCGTTGCAAAATCTAATCTATAGAGTGGTAATTTCCAATTTGCAGAGATTGATTTGGCCGATAAAGATTTTCCACATCCAGGTACTCCTACTAATAAGATACCTCTAGGTGGTTGTAAACCTTTACTTTTTAATTCATCTCTTTTTTGAGGAGTTAACAATTCTTTCTTTTCATCAAGCCATTTTCTAAGGCCTTCTAGTCCGCCAACATCTTTAACACTATTATCAACTTCTATTTTTTCTAATCCAGATATATCAGAAAATAATCTATCCTTTGCATATCTGACTTCATCCATATCTGCTTTTTTTATTTCTTTTTTAGCAATAAGTGCAGCAATTACATTTTCAGCTTCAATTTTTGTAACACCTGTTAAAGTTGAAGCGGCTTCTCTTATATCAATATCATCCCATTCAATAAATATTTCATTACGATAATCATCAATATAATTTTTAATAATAGAATACATTTCTTGTTCATCAGGTAAATCCATATGGATCATCATACCTTGTCTTTGTAATTGATTCCATATTGAATTGTTATTAAGAACGATTACAACACCACCAGATTCATTCGCTAAATTAACAAGTGCTAATATTTGTTTTGAATCAACATTTTCATTACTTAAATCTGGTACTTCTGTCAAAATGATCGTAAGATATTGCCTTCTTTTCATTTGTTCTGTCATGAAATCAATAGCTCCATAAATTGAACGATCATCATTTAACGTTTTATTTGAAGAAATATCATAAACCCCTTTAGATAAAGTATGTGCATAAAAAGGTAACTCTAATTCTTCTGATATTTCTTTTAAAACATCTAATGTTCTACTAGGTTCAATAGTATCTATTGCTATAAATGGTATTCTAGCTATAGAATAGCGTTTAAGTAATTCTTTCGTTTTTTGTATATTGCTCATAATCTCTCCTTTAAAGTGTATTTACCTTATGATTTCTTATAATACTTGACATTTTTCCTGAACGATCATTTTTTGCAGAATCTTCAAGTGACTTTTGAATTTGATTTGCTTGATCTACGATTAGATTTTTATAATACTTTCTATCTTTTTCAGGTAAGACAGGAATCGTAACTACTTGAACTAAGAAATTTAATTCTCTTCTTAAACCAAGTATTGCCTTAACAAGTTCACTTTCTCGTCCTCTTGAAAGTGCCAAGTTTCTTTGAAACACATCAATAGCATCATCTAATCGAGAATTAATACAATCTATTAGTTTCTTGGAAAATCTTTCTGCAACTCCACTTTGCCATTGAAGCGTTCCTTCTTTCATTATTTGTAATACTTTTTCATCATTCTTTTTCTTTTTTAATTCATCTAAAACATTCATCCATTGATGATAATTATGAGGAGTTTCTATCATTTCTTTATTTTTCTCCTAACTACAATATACGGTGGTAAAAGATTCCATTCGGGTAAACCTGTTGCAAAAGTATCTTCAGGTATTATTTCTACATAATCTTTATTTTTATCTTCTTTAATAGATTTAAATGGACTTTCATTTTTTGAAGATATGATATGATTTAATTTATCTGTTTCCATAATATTCACTTAGCCTCCTACAATTTGATTTTTCTAGTAGTATTCATATTTTTCACATATTGTTCAGGTGAAATTTGTTCTAAGAAATCAATCACTTTTTCACTATTTTTTTCTCTTTCCGCAAACTCTAATCTATAATCAACAATTTCAGCAATTATAGCTCTAATAATTTGTGTTCCTCTTTCAAGTCTATCATCATATTTTTTATTAATAGTTTCTGTATTTGTAACAATAGCTTGTTTTTTCCCACGATGACTTAATACCATAGTCGTACCAAAAATCATGACAACAATTCCCATTAAAGGACTTCCAAATATCATTAATACGCCCATAAGAATGACGCCAATACCACCATATTTTAAGAACATATCATAAGTGGATAGGGTATTTGTTTTAAGTTCTTCTTCTCTTTCATTATTAATCATATCAGTATAACGATTAATGATTTCATCTTCATCGCTTCCATCTGATGTTTTATCATTGAAATTATCAACACTTATTTCAATTGTAGCTGGAATCTTTATTCTATTAGCCGCAATAACATCATTATAGGCTTCAAGGATCCATTCTTTAGAAAATGCAATTGCGAATTTTTGAGAAGCAACACTTGCATTTGCTATTTCAGGTTTCATCGCAATATCTGTTAAAAGTTGCGTAAAATCAGTATGTGTTTCAAATGCTGTTTCTTCAACTTCCATTGCTTGACGAGCTTTTGCTTCATCCCCATTGTATTCTACAACAAGTTGTTCAAATCTTTCTTTTTTTCTAAGTGGTAATTCTTCATCATCATAATCTGTTACTAAACTTGTAAGAATGTCATCTAATTGTGTTTTAATAGGTTCAGCATAAGATTCTAGATCAAAAATGTTTGTAAAGTAATTATATATTTCATCATGAAGATATGTTCCTTCTAATACATCTGCCATTTGAGGCCAAGTGCTACTATATTTTGGAAGGTATGTATAATTATTGGTATTGATTGGTTTTCTTTTTAAATTAATAGCATCTGTCCATTGTTTCTTTTGTTTTTCAACAAAACCTGGCTTATTAGCTAAATGTTCTAACCATTCTGTCATTTGTTTTGAAATAATTCCATCTGTATCTGCCCCTAATAAACCATTTACAAATGCATCTAAAACAATAATTGTCTTTCTATCAAGATGTTCTTCATCTTGATTTTCTAAATATCTTTGAAACCATTTCAAACAAGCTCCTTTACGATTTGCTCTCATACAAATCAAACCAAAGAATAAAGATGTTTTTTCATCATTTCTTCGTATTCCCTCTTTTAAAGCACGTTCAGCTAACTCTCTTTTATCACAAATCCAAGAAGATAAAGCAACTAAACAAGGAGCTAACCAATAACCAGGTGTTGAGATCATCAATTCTTCAGTTGCATTAGACAATGTTGTCTTTTTAATGATTCCAATATCAGTAGCTTGTAAAATTCCCGTAGTTGTTCGTCTAACAATATCATAATGACCAAATTGATCATCAATTTCTTGTCTAATTTTTACAATACGTGTTTCTGCTTGAACAGTTCTATTATCCAATCTTTGTTGATATGCAAAATCATGAAATTCATTTGCTAGAGCACTAATTTCATTATAAACAACTTGCATATTATTGTTTACAACTGACATATCATTTTCTAAAGCTTGAATATTAGAATGTATAAGCTGAATATTCCTTTCTATTTTTGATAAATCTGCAGATTGTATAAGTCTGTCTGCCATAATAAATTCCCCCTCTACAAAAAATATATCTACATGTTTCTATTTTATCATATCTTCTAATTCCAAAAGCGTGTATTTTTTAATATTTGATAAATTTTTATGTAATTCTTCTTTAGATTTAGCAGAACCATTTTTATTTTTAGTTTCTAACTTATCATTTTTAATAGTTACTGTTGTTTTAGAATAGGCAATACCATCATCTAATGCTTGACTATCAATAAAAACCAAACATTTACTTTTTTTATCAATATAAGGAAATGCCCTAGAAACTTGTAAAGTTCCTAGATTCATAACACTATTATTTTTAATCTTATAAAATGTCATACTATTATCTGCTAAATTAGGACAATAATTAATTCCTAACTCTTTAATTCCGTCATTATCAATATCATAAAAAATATGAGAACCCTTACTATCATAATTATAAGCATCTATCTCTTCACTTGATAAAGCTTCATCAACATAAGGTTTATACAAAGAATAATCTATTTTATTGCTTTTATTACTTTGTTTCTTTTGACTAATATCAAAAGAAACAGTTGTTGTAAGGTCTAATGTATTCTTAACATTTTCTATTTGTTGAATTGTAGGTGAATAATAGCTATCAGTGGTATCACCAACAGGATCAAACAAAGGATAAGTAACCAAATCTCTAAAGCGCCCTCCATCGTATGAATTTAAATTATCAAAGCCTTGATTGATGATAGAAAATTTTGTGTTTTTCATACTATATTCAGCAATATCTATATCTCCATTCAAATTTCCATACATAGCTAAGTAAGTTTCTCCACCTGTTCCCTTTGAAAAAGCAATTTCATTATCGTAAATATCAGCGTTTTGATCAAAGGATGATATTACATTAAAATCATTTTTACTATAAGTATAAACCTTAAGTGTTGTGTTTGCGTTTTCTGTACAAATGGCTGTTAATTCATCAACACCATCATTATCATAATCTAATAAATATAAAAATGATAAACCGTTTAAATAAGATAGATACTCATCTTCATATTGAATAGAATATTTTCCATATTCACTTTCTAATTGTTTTACATAGTTTTTGTAAACATCATAATAAGCAGGCTTTTCATATTGTTCTACTATTTGATAATTTTCTTTAGATAAATTATTTTTAGCTTCTTTTAATGTATTTAGTGCTTTTTGTCCCTTATCTTGTGTTATATATATTTTTGTTATATCTTCATAAGCTTCGTATCTTTTAGAATCTTTATCCTTAGCTTTATTTAAATATTCAAAAGCTCCATCATAATCTCTATTAGATATACATTCTTGTGCTGAAACAATTAGATCATCGTAACTTGGATTTACTTTTTCATTAATGACATAGCCTCCACCGATTCCACTGACAACTAAAGCAGCTGTAATTCCTGCTTTAGCAAGTACTGGTAAAGAGGCAATCTTGGCGATGATTCCTTTCTTCACTGCACTTCCTGTTGCTGC
>JABLTO010109548.1_pt1 | contig 17318 bp, 22 predicted proteins | sample 7160091 | NCBI WGS metagenome assembly JABLTO01 (sample SAMN14651225, study PRJNA627086) | human gut metagenome | isolation source: feces | host: Homo sapiens
TATTAATATAAAAAATAAGGAATTTTATAATTTAATTAACAGAGCAATAAAAGAAAAAAGAAAGTGTTATATAGAATACTATTCTAAAGATAAGAAAGAAATGTCTACTAGAATAATTCGCCCTTATGATTTAATACTACTTGGATCAGAATGGGGAGTTGCAGCATATTGTGAGAAAAAACAGGAAATAAGACATTTTTATATTAATCGTATTAAAAAAATAAAATTATTAGAAAAATTTTATAACTGACATATATATTTCCTCTTCTTTTGTTAATATGTAATTAGAAAGAGAGGTTTTTATAATGATTAAGCATACACATACTGAACCTGCAGAATTAAATTTTTCTAAACTAGGAGAAAGAATATTGCAGGTTAATGATCCATATTTAGGTAAATACAATGATATAAGAGAAATGCTATATGAATTAACTATAGATAATGAACCAACATTAATTATGGCAACTGGTGGCTCCAAAGTTGTTGCATATTATTTACAATTAATTATTGAGAGATTAGGATTAACTGGAATAATTTGTGAAGTGATTGAACCAAGAGATTATTTTTATAAAGCAAATAGAGAAATGTTTTCTAATTTAATAGTTATTTCTGCAAGTGGAAATACAAATGGAATTAATGAGGCATTATTAGATTTTAAAGGTAATAAATATTTACTTACAGAAAATATGAAAGAATCTAATTTTCAAATAGTATCTTGGGGAAATGAACTATATGATAAAGAGAAAAGTTTTATATCATTAGCTACTAGTTTAGGGCCAATATCATTACTCCTTGATTCTACTACTTCATTAAATCTTGAATTAGATTCAAACGAAATAAAAAAAATGAATGATAAAATAAAAGAACTATTATTAATGGGTAGTGAGAAAATAGATAGATTGAATGTTAAATTTAAAGATACTTCACTAATTCAAATAATAAGTGGATATGAAACAAAATCTTCTGCAAGTGTGTTAGAATCTAATTTAACAGAAGTTGGATTAACATCATCAGTAATTCATGATAAAGGTTCATACTGTCATGGAAGAAGTAACTTGTTATTTCAATACCCAAATAGTAGAATAATATATCTATCACATGGATTAAAAGAATTAGATAGTTTATTAATAGATACTATCAATAGTGAATATTCAAATGTTTCTGTTTTTGATACAGGTGACTTAAATGATAACATATTTTGGAAAGAATATTATTTAATATTACAAATGTATTTTTTATCAAAGAAAATTGCTGAAGATAAGAACATTGATTTAACACAACCAGAATATAATCCAACTTTAGTAAAAAGATTATACAAATTTAAAGGAGAAATGTAATATGGAAAATTTAACTTATATAACAGGAAATTATGGTAAGTATGTTTCAGTAAAAGAAAAATTTGAAAACGCTGGTATTACTATTGATTACTTTAAATGCGATTTAGATGAACCAGATGTTAATGATATTGAATATATATCTAAAGAAAAAGCTAGACAAGCATATGAAAAATTAGGTAGTCCTGTATTTGTTGCAGATTCAGGTTTCTATATAGACCATTACCCTAATAATCCAGGATATCCAGGTGCCTTTGTAAAAAGAAGTGGCGTTAGTTCTAATGTAAGTGAACTTTTAGAAACAATGAAAAATGTAAAAGATAGAGGCTGTTATTTTCTAGATTGTCTTACTTTCTTTGATGGAAATGAATACTATCAATTCTTTGGAGTTAGCAAGGGTTCTTTATCAAATGAGTTAAGAGGACGCGAAAATAAACGGGCAAAATCAAATCTTTGGTATGTATTTGTACCAGATAATTGCTTTAAAACGTTAGCGGAAATGACAGATGAAGAAAGAAATAATAGGCCTGATAATAGAACAAGTGCTACAGAGGAGTTTATAAAATGGTATATGTTGAACTATAAAAGCACTAAAAAATTGGTAAAAAGTTAGCAAAAATATTGTGTTTTATCTTAAAAAATAGTATATTTACATACGATTTTCCTAGGAAACTTTAGAAGCCTTAGGTTTTTTCATGTTTTTTATAAATTTTCATGTTATATTTATATTAGTTAATTTTATTAACAACTGTTAAATGTTGCCTAAAAAGTTGTCGTACTTCTTTTTTTAGGGTACCATTTGGAAATTTGTCAAGACTTTTATAGTTTTAGATTTAAACATCTAATTTTTTCGTTGTTAAATATGAATATATAGAACATTTTGATATAATAGATATATAACAATCTTTAAATTATTAACAAGAAGGTGATTTTAATAAAGAAAGATATGAAAAAGAGTGTAATAAAGTCATTATTATTTGTACTACCATATATTATAGTTGAATTTACTAATGTTTTTTTAATATTAATTGATAAGTCTATTTCAAATTCAATTGGGCAAACAGCTCTCGTTGTTTTTTCATCGTTTATAACATTAAACTGGGCAATAAATACTTTACAAGCTTGTATAAGTTCTTCACACAGTATAGTATTAGTTAGAAATAAAGGTGATAGTAAAGATATTAATACTGCAGGTTTGTTTTTAGAATTAATCTTTAGTTTTATTACTGGATTATTGCTTTTCTATTTTGCAAGAAATATAACACATGTTTATCAATTAGATAATGAGGCAAGAAATATATTAACAATTATTTTAAGATTAAAAGCAATTCAACTTCCACTTGTGGCAGTTGGATATATAGCAAAAAATGACTTAAAAGTTAAGAAAAAAACAAATTTAATATTTATAATTATTTTTATATCTTCAGTAATTAATATATTTGGTGACATTATTAGTATTAAGATTGGATATAATGAAATAGGAATTTATATAGCAACTATTATTTCAACACTTGTTAATACCATATTGTTATTTGTTGTATCTAAATTTAAAATTGGAAAAATAAGAAAAGATTATGTAAAAGAAATATTAAAATATGGAAAAGATCTTGCATTTAATAAAATTATACAAAGAATTGTGAATATAACATATACAAGTATTGCAAGTTCTTTTGGAACAGTAATTTATACTATACATTGTGCTTGTATAACTGTTTCGGATACATTAAGCGAGATTATTGCTGGTTATTATAACGGATTACTTATAGATTATTCGAATGATATAGAAAAAGAGAATAAAAATCTATTAAATAAGGTAGATTATATTGGGATATATGGTACATTGATATCAATTGTCTTTTTGATATTTATGATGTATCCGTCTTGGTGGTTTTTAGCGAAAACAGTTCCTTGGGAAGATTGTAATCCATATATTTGGTTTTACGGCATTGAATTTGTAATGGAAGTAGCATCGAGCAATTATAGAGCATATCTATCTGCAAATAAAAATACAAAAGCAATTAGAAATATGGCTTTGATTGGAGGGATATGTGTTAGAATTCCATTAGCATTTTTGTTTAAAAAGCTAGGGTTTGGTTTATTAGGACTTTCACTTTTATGTGGAATAGATAGAATTGTTAGATTAATTTATTTGAGAATATATATTAAAATTGCATCTGAAAAAAGATTGTTATATATATAAAAGTCATTAATAAACGGTTCATTTTTTGATCCATATCAATTTATGGAAATAGTAGACAATTTAATTTTATTAAATGATGGTACAATTGGAGGAAAATGGATATTAATTTCACAAGATTAAATGTATTTTTTAAAATATATGGCAATAATGACAATAAAAGCAAAATTGAAAACTTGAAAGAAATTATTTAATATTTGCCAACTACATTCATAAAATATTGTTAAATAGTATTAGAGGTAATAAAAAAGAGTCAAGAAAAATTTGTACAATTCAAAATTGGAATAATCTAAAAAGATGTTCAATTAAAGAAATACCTTTATTATTGAACAATTTATTTAACTATATGAATGATAAGTATATTGATTCTTTGTTTATTAATTTAGCTGTTTCACAAAATGATTAGCCAATCTTATTTTCATTAGAAGCTATTTAATTATATAAACCAAGCTACTATAAATTTTTAAATAGTAATGCTGTATTTAGAATTGTGTCAACAATATTATATTAAACTGTATTTACAAAAAAAGAAATAGAAGATGAAATCATGGGATTCAAGAAATACATTTTTAAATTTAAGCTGATTAATTGGTTGATTTGAAAATAATTGATTCTAGATTAAAGTTATGCTAGAATAGTCTATAAATATAATGAAGTTTATAATGTGCTTGTTAGAAAAGATATGTTATAATTCGTTAAAAATTGTAGCTATCTATTTAATTGGTACCATTAAATAGTTATTCAAACCGATGAGTTTAATAAAATAAAAAAGGAGAAAGAAAAATGAAAGCTATAACAATTAATGATAATGAAGAGTTTTTAAGACAAATATCAAAAGAAGTTGATCTTAATGATAAAGATTTATTAAATGATATAAAAATTTTAGAGGAATACTGTAAAGAAAATAGAGTTATGGCAATGGCTGCTGTTCAACTTGGAATTCCTAAAAGACTAGTTTACTTAAAAAATACTAACTTAGATATAATAAATAAAATGCAGGAAAATGCTGAAACTGAAGAAGATAGAGATTATAATGAAGCTAGAATATTGATTAATCCAGTTGTTAAAATGCGTGAAGGATTAACCGAATATTGGGAAGCCTGTGCTAGTTGTCTTAATAATACAGGTTTAGTAAAAAGACCATACAAGATTTTAGTTGATTATATTGACTTAAATGGTGAAAAGCATGAAGATATTTTTGAAGGCTTTGAATCAACTGTACTTTCTCATGAACTTGATCATTTAGATGGAATATTACATATTGATATAGCTGAAAAAGTATTAGTGCTTGATGTAGAAGAAAGAAAAAAATTAAGGCAAAAAGAAGGATATAAAGTTCTAACTAAGACAGGAAATTACAATAAATTAAAGAAAGCTGATTAAAAGATGCTTAATCAGTTTTTATTTTGGATATTTTTACATATACATTAATGAGAGGAGTAATTAAATGAATAATACAAATACGTATATAGTTCAAAAAGGTGACACTTTATATGGTATATCTAAACAACATAATACTAGTGCTCAAAAAATAAGAGAATTAAATAATTTAAAAAGTGATCTTCTAGTAGTAGGTCAAACTTTAATATTGCAAGATAATAATGGTAGTAATCCTTCTGAATGTGTAATTTATACTGTAGAAAGAGGAGATAATCTTTATAATATAGCTAAAAAATATGATACAACAGCAGATGAGATAAAAAGATATAATAATCTAAATACTAACTTACTTTCGATAGGTCAAAAACTAAAAATTCCATGTCACATGGAAGATACAGATGGTTCAAATATTAACAAATATGTTTCTTATACAGTAGAAAAAGGTGATAGTTTATATAGTATAGCTCAAAAATTTGGAACGACAGTAGATAAGATAAAAATTGATAATGAATTAAAATCAAATACACTTACAATAGGAGAAACTTTAAAAATTGAGGATAATACTGGTATTTCATCAGTTTTAGAATGTTATGGAACTGATTTTGAACTTCCAGAAGATTATAGTGATTATACGGTTCAAAAGGGTGATAATCTATATAGTATAGCTAAAAGATATAATACAACAGTAAGTGAAATAATGAAACTAAATAATTTAACTAATACAGCACTAAAATTAGGTCAAAAATTAAAAATTCCAACTACTGTTATTAAATATAAAGTTCAAAAAGGTGATAGTTTGTATAGTATAGCTCAAAAATTTAATACAACAGTAAGTGATATAAAAACTAAAAATAATTTAAAAAGCAACTTATTAAATATAGGTGATGAGTTAGTTATTTAGTTAAAAAATAAATGAAAAAGGAGAATTTTATGCAAGAAGTATTATATGATACTGCTAAATTTCCTGAATTTGCAAGGGATAATACAGCAACAGGTATTTTGAAAGTGCAAGTTTCAGGAGCAAATCAAGCTTTTCCATTATCAGATGTGGAAATAGAAGTTTGGAAAGAAATTAATGGAGAAAAAGTAGAATTTTATAAAGGAGTTACTAATTCTAGTGGAATTATAGATAATATTATATTACCTGCAAAAGAATCTAAAAAAGATGTATCTTCAGCAAGTGATATAGTCTATACTTCCTATATATTAACTGTTACATATCCAAAAACAAATTTTAAAAAAGATTATAATATTGGTATTTTTGATAACATAAAGGTTATTCAACCGGTTAGAATTTCAGTTATACCTGAATTAGATAAAGGAGATTTTTATGGCTAATGTTATAAATTATCCATCTATTCCTACAGAAATAGTAGTGCATTTGGGAGCTCCAAATGAAGCTAGTAAAAATGTAAGTTTGCCTTTTATTGATTATATAAAAAATGTGGCATCTAATGAGATATATCCAACATGGCCAGATAGTGCCATAGAAGCAAATATTTTAGCGCAAATATCATTTGCTTTGAATCGTATTTATAATGAATGGTACCCAAGTAGAGGATATACATTTGATATTACATCACTACCTGCTTATGACCAAACTTTTGTAGAAGACAAACAAGTATTTGATAAAATTTCTAGAAAAGTTGATGAAATCTTTAATCACTATATTTATAGACAAGGCCAAATTCAACCTTTAAATGCTGTTTACTGTGATGGCAAGAAAACTACATGTGATGGTCTTTCTCAATGGGGTAGTGTAGATCTTGCTAAACAAAATAAAACTCCATTAGAGATATTAAGACATTATTATGGTAATGATGTAAATATAGTAGAAAACGCTCCAACAGGAGAATTAATTGGCGTCTATCCAGGATATCCAATAAAAATAGGTAATGCTGGAGATAAGGTAAGAGTTATTCAAAGAGAGTTAAATAGAATAGCTAATAATTATCCGGCTATTCCAAAAATTCCTAAGATAAATAGTGTATTTGGAACTTATACAGAAGATAGTGTCAAAAAATTTCAAGAAATATTCAACTTGGATGTAACGGGAATAGTAGATTATGCTACTTGGTATAAAATAAAATATATTTATAATGCTGTTAAAAGAGTAAATGACATTTATTCTGAAGGAATAGAAGAGGATGAAGCTATTTTTGAATATGGCAATAAACTAAGCCATTCGGATGTCGGTATAGGTGTTCAAGTTCTTAACTATGTTTTACAAGCTATTTCTTATTTTGATAATGATTTGCCTTTATTAAGAGTAAATAGTGTTTTCAATGATAATACTAAAACTATGGTAATAAATTTTCAAAATAAATATGGACTTCCTGCTAATGGAGAGGTAGATGCAACTACATGGAATAAAATAATAGAAGTTTATGAAAATACAATTAGAAATATTCCTAAGGAATATGCACAGTACGAAGATGAACTTTTTCAAGGAAGAATTTTAGCTCTTGGTATGGAAGGTGATGATGTTAGAATAATTCAAAGATTCCTACTAAAGATTTGTCAAAAATTTAAAAATATTCCAGGGGTTAGAGTAAGTGGTATTTTTGATGATTTAATGGAAAAATCAGTTATGAAGATTCAATCTTTGTATAATGAACCTATAACTGGAGTTATTGAACCTGTTACTTGGTATAATATTGTAGAATATTCTAAAAAATAAATAAGTAAGATTTAATTTTTACTTATTTTTTGTATATAAAAATTTTAATTTTTCCATAATAATTATGAAAGGAGAATTTTATGGAAGAACAAAATTATAATGTTGTACCTAATATTATATCTTCAAAAGATTTAGATTATTTAAGTGATATGTTTGCTTGGAATTATGGTGCTATTAAAATGACAAATGCAAGTATTAATAGTGTTAGTTGTGAAGAAATTAAAAGTGTTATGCAAAAGGCATATAATGTTTTTCAAAATAATTTAAACGAAGTTTTAAATATTTTGAAAGAAGGAGGTTCAAATGAATAATAAAATCTGTAATAAAAAAGTTGAAGTGCCAAAAGGTATTGAGATGAATGATAAAGATTATATTACTTCTTTACTAAGTACTTTAAAAGATATGGAAAAAAATTATGTAATAGCTATGAGTGAAGCTAGTTGTGAGGAGTTATATAATAAGCATAAACAAGTATTTGATGCCATAAGTTCATTGCAAAGGGAAGTTTATGAACTTATGTTTAGAAAAGGATGGTACTGTCTAGAAGAAGCTGATGCTAATAAAATAAATCAAAAATATGAGATGTTAAATCAAGAATATAATGATTTAAATAGTTAAATGTATAAAAAGGAACAATTTACAAATAATAATAATAAAAAAGAAAGGAGAAGTTATGGAAACAATAGAGAAAATAGCATTAGTATTTACAATTATTGGTGCGCTTAACTGGGGATTAGTTGGTCTATTTGATTTCAATTTAGTTACAATGTTATTTCAAGAAGGAAGTTTTTTAACTAAACTAATTTATATAATTGTTGGTATTTGTGGATTAATTAATATTGTGATTTTATTTAAGCATTTAGATTTTGAATAAAAAGAATTTAACAAAGTTCTTTTTTTTTGCTATAATTTAGTTATAGATGCCGACTTAGCTCAGTTGGTAGAGCAACTCATTCGTAATGAGTAGGTCGAAGGTTCAAGTCCTTTAGTCGGCACCATCAAATAATTTATCCTAACTATTGTTGGATTTAAATATATATGGTATCAAATTAATTTCAAAGAAAGTTTGTTTTTTACATTTTAGGAAAGAAAAATTGGATGCTATCTTGAAGAATGTTGAGTTTTAAATTAAAAGTGATTAAAAAACACAATATTATTTATATAAAAAGGAGTATATTTATGAAAGATAAAGTAGAATATGTAAGAGATAAAGTTAAAGTTGGAGAGTTTACAGTTTTACCAGAAACAATCGCGATTGGTAAAGTCTACAAAATATCAAGAGGTGATAGTTTAGAAAAGAATGGTATTGAGAATGGTTTTCTATTTATTCCAAAGGGAAGTGGAATAAAAGAACATCGTCATACAAATGATATTGAATTTTATACTTTGGTTTGTGGTTCATTAAGCGTTTGTGGAAAGAAGCAAGACTTAAATGTGTGTTTAATTGGAGATAAGCACAACATAGATGTGGTTGATGAAGATACTATTATTGAAACAAAAAAAATAAGCAAAAATAAAATAATTAATGATTCTTGGAATCGTGGAACAAAGGGTAAATCTATATAATTATTAGAAGGTGATAGTTGTGAATATAGAAAAAGAAATTAAGAAAATTAAAGAAAGAAATAAGAAAGTTGAATTAAATAAGGCATGGGAAACAAGTTTAACAAGAAGAATTTGTATTATGTTACTGACATATATTGTAGTTGTTTTATATTCCTTTTCAACTGATAAAATAAATAATATATTTTTAAGTTCTCTTGTTCCTGTAATAGGATTTGCTTTATCTAATTTGTCATTAAATGCAGTTAGAAAAATATGGGAGAGAAAAATTAAATAACTTATTTGGATATGCAAAGAAATCCACATATTTTCAACCTACTGAGGAAGGAAAAAACTTTACACAAGCTTTTAGAGTTTTCGAAGAAAGCAAAAAAAATGGGCAAAATATATGCGATAATAATGAAAATAAAAGTGGAAAATCCAGATAAATAATAATATTAGTCTAGTTGTTTACCTAGGCTTTTTTTATTGCATATGTTATAATATTTCTATGATGAAAGATATTAGTAAAATTAAAGATTGTAGAAGATGTTCTTTGTATAAAAACCAATTACCATTACTTGATAATATTAAAGATATAGATGTTATGTGGGTAGGTTTGAGTGCTAAAGAAGTTAATGACATAGATAAAAATATACCACTAGAAAATAATACTAATAGTGGGAGGATTATAGAAAAAATTGAAAATAATTTTGGAGATATTAATTTTTATAAAACTAACTTAGTTAAGTGTTTACCCTTAGACAATAATAAAAAATTAAGATATCCAACTAGAAAAGAAATGGATATATGTATAGATAATTTACTTTGTGAAATATCTTGCTTAAAACCGAAAATTATATTTTTGTTAGGTAATAAAGTTTCTTCTTATTTAGAAAAATATTTAAAAAATAGTAACATGGTAATTAATTCTAAAATTATAACTATTTATCATCCATCATATATTTGGATATATAAGAAAAAACAACTTGATAAATATATAGAAGATGTTACTTTTAAGATAAAAGAAAATATTAATTTTTAGAACTGTTTAATAATTTAGGCTTTAAAAAAAATTACTATGATGTTATTATATTATTGTAAGAATAGAAGGTGGATAGATGGATTTTATTATTATGTTTTTTAGGGATATATTAGATGGTCCTTTATATATAATAGTAGCAATTATATCAGGAATATTAATTTGTTCATGTATAGGATATATGGCTGAGGTTAGTTTAAACAAGAAAAAAGCAAAGAAAGAATATGAAGAATCTCATGCCAATTTATCTTCTAACCAATCAGAACAGAGTCAGGTATCAGCGCCTATATCTGATATTTCTACTCCTGTTAATCAGCCTCAAGCAATAAATCAAACTGTTCCTAGTCAGGCAGTAGGTGTTAAGGCTACTACTATTCCAACTCAAAATTTGGAAATTAATTCAAATATTAATCAACAACCTATGAATGTTAACTCTACAGTTCCAGAAATGGGAGTGAGTCATGGAATAGGTCAACCTACAACTATAGGTGGTATTTCGAATACAATGCCAACTTCAGCAATTAATAATATTCCAATACCTGGTAATAACATACCTAATACTATTAATACTGGAGTAATACCACCAACAATTACACAAACAGAACATATAAATAACAATCAGTAGATAACTTTACTAATTAGATAAAATTTTGTATACTAAATAAATATGAATATAAAGGAGACGATGTAATGACAATAACAATTACAGATATAATTAATATAGCAAGAAAGCTAATTGATGTATCACTTGTTTGGTTAATATTTTATTTCATTTTAAAGAATATTAAGAATAATGTAAAATTAAGTATGTTATTCAAAGGAGTAGTAATAATCATTATTTTGATGTTTGTTAGTCAAGGATTAGGATTAACAACTGTTAGGGTTTTACTTGAATATATTATTCAGTGGGGACCTGTTGCTTTAATGATTGTTTTTCAACCAGAAATCAGAAATATTTTGGAACAACTTGGAAGAAGTCAATTGTTAGGAAGACATAAAGTTTTAACAGTTGATGAAAGAGAACACTTAGTTTATGAAATAGTTCAAGCTATGGATTATTTAAGAAAAGAACGAATTGGAGCCTTGATTGTTCTTGAACGAGACATCAGTTTAGGAAATTATATAGATAAAGCAAAGAAAATATATGCAGATTTAACAAGTGATCTTTTAATAGCAATATTCTATGAAGGTAATCCATTACATGATGGTGGAGTTATTATTCAAGGAGACAGAATAAGTTGTGCTGGTGCAGTATTCCCTACAAGTAACAGTACTAAGATTAATAGGAGACTTGGTACTAGACATAGAGCAGCTTTAGGTATCAGTGAAGAAACAGATTGTATTTCACTAATTGTTTCCGAAGAAACTGGTAGAATGTCTGTTGCTGTTAAAGGTGAATTATATTACAATTTATCTTTAGATGATATTCGTATTATGTTAATTGATGAGTTAAGACCAAAACAAGATATGAATTTAGATGAAGATGAAATAGATGAGGAAGAGATATATGAAGAAAATAATTAATTTTATTGCAAGACTTTTGCATCATATTGGATCATTCTTTGACAAATGGCTAATTACTCCTATTACAAAATTTATTTTAAAGATAACAGATTTATTTAAGAATAATAGTAAAAGTTTTGATAGATTTATGAGTAAAAAATCAACTTTGATAGTTATTAGTTTACTTCTTGCTTTTGCAGTATTTATTCTAATAGATCAAGAGTCAAGTGTTATGACTGATCAATATGCTGAAATTTTATATAATCAACCAGTAACTGCAGTTTATAATGAAGAATTATATGTTGTAGAAGGATTACCAAAATCAGTTGATATTACATTAGTTGGTGAAAAAAGACATATTTTCCTAGCTAAACAATCTCCTTCTAAAGGAGTTTCAGTAGATTTAACTGGTCTTGGTGAAGGAAATCATAAAGTAACACTTAAGTATTCTCAAAAATTAAAGTCTCTAGATTATAAACTAGATCCTTCAACTGTAACAGTTACAATTTATCCAAAAGTATCTGCTACTAAGAGTCTTACTTATGATGTTTTACATAAAGATGACTTGGATACAAAATTATCTATTAAAAATGTTGAACTTGACCGTGATAATGTAATTATTAAGGGCGCTGAATATAAACTTAAGAAAGTTGCTACTGTTAAGGCATTAGTAGATGTTGATGAAATTACTAATCCAAAAGCAGGAGATGTTACTTTAAAAGATGTTGATTTAGTAGCATACGATACTGATGGTAAAGTAGTAGATGTTGAAATAGTTCCTAAAAAGGTTACTGCTAAAGTAACAATAACATCTCCTTCTAAAGAAGTTCCTATTAAGATAGTTCCAAAGGGAGATTTAGCAACAGGTAAATCAATTCAATCAACTGACTTAAGTGTTGAAAAAGTAGTTGTTTATGGTAGTGAAGAAGCTATTAATGATATTGAATATTTACCAGTAGAAATAGACGTTGATGGACTTGCAAGTAATAAAACATACAAGGTAACATTAAAGAAACCTAGTGGTATTACAGCTATAAGCTCTAAGACATTAACTGTTACTGTAAATGTTGATTCTTCAACAAGTAAGGAAATTCCAAATATTTCTATTGCAACAGAAAATCTAGATAGCAAATATAAAGTACAAGCTTTATCAGAAGCTGATAGTAAAGTTGTTGTTATAGTTAAAGGTAGTCAAGATGTTGTTAATAAAGTTGATGCAAACTCTATCACTGCTTATATTGATCTTAAAGGATATGGTGTTGGTGAACATGAAGTAGAAGTTAAGGTCAAGGGTGAAGATTTGAAACTTTCATATACATCTAAGACAAAGAAAGTTAAAGTTAGAATTAGTGAAAAGTAAATCTAGGTGGTTTACTTTTTCTTTTTCGACAAAACTTGTCTTTTTTTGCGCTTTAAAAAAATTTTATATTGGTATATAATATAGTTGCGTGCAGTATAGGGAAGGAGAAATAATGGAAAAAACAAGATTATTAGTGATTGATGATAATAAAGAATTAATCAGTATGATAAAGGAGTATTTTAGTAAACACGCAAGCATTGAGGTTGCAATGGAGGCACATGACGGAGTTGAAGGGTTAAATATAATAGAGAAACAATCTGATAAATTTGATGTTATGGTACTTGATTTGATAATGCCAAACAAAGATGGAATATCAGTTCTTGAATATATGAAAAAGAAAAATATTGAAAGAAAGACAATTGTTTTAACTTCATATAATACACCAGATATAATAAGAAGAGTATCTGAATTAGGGGTAAATTATTATATTTTAAAACCATTTGAATTATCAGATTTAGAGAAAAGAGTTCTAGAAATAACTGATAATAACAATTACAAATCTAAGAGTATTGATTTATATCGAAATAATTTAGAAAAATCAACGACTAAAATTTTACATGAGTTAGGAATGCCATCTCATATAAAAGGTTATCAATATATAAGAGATGGAATAATGATGCTTTATGAAAGACCAGATGTAATTGGAGGAATTACCAAGGAGTTATATCCAGAAGTAGCCGAAAAGTATTCAACAACAGTATCTAGGGTTGAAAGAGCAATACGTCATGCCATAGAAGTTAGTTGGAATAGAGGTAATTGGCAATTAATGGAAGAAATATTTGGACATAGCGTTGATATTGATAAAGCAAAACCTACTAATTCAGAATTTATTGTAACAATTGCAGATAAATTACGATTAGAATTTAATGAAGCCTCAGCAGTAAAGTAAGACGAGCAGTATTAGTCTTTTTATTTTGCAAATTTTTAAGACTTTTATTGACTAAAATATAAAAAAATAATATACTTATTTTAGAAAATATGTAGGGAGATGACACTTTATGGAACGAAAAATATCTTTATTTTTTACAAAATGGAAAAAAGATCTAATTAGAAAACCATTAGTTGTATATGGACCTAGACAAATAGGAAAAACTTTTACAGTTTTAGAATTTGGAAAAAATGAGTATAAGAATGTTGTTTACTTTAACGCTGATAATAATAAAAGACTACTTGAGATATTTAAACAAGAAAAGTCCCCAGATAAAATAATAGTAAATTTATCTATTTTATCTGGTGAAACAATTTTACCTAATGATACTTTAATAGTATTTGATAATCTTAATAGTATTGATATAGTTAAAGGAATAAAATTATTTGGTGGAGGTAATAATCCTTATCATATAATTGCGATAACTTCTAGAAGAGAAAACTTAAATGAATTTAAAGGCGTTGAGTTACAATTCAAATCTATGTATGAAATGGATTTTGAAGAGCTTTTATGGGCACGTGGTGAAAAACAGTTAGCAGAAATTATTAGAGAATCATTTGTAAAAAGAAGAACTTGTACTTTCCATCAGGTAGCACTAGATTTGTTTTATGATTACTTAAGAATTGGTGGACTTCCAGAAATTGTTAAAGCTTATTTAGATGGATATAGTGATAATCAAATAAAGGCTTTAAAACAAAAAACTTTAGATGCTTATATAAAAGAAATTGCTTTAAGCAGTAATTTAATTGATATTCCAAGAGGAATAGAGGTATTATCATCAGTTTCTTCTCAATTACGTAAAGAAAACAAAAAATTTCAATATGGTTTAATTGGTTATGGACGTCGTGCTAAAGAGTATGAATCATCAATTAATTATTTGGTTAATAATCAGATAGTTGCAAGAAGTTATAAGATTAGAAATATTAAATCTCCACTTAGTAGTTGCAGAGAAGAGGAAAGTTTTAAATTATATATGTTAGATGATGGACTTCTTTATTCAATGTTAAATGTTACTAAAAAAGAGTTTGAAACTGACGAAAATATCAGAGAGACCTTATATGAAAATCATATCGCAAAGACCTTAGTAGAATCAGGATATTCTCTATATTATTATCAATCTCAGGGAAAAGCAGAGGTTAACTTTGTAATTCAAAATCGTATGGGTGAGATTATTCCTTTAGAAATTACTACTAAATTAATGTCAAAGGCTAAGTCATTATCTGTCCTAATGAAGAAATTCACAGTCAAAGAAGGATATCGTATAACAGAAAATAATTTTTCCACAAAGAAAGATATTAGATATTTACCTATATATGCAATCTTCTGTATAAATGATAGTAAAATATAATTACATTAAAAACTAATAAATATAATATCTTTAATTAGTTTTTAGTGTATTTTTTTGTTTGTTCGATTGTAATTATAGAAACTTTGTTCTATAATTAATTTGGGTGGTAGCATGGAGAAAAAAAGGATAATATTTCACGTTGATGTTAATAACGCTTTTTTGTCTTGGACTGCAGTCTTACTTTTAAAAGAAGGATATAATATTGATATTAGAAAAATACCAGCAGTTATCGGTGGAGATGAGAAAAAAAGAAGTGGTATTGTTTTAGCTAAAAGTCCTATTGCTAAAAAGTTTGGAATAGTAACAGCAGAAACTTTGTATTCAGCTAGAAGTAAATGCCCAAATTTAAAAATATTTCCACCAAACTATAATTGGTATTATCAAAAATCAAAGGAGTTTCATGATTTTCTAAAGACATTTACACCTAATGTTTTAAAATATTCAGTAGATGAAGCTTTTATGGATTTTACAGGAACAAGCTATATATATAAGGATTATATAAAATTAGCTTATTATATAAAGGATGAAGTAAAGAAAAGATTTGGTTTTACAGTTAATGTTGGTATTGCTAATAACATGTTATGTGCTAAGATGGCTAGTGACTTTGAAAAACCAGATAAGGTTCATACCCTTTTTGAGGATGAGGTTAAAACAAAAATGTGGCCTCTTCCTATAGAAAATCTATTTATGGTAGGAAGACAAACATCAAAGAAATTAAGAAATTTAAATATTAATACGATTGGTGCTCTAGCGGCTAAGGATATTGATTTTTTAAGATATCATTTTAAGAATCAAGCAGAATTTCTAAAAAATTCAGCCAATGGTATTGATGAAAGTAAGGTTGAACATCAAACATCAAAAAATCAAAGTATAAGTGTTACTGAAACTTTACCAAAAGATGAAGACGATATTTTAAAACTCAAGAAAGTTCTTTTAAGACAGGTTTCTAATATAAGCAGAGAACTTAGAGAAAAGAAGAAGTATTGTAATGTAGTAGCAATAATCTTTAAAAACAATCAGTTTGAAACTTATTCTAGACAAACTAAGTTATCAAATCCAACAGATAAAACAGAAATTATCTATCAAACAATAATTGAATTATTAGAAAAATATTGGAAGAAAGATCCGATTAGGCTTATAGGGGTTCGTTTAGCAGATTTATGTAATGATAGAAAAACTCAGGTATCCTTATTTGATTTAGAAGAAGAACAAGATGATTCTTCAATTCAAAAGACAATAGATGATATAAATTCTAAATTTGGAAATAACTTTATAATTCCGGCATCACTAGTTGAAAAACAAACTAAAGAAAAGTGATAATAATAATTAGGCTATAAATATTCATTAAATGAAATTTTTTTGAATAAGTTTTTATGATAGCCTAATTTTTTTCTTATAAAACGACAAAAAATGCTTGCAAAACAAGCCAGTAGTGTGCTATAATTTTAACTGTGTGACTGCTTAGATATGCAAGGTTGTCGATACACTAGGTTAAGTTGCTAACTAAGTATTGGGTTATTTGCATGGAGCAAGTCTATACTAGATATAGGCGAAGGGAGGATATATAAATGTCAAAAGCAACAGTTCGTATTCGTTTAAAAGCTTATGATCACAGAGTTTTAGATAATGCGGCTACTAAAATTGTTGAAACAATTAAAAGATCAGGCGGAGAAATTTCTGGACCAGTTCCACTTCCGACTGAAATAGAAAAGTTTACAATTTTAAGAGCTGTTCATAAATATAAAGATTCTCGTGAACAATTCGAAATGCGTACACACAAGAGACTTATAGATATCAAAAATCCAAGTAAGGAAACTATTGATGCGTTAGCTCATTTAGATTTACCAAGCGGTGTTGATATTGATATTAAAACAAAATAATTTAGGAGGATTAGAAAATGAAAGGAATCTTAGGTAAAAAAATCGGAATGACTCAAGTATTTACTAAAAATGGTAAATTAATTCCGGTTACTGTTATTGAAGTAGAACCAAACGTTGTTACTCA
>JABLTO010175461.1_pt1 | contig 17293 bp, 10 predicted proteins | sample 7160091 | NCBI WGS metagenome assembly JABLTO01 (sample SAMN14651225, study PRJNA627086) | human gut metagenome | isolation source: feces | host: Homo sapiens
CGGAATCCGCGCCGTCGCAGTACAGGCGGTCCTTGATGATATCGAGATAGAGGCTCGAAAGCGTCACGACGCAGAAATCGTTGACGGCGTGGGAGACGGTCAGGAATTCATAGTTCTGATACGCCGCCTCGCACTTGACCAGCAGCTCGTTGAGCTTTGTGATGGCCCAGCGGTCGAGCGCTTCCATATCGGCGGGCGCGGTCAGCTGGTTGGGGTCGAAATCGGTCAGATTGTCAAGGCAGAACTTCGCCGTATTGCGGAACTTGAGGTAGTTCTGACTCAGCTGCTTGAAGATCTCATCGGAGCAGCGCACATCGACGTGATAATCCGCCGAGCCTGCCCACAGGCGGCAGATGTCCGCGCCGTATTTCTTGAACACGTCCGCAGGATCGACGCCGTTGCCGAGGGACTTGTGCATGGCCTTGCCCTCGCCATCGACCGTCCAGCCGTGGGTGACGCACTCTTTAAAGGGAGCGCCCTTCCCAAGCGCGCCGACAGCGGTCAGCAGACTCGACTGGAACCAGCCGCGGTACTGATCAAGGCCCTCAAGGTAGACCGTCGCGGGCCAGAAGCCCTGATCCTTCTGCATGGAAGCAAAGTGCGTCGAGCCGGAGTCGAACCAGCCGTCAAGCGTATCTGTTTCCTTCTCAAAGTGCTTGCCGCCGCAGTGCGGGCAAGCGAAGCCTTCGGGGACGAGTTCGTCCGCGTCCTTCTCGAACCAGACGTTCGAGCCGAATTCGCCGAACAGCTTCGAGATCTTGGCGATGGTTTCATCCGTGCAGATGGGCTTGCCGCAGTCCTTGCAGTAGAACACCGGGATCGGCAGACCCCAGCGGCGCTGACGGGAGATGCACCAGTCGGCGCGTTCGCGGATCATGGCCTTCATGCGGTCAATGCCCCACGCGGGCAGCCACCGCACGTCGTCGCACGCGGCGCAGGCCGCGTCCTTGAACGATTCGACGGAGCAGAACCACTGCGGGGTGGCGCGGAAGATGATGGGCTTCTTGCAGCGCCAGCAGTGCGGATAGGAGTGGACGATCTGCTCGGAGGCGAACAGCGCGCCGCTCTCCTGCATATCCTTCAGGATCACGGGGTTCGATTCCTCGACCAGCATCCCGGCGTATTTGCCCGCGTAGTCGGTGTGGCGGCCCTGATCGTTCACGGGAACGACCATGTCCATGCCGTAGCGGCGGCAGGTCTGATAGTCGTCCGCGCCGAAGCCCGGGGCGGTATGGACGCAGCCCGTGCCGGAGTCCATGGTGACGTAATCGGCCAGGACAAGGCGGGAGGTCTTCGGCAGGAACGGATGGTCTGCCAGCATATTTTCAAAGAACGCGCCCTCGTGGCGGGAGACGACGGTATAGTCCTCCACGCCGCCGACCTTCATGACCTTCTCCATGAGCGCCTCGGCGACGAGATACTGCTCGCCGTTCTGGTGATTGCGGACGATGACATAGCTTTCGACCGGGTTCAGCGCGATGGCGAGGTTGCCGGGCAGCGTCCAGATCGTGGTCGTCCAGATGACGAACGAGAGGTTCTTCTTCTCCTCGTCCGTGAGCTTGCCCTGATCGTCGTGCAGGGGGAACTTGACATAGACCGTGGTGCAGGGATCGTCCTGATATTCGATCTCGGCCTCAGCCAGCGCCGTCTCATCGTGGTAGCACCAGTAGACGGGCTTCAGGCCCTTATAGATGTAGCCCTTTTTGTACATCGCGCCGAAGACCTTGACCTCCTCGGCCTCAAAGCTGGGGGCCATGGTCTTATACGGGTGCTCCCAGTCGGCCACGACGCCGAGGCGCTTGAAGCCCTCCATCTGCACGTCAATATAATGCTGCGCGAAGTCATGGCAGGCGGAGCGGAACTCCGGGATGGGCATGGCCTTGTGGTTGAGCTTGTTCTTCTTGATGATGGCGGACTCGATGGGCATACCGTGGTTGTCCCAGCCGGGGATGTACGGGGTGTAGTACCCGCGCATGGCCGCCGAGCGGATCATAAAGTCCTTGATGCACTTGTTGAGCGCGTGGCCCATGTGCAGCGCGCCGTTGGAGAACGGAGGGCCGTCGTGCAGGGCAAAGCGGGGCTTGCCCTCGTTCTTTTTGAGCAGTTCGTTGTAAAGGTCGAGTTCCTGCCAGTGCTTCAGCATATCCGGCTCGCGCATCGGAAGCCCGCCGCGCATCGGAAAGCCCGACTTGTTCATGTTGAGCGTCTGTTTGTATTCCATAATTCCTCCTGCAAAAACAAAACGCCCCGAGCCTTGGCTCAGGGCGATAAATGACCGCGGTACCACCTGAATTCCCGCGCATCAAAACGCGGGCACTCGCCTTCTGTAACGGGAAGTCCCGTCCGGGCTTACTTGCGGTTCAGCCCGGCTGCTCCAAGGGGATCTTCGGAGGCTTCTGCCGCTGCCTTACACCGACCGGCAGCTCTCTTTGCGCGTCAAAACCCCGTACTTGTCCTTTTCATTGCATATATCAGCTACAGTGTACCCATTTATTGTCCCCTTGTCAAGAAAAACCCCGGCAGAAATTCAAAAAATGTTTAAAACTGAACGCCTCTGCCGCGATTGCAAACCGCGTGCTCATGTGGTATGCTTAGGGGACACCAACAATATGGGAGGCAATGACACACATGGACGATAAGACCAATCAGGCGCCGGAGCAATCCGGAATGCCGGACAATGAGGAGTATTCCTCTTATACGCTTCCGACCGAGGATGCTGCCGCGCAGGAGGCGCATACCATTCCGCTCGAAGACGCTGCCGCGCAGGAGTCACGTACCATTCCGCTTGAAGACGAGCGCACGCAGGGCGCGCAGGACAGCGCCGCGCAGCCCGCAAAGAAAAAATCTCCGCTGCCGTGGATCATCGGCGGCGCAGCCGTTGTGATCGCCGCGGCGATCACGCTGATCCTCACGCTGAAGCCGGCGGAGACGGTCAGCCCGGACAATGATCTGCCCGGCGACACGACGATCTCCGAGCCTGCCGATACCCCCGACACTACCCAGCCAGACGATCAGACCCCTGCGGAGGACGGCCAGACCGGCGAACAGACGGACGGCGAGGAAACCGAGCCTGCGGGCAACGGCGTGAGCTACACTGTGAGCGCCGAGGAGCTGACCGAGGACGTTCTGAACCGCGAAATCGCCGTCTGCGGCGACGACCATCTGACGAACCGGGAGCTTCCGTATTACTACTGGCAGCAGTATTATACGCTCATGAGCAACTACGGCAGCTACGCTTCATATTTTATCGACACCAGCAAGCCGTTTGACCAGCAGATGTGTATGTTTGACGATACGCGCACCTGGCAGCAGTATTTCCTGCAGGCGGCCATCACGAACTATGAAAACGTCACCGCCATCTGGCAGGAGGCCCGGCTTGCAGGCTTCCAGCTAAGCCAGGAGGATCAGGACTACCTCGACGAGCTTGACGGCCAGATCACCGTAGCCGCCGCAAGCTACAGCTACGGCAGTGCGGACGAATATCTCCAGATGGCCTATGGCCCGGCAGCCACGCTGACGTCGTACCACGCCTTTGTCGAGCGGCAGATCACGGCCTCGGCCTATCTGCAGGTGCTCGTCGACGAGAAGCCCTACACCGAGGACGATATCAGCAAATACTATGACGACAACGCCGATTCCTACGCCGGAAACGGCATTGAAAAATCCGATGTGAAGATGGTGAACGTGCGCCACATCCTCATCCAGCCCGAAGGCAAGAATGACGACGGCACCTACACCGACGAAGCATGGGCAGAGGCCGAGAAGAAGGCCAACGACCTGCTGACCGAGTGGCAGAACGGCGAGCACACCGAGGATTCCTTCGCGTTCATGGCCGCGGAAAACTCGCAGGATCCCGGCAGCGTGGAAAACGGCGGCTTGTACGAGGATATCTATCCCGGCAAGATGGTCGACGAGTTTGACGCCTGGTGCTTCGATCCCGCCCGTCAGCCCGGCGACACCGGCATCGTCAAGACCAGCTACGGCTATCATATCATGTACTTCTCCTCCACGGGCGAACACGCGTACTGGTACGTCCGCGCAGAGGAGGACTATCTGAACGAGCTGTCCGTGAGCGTTCTGCAGGAGGTCGCGGCAAAGTTCGAGGTCACGGAATCCGAGCAGAACGCGGCCATCGTCGACATCATGCAGCAGAACTGACAAGCTGCCGGGAGGAACCCCACGCATGAAACGCTTACTGTTTTTCATCAACCCGAACGCGGGCCACGCCGAGATCCGCAGCTCGCTTATGGAGGTGCTGGCGATCTTCTGCAAGGGCGGCTATGAGCCGACCGTACACATGACGACCGGGCCGCGCGATATCACGCGGCAGATCGCCGAACGCGGGACGCAGTATGACCTGATCGTCTGCACCGGCGGCGACGGGACGCTCAACGAGGCCGTCTCCGGCCTCATGGCGCTGCCGTATGAAAAGCGGCCCCCGCTGGGCTACATCCCCGGCGGCACAGTCAACGACGTGGCCTCCACGCTGGGCCTTTCCAAGGACCCCATCCGCGCCGCGCAGGAGATCGTGGGGGGCAGATTATACCCGCTGGACATCGGCTCGTTCGGCCCCGACCGGTACTTTACCTATGTCGCCGCCTTCGGCATCTTTACGGACGTGCCGTATGAGACGCCGCAGGAGGACAAGCGCATCTGGGGCCGGCTTGCGTATATCATGAACGGCGCGGGCGCGCTCGGACGGCTGAAGCCCACGCACGTGCGCGTCTATTACGAGGGCCGGAAGGAGGAGGCCGACGTGCTCGTCGGCCTCGTGACCAGCACGACCTCCGTCGGTGGCTTCAAGGCCACGAAGGATCTCGGCATCTCGCTCAACGACGGGCTGTATGAGATGATCCTCGTGCGCGCGACAAAAAATCTCGCAGAGTTCAATCTGGCCGCGACGCGTGCGCTGCGGCTGGATTTTGACAACGATTCGTTTATTTCCACGCAGACCGGCGCGCTGCGCTTTGAGTTCGACGAGCCGGTCTCGTGGACGGTCGACGGCGAATTCGGCGGCAGCGTCACCGAGGTCGAGATCCACAACGAGCACCGCGCGATCGACATCGTAGTTCCGTAAGGGAGGCGGCAGTATGAACCTTCGCTTTGCAGACGAGCACGACGCAGCCGCCTGTCTCGCCATTTACGCACAGTATATCGACACTTCTATCACGTTTGAGACGGCGCTGCCGTCCGAAGACGAGTTTGCCGGACGCATCCGCAGCTACGGCGCGGTCTACCCGTGGCTGGTCGCGGAGGAGGACGGCGAAATTCTCGCCTACGCCTACGCCCACCGCGCGCAGGAGCGCGCGGCTTATGACTGGAACGCGGAGCTTTCCGTCTACGTTTCAAAAAACGCGGCGGGAAGGGGCCTCGGCACAAGGCTCTACCGGGCGCTGCTGGCCCTGCTCAAGGAGCAGGGCGTCCGCACGGCCTACGGCGTTGTGACCATGCCGAACGACGCAAGCGCTGCCCTGCACCGGAAGCTGGGCTTCGGGCTGCTGGGGACGTATCACAATACCGGCTACAAAAACGGCCGCTGGCGCGATGTGGTCTGGTTCGAAAAGCACATCGGCTCGTTTGAAGGCGTGCCGGAGCCGATCCGCCCCATCGGCCAGCTCGCAGACCGCGAAGCGGTCCTGCGGACGATTTGAAAAACAGCCTCCTGTTCAGCACAGGGGGCTGTTTTTTGCGGGACTGTTTTCAGCTGTTACGGCTTCTCCAAATCGTCTGCCAGCTTTTGCAGCGGCAGATGGCGCAGGAGCAGGCTGACGGGGTTGAGCTCGGAGGCCGCCGTTTTCGCGCCTGCCGCCATGAACAGGCGCAGCGTGCTGCCCAGCGCACGGCGCGTGGGCTTGTCCAGCGTCCGGTATTTTTTGAGCATGGCCGCCGCCGTTTTGAGTCCGCCCTCCTTGAGGTCGGTCAGCGTCCCGGCGTCGGTGCAGGTGAGGATGTCGAACAGCGCGTCGGTAAAGGCCACGCGCTGCTCCGGGCTCAGGGAGAGGATGAACGTGCGGATCGTCTCGTCGACGAGCTTGCCGCCCTCGGTGAGATCCGGAAGATGCTCGAATTTCTCCCCGCGCACCTGCCACGAGAAGCCGTCGTGCTGCCACAGACCGCTCTGCATGCTGCGCACGACCTCATAGCGCTCCTCATGCTCGAGAAGCATGCCGACGACGGACGATTCCGGCAGGATCGTCGTGATCTTATCCGCGACGCGCCTGTGCTCCGGCAGGCCGAGCAGCGACGTGCGGAAGCCGGGGCCGTCGTTATTGTACACGCGCATGAGCTGGTTCTGCACGGCTTCGCCGCAGAACACCGCGCTGTAGACCGCGAGATTGCCGCCCTTGGAGTGCCCGCCCACGCGAAGCGGGTGCGACGGAAGCGCCGCGGCTGCCGCGGCCAGATACTCCGCCGCCATCCTCTGCGCCGGGACGACCGGCAGAAAGGCCAGATTGAAATCCTCCTTCCAGCCGACGATGGTGTCGTCCGTGCCCCGGAAGGCGATATAGGCCGTCTTGTCCGGCAGAAGCGCCGTCAGCGCGGAAAACTGCGTCTGCGTTTCTTCATCGGTACGGCTGACATAGGCGCAGAGCGTCAGATCGGAAAAACGGCGGCTCGCGGCCATTTTGTGCCCCAGCTCCGGGATCTGCTCCGGCACGAGCACGCCCATCGTCTCCTGCGGCTTTGCCGCGTCGTACTTCTGCATGGCCTCCGGCAGAGAAACGGGCGCGGAAAAGTCCGCCGGGACGATACCGGAAAAGTCCAGAAAGCAAAGCTCCGCCATCAGCAGATTGTCGACCTCGTTGAACCCGCGCTCGGCAAGCGTCAGATCGCCGCGCCAGTCCAGATAATCCAGAATGTTTGCCATGGAAATACCTCCGGAGTTTAGTGTACCCATCATACACAAAATTTACCGGAAAAACAACCAAATCGGGCAGAAGAAAGCCTTAATTTTTTCTGAATTCGTACAGCCTATAAACCTATTGACTTTATGGGTAATATGTGTTATGCTCAGGACATAAGAAAGAATTCCCTGCAAAGGAGCTGATATTGATGCAAGTCTATGCGGACAACGCAGCGACCACCAGAATGCACCAGACGGCCATCGACACGATGACCTATCACCTGAACAACACCTTCGGCAACCCGTCGAGCCTCTACACCATCGGCCAGCAGGCCAAGGAGGTGCTGGAGACGGCGCGGGCCGATATGGCCGCCTGCTTCGGCGCCCAGCCGCGCGAGATCTATTTCACCTCCGGCGGCAGCGAGGCCGACAATCAGGCCATTACCTCCGCCGCCTATCTCGGCGCGCGCAAAGGCAAAAAGCACATCATTTCCACCACATTTGAGCATCACGCCGTCCTGCATACCCTGAAGCGGCTGGAAAAGCAGGGCTTTGAGGTAACGCTTCTGGACGTGCACGCGGACGGACTTGTCTCGGCGCAGCAGGTCGCGGAGGCCATCCGCGATGATACCTGCCTCGTGACCATCATGTTCGCCAACAACGAGATCGGCACCATTCAGCCGATCGAGGCAATCGGCGCGGTCTGCCATGAACGCGGCGTGCTGTTCCACACCGACGCGGTGCAGGCGGCGGGCCACGTGAAGATCGACGTGAACGCGATGCATATCGATCTGCTGAGCCTGTCCGCGCACAAGTTCCACGGCCCGAAGGGCGTGGGTATGCTTTACGCGCGGCGCGGCATCATCCTCACGAACCTCATCGAGGGCGGCGCGCAGGAGCGCGGCAAGCGCGGCGGCACGGAAAACGTCCCCGGCATCGCGGCCATGGCGGCAGCCTTGACGGAAGCCTGCGCCAATATGGACGGGAACACAAAGAAGGTCACGGCCCTGCGGGACAAGCTCATTGACGGCATTTCCAAAATCCCGCACTGCGCGCTCAACGGCGCGCGGGAGCCGAGACTGCCCGGCAATGTGAACTTCTGCTTTGAGGGCATCGAGGGCGAGAGTCTTCTGCTGCTGCTCGACGCGAAGGGCATCAGCGCGTCGTCCGGCTCTGCCTGCACATCCGGCTCGCTCGACCCCAGCCATGTGCTGCTGGCCATCGGACGGCCGCACGAGGTCGCGCACGGTTCGCTGCGCCTGACCATCTGCGAGGACAACACCGAAGAGGAAATCGACTATATCCTTGCCGAGCTTCCGCCGATCGTGGACGATCTGCGGAACATGTCGCCGGTCTGGAAGGACCTGATGAGCGGCAAACGGCAGTTTACGCTGTAAGGAGGGCTTTATCATGGCACTGTATACCGAAACCGTCATGGATCATTTCATGCACCCGCGCAATGTCGGCGAAATTGCAGACGCGGACGGCGTCGGCGAGGTCGGCAACGCCAAGTGCGGCGATATCATGAAGATGTACCTGAAGATCAAGGACAATAAAATCGAGGACGTGAAGTTTGAGACGTTCGGCTGCGGCAGCGCGATCGCCTCAAGCTCCATCGCGACGGAGATGATCAAGGGCCGGACGCTGGAGGACGCGCTGGCGCTGACCAATCAGGAGGTCGTCGACGCGCTGGGTGGCCTGCCTGCGCACAAGCTGCACTGCTCCGTTCTGGCTGAGGAGGCCGTCAAGTCTGCCATTCAGGACTATTACGAGAAAAACCACATCGAGTACGACCACAGCAAATTCCCCAAAAAGGAAGACTGCGAGTCCTGCTGCCGGATGGTATAACGAAACGCACCGGGCGCGGCCATTGGCCGCGTCCGGGTTTTTTATAAATCCGCGTCTTCTATGATGCATCGTACGTTTATTCTGTGTAACAATGGTGAAACGTGAAGCAGTTGGTAGGGGCGGGGCTCTGCTCCGCCCGGCAGACGGCAGCTGTTCTGCGGAGAACCTCGGCAAATTCGAACGCACTTGCGTATTCCATCGTAGGGGCGGACGACTCTGTCCGCCCGCAGATCGCACTGTTTTTACGGAAATTTTCGGCGAATTCGCAACATTTTTAGGGCCGACAGAGTCGTCGGCCCCTACAGAATGCTGCACAGATTTGTAACTGCCCATCGGGCGGAGCAGAGCCCCGCCCCTACCAATTGCGTTTGGCTTTTGCTGCTTTTTGCGGGCTTGGTTACTCCGAAGGGACAGCAGCTTCTTCCGCCTCATTTGCCTGCTGGATGGTGATGCTTTCCTGCGGGGCTTCGGAGAATTCGAGCTGGATGACGGCCTGCGGGAAATTGACCGAGCAGGACGCGCGTTTTCCGCGTTCGGCTGCAAGCCGCCCGGCAAGCGCCAGCAGCTGCTGCAGGGTGTCCCGGTTCAGGCCGCCGCCGCGCCAGTGGAACACGAACAGGGGCTGCTTTTTGCGCAGTGCCTGCGCAAGCCGCTTTTCCAGCTCCTCCGGCTTCGTGAGCGAGACGCTTCGATAGTAAAAGCGTTTCCCATCCGTGCAGGCGGGGACGGGCAGGACGAGCCGTTCGTGGTCGCGGAAGAGCCTGCCGTCGTCGAGGTTATAATAATCGTACCGCTTTTCGCCCCGCTGGAGCGAGTTGTCAAACGTCGCGTCGAGGTGGTAATACTGCCCGCCGACGCGCACGACATTCCATGTGTGGCGGTATTTGATCCCGCGCGCGGGGTCCGCCTCGCTGAGCGCGACGATGCACCACAGGCCGAGCTGGTCGCACAGCGCCTTGACGGTCTTCGCGATGCCCTCGCACACGCCGACGCCCTGCGTCATGGGGCCGAGAATTTCATGAGAATACGGCTTTTTGAGCTTGTCGTAGCGCACGTTTTCCAGAATGAAATCGTGCACGGCAAGCTCTTTTTCCGCCTCCGTCTTCCCTTCGAGCGGCTTCGTCAGCCGGGCCAGACGTGCACTGACCGCCTGCTGGTGCGTGCGAATTTTTGCTTTGTCAAACAGATACTCCGGCAGAAGCTCCATATGCGCCGCGCCGGTCATCCACCGGCAGCGGTAGCCGGTGACGTAAAAGAGCAGCGGCTCGTCGAGCTTCAGCCGCAGATACACGTCCGCAAGCTGCTTTTCATCCAGCATCGGAACGCGGATGCTGGATGAAAGCGCGCAAAAGCCGCCCAGAAGCGCGTCATACACGCCCTGCAGCGGCCGGGAAAGCTGTCCGTAATAATATCGCATAGAACCTCAAAACTGCAGCTGCGCGGGCTGCAGATCATCCAGTCCGGACAGCGTCCGCACCGGGACTGCACCGCGCGCGATCAAAGCCTGCGCGCCCTCGGAGCCGTCGTCGCTTACAAACACCGGGCTCCAGCCGTGCCTTAAATTCTCCGTCGTCCCGTCCCACGTGCCGCCTGCTCCGGCGCGGCACTGCGCGACGAGCGTTTTTTCGCCCATGGCGTGGATAAAATGGTTCCGCGACAGCGCCCGTTGTGCGGAAAACGGCAGATCATAGCCCTGCTCGGCCAGATATAAAACGTGCGCCTGCGCCGGGCAGTCCAGAAGCCGCCCGGCCGGGAAAACCACGGCGGAGCCGCCCGCCGTCAAACAGGCCTCCTGCGCCGCGCGGTCCGCACCTATCGCTCCGCCGGAACAGAGCGCGTACCCAGAACGCGCAATGAGCCGCCCGGCGGCCTCCGCGAACGCGCGTCCGCCCTCCGTCAGCTCCCGTGAGCCGACGACAGAGATGCAGCGCGCGGCAAGCAGCGTTTCATCCCCCTTCGCGAACAGCACCGCCGGGCACCGCTGGCCGAGCGTCTGCCGCAGCCGCGCGGGATAGCGTGCCGACAATCGCGTAACAGAGATGATCCCGTTCCGCTCTGCCGCGCGCAGATAGCGCTCCAGCTGTGTTTCGCGCGACAACAGCCGCACGATGTGCCCGCACTGCTCCGGCGCATAGCCGAGCCGTTCCAGATCGCGCGCCGTCAGCTCCCGCAGCGGGTTTTCTCCGCCGGGGCCGAGGGCGCGCGCCCGCTTGGCAAGTTCCTGAAACTGCGCCATGGTCAGCGGCCTGTCCTCCGCCTCCGGCAGCGCGCAGCACAGAAGCAGCAGGCCGGTTTCTGCCGCCGTCAACGGAAGCGGCGGCGCGGCGGCGCCTTTTTGGGCTTCGGCGGCTCCTCCTCGACGAGGGAGCCGTCCTCCGCGAATTTCACGGGCTGTATGGCGTAGTGGGAATATTTCGCGATCTCCGCCAGCTTCGCCTGCTCCGGGAACGTGCCGAGGATGGACACGGCGATGCCCTTTTTCCGGGCACGGCCCGTGCGGCCGATGCGGTGGATATAATACTCGTTCTCCTCCGGCACATCGTAGTTGATGACGCAGTCCACATCGTCGACGTCGATGCCGCGCGAGGCGACGTCCGTCGCGATCAGGATGGGGAGCTTGCCGTCCTTGAACGTGCGCATGGTCTTTTCGCGCTTCTGCTGCGGGATATCGCCGTGGATGCAGTCGGCGTCGAGGCCCATGCGGACCAGATCGTCGCGCAGGCGCTGGCACATGACCTTCGTGTTGCAGAAGACGATGGTGCGCTCCAGCCGGAGCGTGCGGATGAGCCTGCTCGTCATCTCGATTTTTTCGAGCGGCGGGCAGGTGATGGAATACTGCGTGATGTCCGGGCGGTTGTCCGTATCGGCGGGGACGGTGATCTCCATCTCGTCGCGCTGGTACATCCACGAGACGGTCATGACCTCCTGCGAGATGGTCGCGGAGAACAGACCGAGATTGCGGCGGTTCTTGACCTTCTCGATGATCTTCGTCACGTCGTCGAAGAAGCCCATGTCGAGCATCCGGTCGGCCTCGTCCAGCACGACGGTCTGCACCTTGTCAAACGAGAGCGTATGGCGCTTATAGTGGTCCATCAGCCGTCCCGGCGTGGCCACGACGATCTGCGGATGATTCTTCAGCTGCTTGATCTGCCCCTCGATCTTCGCGCCGCCGTAGACCACGGCCACGCGGATATTCTTATAATAGGTAAGCAGCCCGCGCAGCTCGTCGCAGATCTGGATGGCAAGCTCACGCGTCGGGGCGAGGATCAGACCCTGTAAGTCCTCGCTTTCCGCGTCGATATGCTCGATCATGGGGATGCCGAAGGCGAACGTCTTGCCCGTGCCGGTCGGGGCCTTGGCAATGACGTCCTTCCACTGCATGAATTCCGGGATGGCCTCGGCCTGGATGCGGGTCGGGTATCCGTAGCCCTTCTTCTCCAGCGCCTGCAAAATCTCCTCCGACAGGCCAAGGTCGGCAAAAGTCAAGTTCTGTTCCATAGAGATCGCTTCCTCATTCAATGTTCTGGCGAAAATCGCAATTTTTTTAATCATATCATATTTTCGCCGCGTTTCCAATCCCCTTCCCGGAAAAAAGAGGGCGTTTTTTCGCTTGCTTCCGTCCGGAATGCGCGGTATAATAAACCTTAAACACTTTGAAAGAGGCGGACGCTATGACAAATTTCCTGCTGCGGCGCTTTATTCCGGATTATCAGAATACCGCCGACCCCGCCGTGCGCGAAAAATACGGCAATCTTGCCGGGATCGTGGGCATCATCTGCAATGTGCTGCTGTTCGCGGGCAAGCTTCTGGCCGGGACGCTCTGCGGCAGCGTATCCGTCACGGCGGACGCTGTTAACAACCTCTCCGACGCGTCAAGCTCTCTCGTGACGCTGCTGGGCTTCCGGCTGGCGGCCCGGCCCGCCGACGAGAAACACCCCTACGGCCACGCGCGGATGGAATACCTGTCCGGCCTTGCCGTGGCCGTGATGATCCTTGTGATCGGCGTGGAGCTGGTCAAAAGCTCGGTTCAGAAGATCCTGCACCCGGAGGCTGTGGAGTTTTCCGTCCTGACCGCCGCCGTGCTGACAGGCTCGATCCTGCTGAAGCTCTGGATGGCGCTGTTTGACCGGAAGCTCGGCAGGAAGATCAGCTCTGCCGCGCTGACCGCCGCCGCGGCCGACAGCCGCAGCGACGTGATCGCGACCGGCGCGGTGCTGCTTGCCTGCGTGGTCGGGCGGCTGACGGGGCTGATGATCGACGGCTGGGCTGGGCTTCTGGTGGCACTGTTTATTCTGTGGTCGGGCGTCGGCGTAGTGAAGGACACCGTCGACCCGCTGCTGGGCGCGAAGCCGGATGAGGAACTTGTGCGCGCCATCGCGTATCTTATGACCTCGCACGTGAACATTCTCGGCTTCCACGATCTCATGGTGCATGATTACGGGCCGGGCCGCCGCTTTGCCAGCGTCCACGCCGAGATCGACCACCGCATCGACCCGCTTATTGCCCATGAGATTCTGGACGAGATCGAACGGCAGGCAAAGCGGGAGCTGCACGTTGATCTCGTCATCCACTATGACCCCGTCGTCACCGACGACCCGGAGGTCGCCGCCGTGCGCACGCGCGTTCTGCAGATCATGCACGGGCTCGACCCGCGCCTGTCCCTTCACGATTTCCGCATGGTCTCTGGGTCGCATCATGTGAATGTGATCTTCGACATGGTGATTCCGCCGGAAGATACAGACACCGCCGAGCAGCTGCGTCGGCAGATCGAAGCGCAGCTGCAGGACGGAAAAAAGACGTATCATCTGATCGTCACGTTCGACACGGCGGCCTTCAACGAGCTGTCGACGGAGGCGGGAGAGCAGCAGTCCCGGTAAGCGGACGCCTTCTTGTGCCTCCCATTCTTTACACCTACCATATATGGATTTCCTGCTTCGTTATGTTACGCGCAATGTTACAGTTAAATTACAAACCCCCCGAAATGCTTGACGAAACGGGGGCGGTGCGGTAAGATGCAGATACAAATTACACAGGGGGCTTTGCTCCGATGTGTAAAATTTAAACAGGAGGAAATCCAAATGAAGAATCTGAAAAAGGTTCTCGCGCTGGTTCTGGCCGTTGTCATGATCATGGGCACCGTCGCCGTCGCCAGCGCAAAGGACTACGCGGATGTCAAGGCTGACAGCGATTACGCCGAAGCATTTGACGTTCTGTCCAACCTCAACATTCTTGATGGTTTCAAGAATGGTGAGACGTACAACTTCCAGCCGGATGGCTACTTCACCCGTGCTCAGGCAGCCAAGATCGTGGCGATCGTCCACAACGCGGCTACCAACGGCAAGATCAAGGGTCAGGATGCTATCTCCAGCCTGTACAGCAACGCACAGAACCCGTTCGTTGACTGCAACAACTCCTGGGCTCTGCCCTTCATCAACTACTGCCGCATCACTGGTCTGGCTGACGGCATGACCAAGACCACCTACGCTCCCGAGCGCAGACTGACCGGCGTGCAGTGGCTGAAGCTGATGCTCACCACCCTGAACTTCGACACCGCCAAGGAAGGCTACACCGGCACCGGCTGGGACATCAACGTCCTGAACCGCGCCAATGAGCTTGGACTGCTTGCTGGTCTCCCCACTGGCTGGAAAGCCATCGAGAACATCAAGCGCGGCGAAGCTGCTCAGATCCTCTACAACGCGCTGACCACGAGCCTTGTCGAGTATGGCCAGAACATCAAGGGCTACAATCCCACGGTTGCGGCTGGCAACTTCCTCACCAAGGCGTTCGTCGCCAACGAGTCCGTTGTGTCCACCGGTGTTCTGCTCGCCGCCAAGATGGGCGTCGGCATCACCCGTACCACTGACGCATTCCGCCGTCCGGGCTACAAGTGGAGCTATGGCACTTGGAGCAAGTTCTACATGGACGCTCCGGTCAACAGCTACACCACTGCTGTTACCATGTGCGACATCCTGAAGAACGACATGAAGGTTCCCGAAACCTCCTCCGAGGCGGTTGTTCTGAACGGCTACCGCAAGGGCGTTGATCCCACTGCCACCGGCGCTACCACGACCGGTCTGCTGTTCACCGATGCCGACACCGCTCTGAACTACTACGCAGTCGACGGCTTCAAGTATGCTGCTGCCAATGACAGAATTTACATGGAGCTTCAGCATGACAAGGCCAAGGAATGCCAGACTTGGTGGGAAGCTGCATATGGCTGGAAGTCTCCGGTCTTCGGCGGCCAGGGCGATCTGACGCAGGTCTTCAAGACCGAAGACGGCTGGGTCATCACCACCATCCACACCTTCCTCGGCGAGATCACCAAGCTCAACAAGAACAACAAGTACAGCCACGCCACCGGCGAGACTGCGGAACTCAAGTTCTGGCAGGAAATGGTGAATGATGAGCCGCAGTACATTGAGAGAACGACTACGGCTATGACCACCACCGACATGAACTACACTGTCGGCACCAAGGTTCTGGTTCAGGTCTCCCTGAAGAAGAGCGAGACTGTCAACCTTGACAACTCTGACTATGTCAACGGCAATGTTGGTATTGTCGCTGTTGCTGAGGCCAAGACTGGCGCTCTGACCGGTGCTTCCGATGCAAACTATCCGGAAACTGTTTCCATCGACGGCACCAAGTATCCCACCAACTGCCGCTTCGTTCTTGGCAAGGATAAAGCCATGAACATTGCGAACAATGGCAAGGTCTTCACGTTCTACCTCGACACCTACGGCAACGTCATCGGCCGTGTTGCGAACACCGATGCCAAGAGCTATGTGGTTCTCGACCGTATCTACGGCGTCCATGAGAACGGCAAGTTCGCGCTGAAGGCCGACATGTTCGATCTGGACGGCAAGGCCATCGAGGGCGCGACTGTCGCGATCGCCGGCTCCTTCGCTTCTGCCAAGGACGGCTACGACAATGTTGGTAATTACAGCAACGACAGCTATCCGTATGACAACTTCGTTTACATGGTTGCCTCGCACAACGATTCGAAGCTGACCAACGCGCTGTACTCCTACACCAAGAACGACAAGGACGTTTACACCCTGACTTGGGTCGGTGATGCGACTACGGCTACCACAGCTGCTGCATACACCGCAGCTGATGTTGCCAATAACGTCACTTACGGCCATGCATTCGGCCGTCTGGAAGGCTCCTTCGTCCACACTGCAAAGCTGGCATTCATCAAGGTTTCTTCCCTGAATGGCGTAGCCATGATGAAGACCAACGATAAGGTATACAGCGGCAACGATCTCTCCCTGTCCGAGTCCACCAAGTTCGTGGTCAAGAGCGCTGGCGGCGCTGTCACGGCCTACACCGGCTACACCGCTCTGCCCGCACTGACTGCCTCCTACGTTGACTATCTCGATAACGACGGCGACGGCTTCGCTGACATCGTCTACATCGGCAAGGCAGTCTTCGCGGCTGACAATGTCACTGGTTGGGTTCTGAAGTGGACGCCGTTCAACTGGGCAAATGGCTATGACCTCATCACTGTCTACGTCGACGGTGAGCCTGTCACGGTCAATGTCAAGCACGAAACCATCGTGACTGGCGTTGATGCCAACGGCGTAGCGCTGCGTCCGGGCCTGTACACCTTCAAGACGCAGGTCGATGCCAATGGCGTGACCTACTCTGAGGTCTACATGATCGACCAGAACGCAAGCAACTGGATGGGCGAAGCTGTTGAGTCCTACAGCAACGATGCGACCGCGATCAAGGTCAAGGGTGCTGACGGCTACACGCAGACCATCGGCCTGACCGACGTTGTGATCTACAACGTTCTGGCTGACGGCACTGTCGTCAAGGCTGATGCTTCCTGCATCGCTGCGGGCGACTACATCATCTACTCCAAGGTTTCCAGCATGGGCAATGCTCCGTACGCGGTGATCTACGTCCTCGACAAGACCATTCCGTACTAATTTGAGATTTCCTCACTGAAACCCCAAAGCAAAGAGGGGGCCCCGAAAGGGGCCCCCTTTTCTGCACACTTGACAAACCGCAAGAACCTGCTATAATAAAAATAACCCAAGGCTCCGCGACAAGCGGTTTTGCCTCTGGGTTGCGAAGGAAACTAGATCAAAAGATCAAGAAACCGTCACTGTGCAGAGTGGCGGTTTCTGCCTTTGATGCGGATGGTGACCGTGAATCCAAAGATATGGAATGTGATCATAATCGGCATCTTATCACCTCCTTTACGAGGTGAGACAAAACCGCCTATCGCTGTGTTGGAGCCTCAGGGGTTCAATAGAACCGCATATATTTTACCAGGCAAATCGAAAAATGTCAATCCATGCGACCGTTTCCGCGCCCTTGACAAACCGCAAGAACCTGCTATAATAAAAATAACCAAGGACGCCTCGACAAGCGGTTGTCCCCGGTTAAGTGCTAGTCAAAGAAAACACATATAGCGTTTCGAAACCGTCACTTGCCAGAGTGGCGGTTTCGCCCGTTAATGCGGATCGTAATAGTCAACCCAAAGATATGGAAAGTCAAAGTGATCGGCATCGGAACACCCCCTTTACAGAGGATTCCGGAGAAAAAACCGCCCGTCGCTGTTTTGGCGCCCTTGGGGTTCGCAAGAACCACTGC
>JABLTO010209285.1_pt1 | contig 17288 bp, 20 predicted proteins | sample 7160091 | NCBI WGS metagenome assembly JABLTO01 (sample SAMN14651225, study PRJNA627086) | human gut metagenome | isolation source: feces | host: Homo sapiens
GTGGTCAATTTCCCTTTAGCATTGGGATCAGGAGATGAAGCAACGACTGTCGGAAACATCTTGGATTCTATTATGCCGGTAGCCTGAAACTGATCACTGATAAACTCATGACATCCGCATTTCGGACAAACATATTGTCTTTGTTCCATCGCTTACCCCTCCCCTGCCAGTATAGCATACAGCCTAAAAAAGATAAAGTTTCAACGGCTTTTGATTCGTGATACATTTTTGACTGCAATGACGATCGTTCCGTCATTCTCATGAACGATTTCCAACTTATCCTGTTCATTCATATATTCGATCGGAAAGATAATCTCAACATCCGTATCGGTTTTGATTCTCTGCACTCCGGAAGACTTTTTCATTTTCACTTTTTCAGTAGAAACGGCCTGGTCCAGGCCTTTTTCTTTCATCCGTGAACAAAATTCATCAGCTGCAAAAGGTACTTCTTCAAAAACTGATTCTGCAATCTCATCAATATGAATTTCTTCCTGTTCTTCAATACGGTCCCTGGTAATCTGTTTCACTTTGTTTAAGGCTTCAACCGCATCCATCTCATATTTCTCGCTCAGATCTACAACAGTCTTCTCCATTTCCTTATGAACTTCATCATAAGAAGGGGCTGCCTGTACCTGAAGAAAATGAAGACTGAGCAAATCCTCATTTTCTTTTGATTTTTTTTGTTCGATGATATGAAACGAAGAATCACTTAATTCCAGCGTAAAACCAAAATCCCCTTTCAAAAGAGAACCGGAAAGAAAACGTTGCTGCTGATAAACTGCCTCTTCATCATCCTGCATATAACAGCTAAAAGCCTGACGATATCCCTGGTCAAGCAAAACGAAAAAACGACGTTCATTATATAAAACCTCTGCAATCGCCAAACTGCTTGCGTCAAATACGCCAAATTCGATCTTGCTTTCATAATATCGTTTGGCAATAAGCCTTGCAGCTGTCAAAAAGTCCGTCATGTTCTGCTGATATTGGTGCATGCACGAAATCAGCCAGTGATCATGAGACAGATTTGCGGCCTTCCTTTGATTCGCAGAAAATAATTTTTCCAGTTTACACTCTATGAATGATTTGCTATCGCCTTCCAATATGGATTCTCTTTCTCCTGCGGCAAATAACTTTTCTTTTGTATCTAATAAAAAAACTGCAATATGATCGATTTCCATATCGCTCCTCCATTCCATCTACAGCAGATAAAGTTTATCATGATTGTAAACAAGGTTTCAATTATTTTCCACTGATACCTATAACAGTTTATCATTTTTTCATATGCTGAAGAAGAAAGGGGGATTCAATGGCAAAAATTATTATTTATAACGTAAATACCCAGGCACTGGAAATTTTCTATCGCGGCGAAAATGAGACCATGCCTTATACGTATGGCACAACGATGAAAGTCAAGGAATTCCGCGGATCAAGTTCATCAAGCGTATTATGGTCCACCACCGCAGCAATGGAAAGCTGGAATGCTACAAGACGTTCTTTTAATGCTCCTATTCCTTTTCGTTATGCATTCAAACGTATTTGGGAAGGCGGACATGGACAGCAGTCTCAGCATTATGCCGGTGTGGCATTTGACTGCGGTCAGGCGCTCAGCAGCAGCGAAAGAAACAGATTATGGCGAACAGCCAATAATCTGGGAGTCTGGTCTTATGTTGAACCGCAGAGCATGACACCAACATGGGTTCATATGGATAAACGCTATGGTACTCCGGCTTGCAGTGCCGGTTATCCAACTCTGCGAAACGGCAGCAGAGGAATCTATGTGCTTGTATTGCAGGATGCATTAAACGCTCTCGGATATTCAACCAAAACGCTGGATGGTGCATTCGGAACGAACACTAAAAATGCGCTCATTGCATTCCAAAGAAACAATGGATTAACTGCTGACGGTATATGCGGATGCTGCAGTTGGCGTCGAATTGTTGCAGAATCTGTCGGAATTGGAAAAACACCTACTGTAATTGACCCATAATAGCACAGGCTATTGACAATTCTTCATTTTTTTGTTATTTTCATTACGAATTGTTTGCTCAAATTATTTACCTCTAATACCGGTCAAAAGGAAGAAAAAGTTTTTCTTTTTCCTCCTTTTGTATAATGAATTTATCCGATACGTAATTTTCCTCAACTTACTGTTAAATTTTCATGCAAACTAACAGTAATTTTTTCGCTTTATTCGTATAGAACTATTGAGGGGGAAACATTATGATATTGTATTTAAACTACGAATGGAACACTGGGAATGTATGCATCTATACAGACCACGGAAAAGAATATCGTCCATGTCGTTCAATCAGTGCATTTTTAAACTCGCGCTGTCAAATGGAAGGCTCTACACTACAGGGGCGGCGGGAAGCTTTTGCCAAAATCATGAGTGCAAGAAAACATATTCCGATTCTAACCTCTATACGACGAAAAGAACTGTTTATGCCTTTTGGCGTTTGTTCCAGCCCTGATGCGATCTGGATCAATTTAGAGGCTGTCAAATATTATCATCCAAAGGAAAGCCAGACATGCATTACTTTTGTAAATGATGCTTCTCTGACAATCCCATTTCGTTATAGCGTAGTCAAACGACAGGTTGACCGCTGTCGTCATTACATCGATATATTAGATTAAAAGAGAAAAGATTAACTTGCTCCAGTGTAAATCAAAGCAAAAACACGGATGTTTCCATGAATCTGCGGAAGCATCCTTTTTTTGTCTGATATATAAGGTGATCAGGATAATGAAAAGCTGCAGCATCTTTACCATATCTCTTCAGTCATCATGTGTTATCATTTTTAATCGGCGTTCTGTACAAAAGAAAAACCCTTCCTACTGGTTTCCACAGTAAGAAGGGATTTTTTGAAGCTGTATCTTTAGATCATGAATTTAATCACAATGCCTTGACATTAACACAAGTTCCATCAGGACCCGGTGTATTATTCAAATAATCAGCAATTTCCTGACGGCGTTCAGGTTTGCAAGGACGACAGGAAACAGTCGCAATTTCTCCAGAAACAAGTGCTTCTGCCAAATTACTGCACCCTGCATATCCGCAGCCTCCACAGTTATAGTTTGGAAGCATTTCCGTAACTTTTTCAACGCGTTCGTCAACTTCAACTTTTAAATACTTGTCTGCAATGCCCAGTCCTAAGCCTAAAACAGCTCCCAAAACAAGCATCATTACAATAGCTGCTATCATAAAACCCTTCCTTTCTATCGATGATAATCCGGATTATTCATACAGTTTTTATCATGACAGCCTCTGCATTGCGGCTTCAAATCTTCACAGCCTTTCGGTCTTGGTGTCTTATGATTCAGATAATAAGCTGCAGCATAAATGCCTCCCAAGACAGCAAAGAACAAAACTGCCGTGATTACAACTGAAGACTGCATTAAACTAGACCTGCCAATCCACCGAAGGCAAGTGCCATGATACCGGCAACGATCAATGCAATCGGATTTCCTTTAAACGGATTTGGAACCTCACATGCATCCAGACGTTCACGAATAGTTGAGAAAATGTACAATACCAACGCAAAGCCCAGCGGTGTTGCAACAGAATACACCAGCATATGTACAAAATCATACTGCTGCTGAATATTTTCCAGGCATACATTTAAAACAACACAGTTCGTAGTGATCAAAGGAAGATAAACACCCAAAGACTTGTACAGAGACGGACTTGTTTTTTTGATGAACATTTCTGTAAGCTGTACCAACGATGCGATGACAAGAATGAAAGTAATCAGATCCATAAACTGAATCTGCAGCGGCGCTAAGACGAAATAGTATAACAGATAAGTAACAATGCTTGCTGCAACAATTACAAATGTAACCGCAACTCCCATACCAATGGCACTGCTGGCTTTTTTTGATACGCCCATGAACGGACACATACCAAGGAACTGATTCAATACAACGTTATTGATAAATACACAGGTAATCAGCAATGTAAACAATTCACCCATCTTACTTTGCCTCCTTCTCTAAAGCAGCCTGTTTTTTAGCCTGGTGATCTTTGTATGCTGCCAGTGCTGCTGCCAGACAGGCAAAAGTACAAAATGCACCAAAAGGCTGAGAAAACAGAGAAATTACAAAATCTTCAGGAATCAGACGTATCTGAAACAGCATTTGCGCTGCATCAAACGGGTTGCTGAAACTGATCATTCCTGTCGATAATATTTCTCGAATCAATGACATCAACACAATAGAACATGTATAGCCCAGACCCATGCCTAAGCCATCCAAAGCGGAATCCAGAACGCCGTTTTTTGACGCAAATGCTTCCGCACGTCCTAAAATGATACAGTTAACGACAATCAATGGAATGAAAGTACCTAAAGATGTATCCAAAGCAGGCGCATAAGCCTGAATAAGCATCTGTATAATTTTTACAAGAGTTGCGATAACTACGATATAAACAGGAATACGAATTTCCTTAGGAGTAATATTACGCAAAAGTGAGATCACGACATTTGACATAATCAAAACAGCAATAACGGCAACACCCATACCGATCGCATTGTTCAGTGTCGTTGTAATGGCAAGTGTAGAGCATAATCCCAGGTACAGAGAGAATACAGGGTTCTCACGCAAAAAACCTGCAGTAAAATTTTTCCATCTATTCATGCATCTTCACCTTCTACTTTCTAAGCTGTTCCGCTACTTTCGCAGCTTCGGCAATACCATCTACCACTGGCTGACTTGAATAAGTAGCTCCGGAAATGGTATCAAGCTTTCCTAAAGCATCATGTCCAATCAAACCATTGATAAATGTTTCATCATCCAGTACTCTTGAGCCTAGGCCTTTTGTATCACCATTGCTCATACCTTTATAATTTACAATTTTGCCATCGCTGTCGATGGAAACAAGGAATGTAGTTCCTTCACTGTAGCCGCTCACAGACATACTGAAAACAAGATCCTCGCCTTTATATTCATAGACTTTCTGAATCGTTGTCGAATCACCTGTATAATCAACTGCCGTAAAATCTTCAACGGAAGAACCAGGATACAGTTCCAAAAGACTTTGCTTTTCTGCAGCTTCTTTATTCGCAGTGATAATCGGCAAAGTTACCTGATTGGCAAAAGCAAGCGCACCTCCGGCAATTGCTGATACAATTGCGAGAAACAATGTTAAATGGATTATTTTTTTCATTCTCCATTACCTCCGTTCTCCTGTACTTCTGCAGTTGCATTGCTGCTGGCAGAAGAAGACACCTCAGTGACAGGAGTAATCGTACTGGACGCCAGCAAAGTAACTGCAATACCAATAATTGCAAGACCAGCAAACGCCTTACGTGCGCGATTGCGGATCACAAGCTGCTTTCCATCCATTGCAGACTCAATCAGCGGAGTCAGCATATTCATAATCAATATTGAAAAGAGACATCCCTCCGGCAGATTGGCTTTCATACGGATCAGCACAGTTAAAATTGCTGCTCCCAGTGCAAAAAGCACTCTTCCCTGTGCACTCGTCGGCGAAGTAACCGGGTCTGTCAGCATGAACACAGCTCCAAATACAACACCTCCGCTCAGAAGATGAACTAATGGATACCATATAAATCCTGGAAGCCCGTTATAACTGCCGATGCCGCAGAAAGCAGCAATGATTGCCGTAAAGACAAAAATAGCACCTAAATAGACAACCGGTACACGCCAGTCAATCACCTGACGATAAGCCAGCACTGCGCCGACAATCAGAATCAGCAATGCACTTGTTTCTCCGATTGCTCCGGCATACCACCCAGTAAACAGCGTACCGAGTCCGCCGACAGAATCCATCATCTGTGTAATTGCCGATTCGCTTCCAGGCAGCCAGCTGAATGTTGTTGCCAAAACAGTTAGCGGAGTTGCAGAAGTAACTACATTCGTAGTTGCTCCGACAAACGCATTAAATACTACTGCTCGGCCGAATGCTGCCGGGTTAAAGATATTGTTTCCAAACCCTCCAAATAATAATTTTCCAAAGAAAATACAGAAGAAAGTCGAAACACCGAGCGCATAAGGCGAGATGTCAATCGTACACATCATTGTTAGAATGATGGCCGTGATCCAGCCAAATGATCCGCTCAGATATTTTTTTACTTCTTTCTTCAAAACCAAAGCAAATACACTTTCAGTAATGAGAGCTACAGCAAGTGATACAAGCAGGAGCATTACATCCTGTAATGCATAACTGCTTCCATATTCAGCAAAATAATATACAAGCGAAAATAAATATACAACTGCCAAACCAAGCATCAATTCAAACATGATGCGCTTTGTGCTCTGTTGCTGACGAAGGTTTGGCGAAACATTAAACGTAAATTTCATATTGTCTTACCTCCCCTTATTTTCTCGCCATCATCAAGGCACGCTTAGCTTTGCGTACATTTTCTGTCACATCCAGACGTGATGGACAAATATAAGTACATAATCCGCATTCAATGCAGTCCAAAGCTCCACGTTTCTTCATGGCGTCTTTATCGTTTACCTTTACTGCCTGTGCAATACGAACCGGCTGCAACCCTGCAGGACAGTGATCGCTGCACTTACCGCAGCGCAGACAGGCAACAGAATCATATGGCCTGCTGACCAAAACAGTAACGGCATTCGTTGCACGGTCAACTACCCACTGATCATTCACGATGGTTTTTCCCATCATCGGTCCCCCGGCAATCAGTTTTACTTCTTCAGCTGTATATCCGCCGCAGGCTTCAATAATTTCGTGAACAGAAACACCTACCGGAACACAGACATTCACCGGATTTTTAACGCCGTCTCCTGAGATAGTAACGACCTTTTCAACAATCGGTTCACCTTTTGTCAATGCACGTGCAAAAGCAATGGCCGTTGTCGCATTGTTGACCACAGCGCCAACTTCAGAAGGAAGTTTTTCATATTCCTTATGCATCAACTCTCTGACCAACACACGTTCCCAGCCCATCGGATACACATCCGGAACGGCTGCAACCTTAATATCCGGATATGTGCTACATGCTTTTTCAACATGATCGATCAGATCTGGATGTGATTTTTTGATGGCAATCAAAGCTTCGTTTGCACCTGCCATTTTTTTCATCACACGGATTCCTAAAATCATATCCTGAACATCTTTCTGAATCATTTTATAATCTGCTGTGATAAATGGTTCACACTCCACTGCATTAATAATCAACTTGTCAATTCCCTTAACGGATCTATACTTCATATACGTAGGAAAACAAGCACCGCCGCAGCCGACGATTCCCGCATTCATCATAAACTCCACCAGTTCTTCATTCGATGCCTTCTCAAAATCAATCGGTTCAAACGAACGAATCTTTTCCTGCTTTCCATCCGGTTCGATAACCAGATGATTTACTGGTTTCAATGATGCATGCATCATTTTCTTTACGCCTTTGACAACACCTGACACACTTGAGTAAATCGGCACTGTCATACGTTCATTGCAAACGGCCAGCTTTGTACCAACATAGACCTTATCTCCTTCGTTGACCAATAACTCAAAGTTCTGTGAGTGATTGGCAAATAAAGGGATAGACACTTCCTTTCCAGGCTTCACTTCAATGATGTCCTTGTGATCAGACAACTCTTTGAAACCGGGGATATGCTGCCGCATCGGCCCCAATAACAATGACATTGTATTCACCATTCCTTTCCATAGATTTTGATGTGAAATCAATAATAATTATAACACTACAGTATAAAATAAAAAGAGAAAAATAACTTTTTTGATCATTACAGCGACTACCAAAATATTTCTTTGCTATAATTAGGAAATAGGTGATGAAAATGAAAAATAATGATATTAAGAATTTACGGACTTGGTTTCTGTTTTCAATCTGCTTTTTGCTGCTGCTTTTCAGCTTCTATTTTGCTGTCCAAAACCGTTCGCAAAACGGCGGTGTCAATCAGCACAGCGAAACTATCCTCGATGCGGGATTTGACACATTTGTTACATATACCGAGAATACAGATCAAGCGTCGTTCGATAAACATCTGAATCTTATCAAGGAACGTTTTTCTTACTACAATTCTTTGTTTGATTATTACAATACATATGATTCGATCAACAATCTCAAGTCGATCAACGACGCAGCCGGTAAACATGCCGTCATAGTGGATGAAGCATTAATCGAATGTTTGTTGTATGCAAAGCAGTTTACCGACTACAACAGCCATTTTGATGCGACACAGGGAAACCTGTTGAATGTATGGCACGAATACCGGGAAAAGGGCATCGAGCTCAATGAAAAAGGAGAATCAGGAAATGTACCCCCGTTGTCTCAGCTGCAGGATGCTTTTAACGAAAACAGCTGGAACGCCGTTGAAATCAACAGTGATGAACGTAGTGTCTACATCAACGATCCCTCAGTTTCAATTGATCTCGGAGGTATCGCAAAAGGTTTTGCCGTTCAAAAAATTGAGGAGGAGCTCGTAGAGGCAGGTGTCCGTAACGCGATCCTCAACGCCGGCGGAAATGTTATGCTGATCGGTAACAAAGAAAAAGAAGAGCCATGGCGTGTTGGAATACAGATGCCAGGCACCGATGAAAAAGAGACCGGAAATATCGCTGTTCTGTCCTTAAACGGATCGCATGCCGTCGTTACCAGCGGGGACTACCAGCGCTATTATGAAGCGAACGGCAAACGATATTCTCATATCATTGATCCGCTTACGCTTTATCCCGCTGAACAGATGAGATCAGTCACTGTCATTTGTGATGACAGTACTGCTGCTGATGCGATTTCCACTACATTATTCACCATGAGTTATGAAGAAGGAGCGGCCTATTTGAAAGAACTGGAAGAAAGGGGTATCTATGCCCAGGCCGTATGGGTGTTTGACGAAAGTTCGCCATCTATACCAGACACTGCGCATAAGATAAAAAAAGATCCCTATACCATTGTATACAGCAGCGGTCTTAAACAAAAAATCGAATGATCAGATTTCAAACAAATAATTGAACAGATAGAGACTCTTTACGCAATCATATGCAGGAAGAACATATACTGCATGCATTCATGAGAAACGATGCACTGTGTTTAAGTTACACTGACACAAAAAAAGCCAATCAGCATACGCTGGCTGGCTTTTTATCTTTCAATAACCCCCATGAAAAAAAACTTCCATAGAAACATTTTGTTTCTATGGAAGCAAGACTTTATCCAAAATATTTAAGATAGAATCGTTATTTATTCAATACAGCTGCACAGCGTGCACACAGTCCGTCTTCCGCATCAGACACAGTGATATTCCAGCAGCGAGGACATACCGTGCCTTCACAGCGTTCAACCGCAACACCGCATACTTCATAGAACGGAAGGTTTTCATCAGTTATTGAAAGCTTAGAAACAATCAGCCACTGATGAAGACTATTCGGGAATACTTCTTCGATCAGAGCACGGTCTTCTACACTTACTTTCAGTTTGACATGTGCCTCCAATGATTTACCGATAACTTTTTCGTTACGGGCATTCTCCAACGCTTTTAATACATCGCTTCGGATCAGAAGCAGTCGACTCATCTTATTCTTAACCATATCGGCATCGAAAGGAAGTTCCATTTTTGCGAAAGAGCCTAAATGAATACTGTCTTCTTCTAAATGCAGATAATCATTGACTTCTTCACACGTATGGCAGAGAATCGGTGCCCACAAACGTACCAGTACATCCAGTGCCGTATAGATAACGGTCTGCACCTGACGACGACGAACACTGTCTTTTTGATCAATGTAAAGGATATCTTTTGCATAATCCAAATAGTAGGCAGAGAAGTCATTTGTCATTAAATTCGTCAGTGAAGTAACCACATCTGCAAAACGATATTCCGCATATGCCTTCTTTGCTTTTTCATTAGCGTCAAACAAGAGCGCAATCATATACTGATCGCTTAACGGCAGAGAATCAAAAGACTGAATATCATCTTTGTTAAAATCATCCTCACCCACATTGGCAAGCAGGAAGCGGAATGTATTACGTACCTTACGATATGTTTCGGAGCACTGTTTGATGATATTTCCGCCAATTCGGCAGTCTGCCTGATAATCAATGCTTGTTGCCCAAAGACGCAGGATGTCTGCTCCGTATTTATTTGTCACTTCTTTCGGTGAAACTGTGTTGCCGCGGGATTTGCTCATCTTTTCACCGTTTTCATCCATAACAAAGCCGTGGCTGAGCACCTGGCGATATGGTGATTTGCCATGTACAGCAGTTCCAACGATCAATGAAGAGTTGAACCAACCGCGATACTGATCACTTCCTTCGAAATACAAATCTGCCGGATAGCCAAGACCGCGTGCGATCATCGCTCCGGTATGTGAAGAACCTGAATCGAACCATACATCCATCGTATCCATTTCCTTACGGAAAATATTATTTGGAGAACCAGGATGCGTATAGCCTTCCGGCAGCAGATCTTTGGCTTCACGCTCAAACCATACATTTGATCCATATTGACGGAATAACTCTGCAACATGGTCAAATACCGCTTCGTCCATGATCGGTGTATCGTCTTCCGCATAGAAAATCGGAATCGGAACGCCCCATGCACGCTGACGTGAAATACACCAGTCCCCGCGGTCTGCAATCATATTATGCATACGCTGTTTTCCCCAGGAAGGTATCCACTCGACTTCATTGATTTCATTCAACAGCTGATCGCGGATTTTATCAATAGATGCAAACCACTGTGTTGTTGCTCGGAAAATGATTGGCTTCTTTGTTCTCCAGTCATGCGGATACGCATGTGTAATCCATTCCAGCTTCAAAAGACAGCCAAGTTCCTCCAATTTAACCGTAACTGTCTTATTCGCGTCATCCACGTACTGCCCGGCCAGCCACTCGCCGCAGTCTTCCATCATGCAGCCGTGTTCATCGACATTACAATATGCACCAATGCCGTATTTCTGGCAGACAAAAAAGTCATCCGCACCGAAGCCTGGCGCCGTATGTACACATCCTGTACCTGCATCTGCTGTTACATGATCGCCTAAAATAACTAAGGATTCACGATCATATAACGGATGCTGGCAAGTAATCATTTCCAGCTCGCTTCCCTTGAAGGCATTTAAAATCGTCTTTTCCTCAAGACCGAACTTTTCCCATAATGAATCAACAAGTTCTTCCAGTACAATAAATTTACCTTTTTCACTTTGAACCAAAGCATAAGTAAAATCTTTATTCAGACAGATTGCCAGGTTTGCCGGAATCGTCCAAGGAGTTGTTGTCCAGATGATAAAGCTAGTATCCTGATCAAGAATTCCCTTGCCATCCTTTACCTTGAATGCAACAAAGATTGTCGGGCTCTTGATATCGTGATATTCAATTTCTGCTTCTGCCAATGCGGACTCAGAAGAAGGTGACCAGTAAACAGGCTTCAATCCTTTATAAATCAGACCGTCCATGGCCATTTTGCCGAAAACTTTGATCTGATCCGCTTCAAATTCCTTCTTTAATGTTATATATGGATTGTCATAATCACCGATGCAGCCTAAAGAAAGGAACCCTTTCTTCTGTGTCGCAACCTGTTGCAGTGCGTAATCATAGCATAACTTACGGAAGTCAGAAAGCGGCATTTTCTTGCGGTCATGCCCCAGTTTTGTGATTGCCGTTTCAATTGGAAGACCGTGTGTATCCCATCCCGGAATAAACGGTGTCTGGTAACCATCCATATAATGAGAACGTACAATTACGTCTTTGATGATCTTGTTCAATGCATGCCCAATATGAATATCGCCGTTTGCATACGGAGGTCCGTCATGCAGTACAAACGGTTTAGCTCCTTCACGGTTCTTAAGCATTTTTTCATACAATTTTTCATCCTGCCAGCGCTTTTGAAACTTTGGCTCTTTGGTTGGCAGCTTGCCGCGCATCTCAAATGCGGTTTTCGGCATAAGCAGCGTGTCTTTATAGTCCATATCCTTTCCTCCTTAAATAAAAAAACGTCCTTATCTAAGGACGTTTTCACGCGGTACCACCTTAGTTCACGCACAATCCGTGCATGCACTCATTCCTGCTAACGCGAGGTTCACGAATCTTCTTACTACATTTCAGGAGATCAGCTCCAAAGTGATTTCTGTTATCCTCGACCGCAGATTTCCACCAACCATCTGCTCTCTATCGGCTTAAATAACAGACATGTCTTTTTCACAGCCTTTATTTTTTTAACAGATCCACAGGGGGTTCATCAATGACTTCAAATTCATCCAGCAGTCTTGCAATCCGCTGTGTCTGTTTCTGCATCGTTCCTTTTGCATCCTGTGTTTCCTGCGCAAGGCGAGTCACATCCGCAAGCAGAAGCCTGGCATCAAGCAACGCTTCACTCACAATCACATCTGCATTTTGCTTGGCCGTAGAAACGATTGTATTTGCTTCTTTCATAGCTATGGAAACCATCTGAGAGGCAGCATCTTCCTTCTGCCGAAGATTTTGGAACGCAGGATCATAAACTTTCTGCAAATACTGAATCTGCTCCTCGAGTTGAGTGCAACGCAGTTGATATGCCTCGTTGCTTCTCTGCAGTCGTTCGATCTGCAGATGGAGCTCCTCGATTGCCAAATCGACCTGATAACGATTATAACCGTCCTTCATCCGGTCGAAATCCTGTGCCATGCCCTCACCTCCAATTTAACAATAGACCTTTACTTCGATCACAAAACGATTTTTCTTAGTCGTGTTTTTTACTTCGATAAATTGAAAGCGACCATACCCACGAATGGAAACAGTACTATTATTATGACATAAAGAACTGCTTTGTTCAAGGGGAAGATCATTTACTTTTACCATGCCGCCGCGAATCAGTGCAGCTGCTTTCGAACGCGAAACATGACAGATCGCCGCCACGACCGCGTCCATGCGAAGAGCGGAAACATTCAGCAGTTTAGCTTCCGTCTTCACCTGATAATCCAGGGTTCCTTCAAAACGTTCAAAGCTGACTGGAGCTCGCTTGATTTGTTTTATCTGATCTATTAAGAACGAGCTGATGGCATCAGTGACCGCTACATAAATCCTGTTCTCATCTACAATGATGTCGCCAACCTGTTCCCGTTCGATCCCCTGATGCATACAGGCACCAAGTACATCGCGATGGGTAAGGGTCTGAAAACGGGAATCATATTCTGCATAAAGAATACAAATCGGAAAATCAGCCGCACATCCTTCATACGGCAAAAATGCATAACATCGCCGCTGTGCAGAGGGATATCCTCCCTCACTTGCATAAGGCTGCAGTTTTCCGCAAAGAGACGAAAGAACGGCTCCTTCTCCTTCTGATAAAAAAGGAGTGAAGATCACTCTGTTTTGCCGCTGGCACATCATCATTTGATCTTCCAGCCTGGAAACCAGTTCTTCTGCTCCTTTAAAATGCTCAAGTCGTTTTGACAAAATTATTCTTCTCCGTTGTCAACATTGATTTGTCCCTGAACACCGATGCCTTCAGGAGAACAAAGAATCACATTAGTACCGATCTTTTGAATTTTTCCATCCAGAGCAAAAACGACACCTGTCAGAAAATCAATTGTACGCTGTGCAAATTCACGATCCAGTTTATGAAGATTCACAACTACTGCGCGCCCTTCTTTCAATCTTTTTCCGACTTCATCGGCTTCAGAAAAAGAACGTGGTTCAAATAACACCATCTTTGTTTTTGAATTCATCGTATTGATATTCATATTTTTTGACTTCGCACGTTCATAGTGGGCACGTGGAGCTTCATCCATTTCTTCTTCAACTTCTAAGATATCTTCACCGTCATCATCGATTGGCGCAACAAACTCTTTGATTTTATCTACAACTCCCATTGAGAACACCTCCAATATGTAATCATTATACCATCATAGACCCCAAATAAAAAGTGGCTATTGCACAAAAAATATGCAATATAAGCCACTTTTTAACAGTTATGAACTAAGATCACGTCCTTGCCGACGGCTACGATATTTTTCACAGCTATCATATGCTCCTCACATCCGAAAAACCAGGGAAGCAGTCTTTTAATCGAACCTAATCGCTGACATACATATAAAATCTGGATCTGATAGTTATCGTCAAATGAAACGTCGACCACCTGTCCCAGCATTCGGCCGTCATCAACGCTGACAACGTTTTTACTGCTTAGTTCGCTCAACCGCATTCGATCACCCGTTTCAGTTTATGCGGTTTTCTGATAAAAAGTGTCTATTTTTCCATCTCTTTTTTCAGCGCCTGTATCGCATTCTTTTCTAAACGCGACACCTGAGCCTGTGAGATCCCCATTTCCTTCGCTATCTCCATTTGTGTCATATCATCATAATAACGTTTATGAATAATCTCGTTCTCCCGTTCATTCAGGATCTTCATGCTTTTTTCCAAAGCAATTAAATCTCTTTCCTTCGAAATATCATCATGTTCATCACGAATCTGATCAAGCAGATATAATTCATCCCCTTCACTGCTGTAAATCGGTTCAAAAATCGAAAGAACACTTTGACAGGAGTCCAAAGCATCAATGACATCTTTTTCTTTCACATTGCATTGTTTTGCGAGATACTCCACACTAGGCTCTTGATGATGTTCGTGCATGTATGCTTCCTTTAATCGAAAAAGCTGATAAGAAAGATCTTTCAGGTGACGTGAAACACGTATGACCTGATTATCTCTTAGATATCTTCTGATTTCTCCCATGATCATCGGAACCGCATAAGTAGAAAAACGAACCTCATGTGACAAATCAAAATTGTCGATGGCTTTCACCAGACCAATACAACCTACTTGAAACAGATCATCCATATTTTCACATCGTGCCGCAAAACGCTGCACGATAGATAAAACAAGCTTCAGGTTTCCATATATCAATTCATCCTTTGCACCCTCATCCCCGTCTTGATAACGGGTAAATAATTCTTTCATCTGCCGATTATCCAGCACATTCAGTTGTTCTGTAGGCAGTCCGCTGATCACAACTTTGTAGCGCCCCATGCAAACCCTCCTTCATCACTCTGTACTAGCAGTCTGCCCTCATGAACGAAGGGATATGCGATGAAGAAAAGCTTCTCGTTGTAAGTAATTGGAAACAAAAAAAAGTTGACAATAAAAAAAGTGCATACTGCACTTTTTATGAATGATCCATCTGCATCTGTGTTTTCAGTTTCTGCAGAATTCTTTTTTCCAGACGCGAAATATAAGACTGAGAAATGCCCAACCGTTTAGCTATGTCTTTCTGTGTAAGTTCCTCATGTTCTATCCCGTAACGCATCTGTAAGATGATTCTTTCTCTTTCTTTCAGCCCGCGCATTGCTTTCATCAGTTCACGCTTGTTTTCGTTTTTTTCAAATTCTCGAGTCACAATATCATCTTCAGTCCCAAGCACATCGCTTAAAAGCAGCTCATTGCCGTCATAATCAATATTCAAAGGTTCATCAAAACTAACTTCCAGACGTTGTCTGCTTTTTTTTCGCAAAAACATCAATATCTCATTTTCGATGCACCTCGAAGCATATGTGACCAGCTTAATATTCTTATCTCTGCGAAACGTATTGACTGCCTTGATCAATCCGATTGAACCGATGCTGATGAGATCTTCCATGAAAATCGGATTTGTTTCATAACGTTTTGCTATATAAACTACCAGACGCAGGTTATGCTCGATCAAAAGGGTTCTGGCTTCTTCGTCTCCATTCTCCCAGGCAATCAAGGCCTCTTCTTCAGCTTTTTTGTCCAAAGGCTGAGGCAGCACATCATGCCCCTGCATATACAGTAAAACATCTTCTTCTTTTTCAAAAAACATTCTTTTCAACCAAGCAATAATTTTCATTTCTCTCACCTCATCGATAGCATCTTTAAATTCAAAATCATCTGACAGCCCCCACGGATCGACAAACCGGATACAAATACTGCATAAGCTTTTTGTTTCGCACACCCATCAATCGCACAATAAATCGGCATTGCCTTCATTCGCTGACAGCCATGGATGCTCTGCACTCTGATCTCACAGCTCTTTCCTTTAAATCGGTAACGCTGTTCTGCGCAGACAAAGACAACCGGAAGATGATTCCAACTGACGAAATTCCCGCTGTCCATATATCCGCGCAAATGAACCGGCTCATCCGCGTAAATCGTACATCCGTAAATAAACCGCTGTTTCATCAGCGTAGAGGCATGTGTGTATAAATAGAGAAACAAAGCTGCATACAAAAACCAGCAAAAATAAATCGGCGTATGTACCCAGGGAAAAAAAGCTCCCAGGTGAAAACTGCCTTCCCACAACACAAAACAAGTCGCATGCCAAAGCCAGCGAAACATCAAAGCTGCCAAATACAGCGCTTTTTGCCGATAAAACACAAACGAAAACGATACTGCCTCAATCATAAATAAAACGATCCATCCTGCATCATGAAAAACAAAAGAACTCCAAAAGGATGACAGAAAAGCATAAGCCATTACCCTTCTTCCGCGTAATGGCTTCTGTATCAGATATAAGGCCATCCACACACTGATCACGTTCGTTAAAAAATTATGAATGAAAGCAATTTCCACATAACTTTCCAATCTGTTCCTCCTTCTGCATGCAGTATAAAGGAAACAGATATACAGATACTGTCAGTTCTTGCCTCCTTACATTGCATCCTATGTCTTCGACAATGCAAATATGACGCTGAGAAAACTATTTTTCGTTCATGTGATAAGAAGGTGCTTCCGCCTGCAGAGAGCTCGCTATTCCTTTGCTTCGAAGCTGCGAGCAGATCAAATTTGCAAGTTCATATGAGCAGCGAATCCTCTCTTTCGAAGACACACTGACACCAAATGATGCATTTAACCGATTATAATAAGAGATCCATCCTTCCTTCATACGAATGCTGTAACGCATTTTACCACCTCCATGCAACAGTATATCTTTTATTCCCTCATCATTTATGTCACAATCGAAGACAAGCAGAAAAAAACGAACAGCTGTTCAGCTGCCCGTTTCTCTATGATCTAATTTATGAAATGATTTATTCTGTTTCAATCAATCCGTAACCGCCATCATTTCGTTTGTAAACAACGGCAATTTCTCTTGTTTCATCATCACGATAAATAAAGAAACTATGACCAAGCATTTCCATACGCATGATTGCTTCATCCAGATCCATCATATCCGGTTCAATTGTTTTTGTACGTACGACCTCATCATCGTTTTCATTATATTCTTCACCCAATAGTTCCGGATCAATAAACGCTGCCGCAAGTTTTGTCTTGTTTTTACGTTCCAGGCGCGTTTTCTGACGGCGAATCTGATCTTCCAGCTTATCTACAGCAAGATCGATCGCTGCATATAAATCATCA
>JABLTO010032569.1_pt1 | contig 17270 bp, 17 predicted proteins | sample 7160091 | NCBI WGS metagenome assembly JABLTO01 (sample SAMN14651225, study PRJNA627086) | human gut metagenome | isolation source: feces | host: Homo sapiens
ATGAAGTTTCATATAATAGTTACATGAATAACAAATCAATGAAACACAAACCATTAAAATAAACAATCCCATCAACATAATGCAATAAGGTTCACTAAAATCAAGAATATCATCATATGTCACCTTTTTAGCAAGATATGGATTTATAATAAAATGTAAGAACAATAAACAAATACTAAGTGTTGTAACAATAGAAATAACTAAGCCATACGCTTTTTTTCTTTCTGTCCACAACATTTCTAATGCAAACTTCAACATAACTTTCACCTACTATTCTAATGCTTTTTTAATATCATTTGCTTTGTAATAAACATGATCAATCTTTTTGTTTTCTACATGAATAAGCATTGGTACTTGTTTTATTGTAATATCTTTATAATCTGTCACATTTTTATAATCAAAATCTTTTCCTGTTTTTAATGTAGTATCTTCAACATTGAAAAAATAAAGATTTGAATGCCCTCTTAAAGTTTTTTTGACATCATCATTTACTTCTTCACATTGTTTATTTCCTGTTTCATAGAAATATACAAAATACGTATCATTTTCAGAATTATTTAATAGATTCTTTTCTTCTATATGTTGATATCTAAATCCAACATCTTTTGGATTTTTAAATGGATCTTCTGGTTTCTTCAACATATTTACTGCCACCACAATCACAATTCCAATAATACAAATTCCTAACATTTTTAATGTCTTTTTACTCTTTTCCATAAGTCTTTCCTCCTTTGACATCTTCAACATAGACTATAGAGTCACTTCATACTCAAGTATTTTTTGAAATATTTTTTATATTTCCTCTCTACACTTATTATTTTATGGATTTTTTCTCCTTTTTATATTTTTCTGGCATGGAAGTAAGTTTTATGGCACGAAAATACAAAAGTAGGCTATTTTAACCTACTTCATTGATTGAATACTTTTAAAAACACATAACTCATTATCTTGTGTCACCTTATATTGAGCATCTAAATATTGTGACAATTATTTAATAGAATTATCAAATGTTAGTTTCATATTTTTTGAAGTCAGAACTTCGATAATATTTATAACCAAATCAAATAAAATCATGATATTAAATACTCCCTATATTGAAACATAAATTCATCTACATATTTTTTCCCAAGTGTAATGCATGTTTCATCTTTTAATATAATATTATTCTTATCTACTTCTTTAATGTACATCATAGATACCGCATAGCTTCTATGAACTTGTACAACAACAGGACTATCTATCAATTTTAAAGCATCTTTTAAACTAGAACGGTAAGTATATGTTTCTTGATCACATACAATACTGATATCATGTCCAAAAGATGTAATATAATGGATATCTTTTAAAAAAATACTTGTCTTTCGTCCATAATAATCAAATGTGATCATCTTCATTGTCTTTTTGTAATAAATATTTAATAGTTTAAATAATTCTTTTAGATCATTTTCTAAATTTTGTTTTCTTACAAAATAGAATGGTTGTGTCGTAAGAGAAGAAAAAACTAGTTCTTGTCTTGATGATACATAAATAATTGGATAATCAACATTATTCATCTGTAATCTTTTTATAATGTTGATACCATTTAAATCTTTTAAATCAATATCAATAAATAATAAATCAATATCTTGATATTGAGAAAAATCATCAACCTTTTCATTTATTTCTACTACTTGATAACTTTTAAAAATACCTTTTAAAAAGTTATCAATATAATTACTTAATTTATAACTAAATTTTTGATCATCATCCACTACTAGACATCTCATTTTTCATTTCTTCTTTCTTTATTTATATGTTGTATGCTTTTAAAGATACAAATATTATCATCTTGCGTAATTTTATATTGAGCATTTAAATGTTGTGCTAATTGTTTAATAGAATTATCAAATGTTAATCTTATATTTTTTGAAGTTAAAACTTCAATAATATTAAATCCTTGTTTTTCATAAATATTAATTGTTATTTGTATAGCTTCTTTTTTAAACAAATTAATTACTTTAATTAAGTACTCTACATACTCTCTATCCAAATAATAATCTGAATGTGAAATATTAATTGATGTATGAACATCTATTCCATTATTACTTAAATCATTGATTTTTTGATTCATGAAATAATCAAAATACGGATTATCTGTATTAATGATGGCTTTAAACTTTCCAAAATTACGAATGTACTGATCTATTAGTTCAATATTGTCATCATACTTCTTATTTTGTTCATTTAGTTTTACTTGCATTAAGATATACCTTAAATTATGTTCCAATTGGTAGATGTCTTCAGACATTTTAGAAAGTACTTTTTCATTTTCTTTCTTATATCTTATTTCTTCATTTTTTAAACGAATACGTGTCGATTCTTCATTTTCTTTCAAGACTTTTCCATAAATATTAAAAATCAACACAATTGCCACATAAACTAAAGCAGCGCAAAGTAAATTTATCAATACATTAGCATTATCAAATACATAACTTATACTTAGAAGATAAGTAACAACAAGCAATATTAATATGATAATAACAATTGTTAGCCATCTTTTAGTATTCAAATTTGTGTCATAGGTTACTTTTTGTTTTAAAAAAAGTAACGCAACTATCAAAAATAAAATTTTAGACAAAACTGTCATTTCTGGTAAAGATAACGAGACTATACTTATATAAGAATTAACCAGATTCCCAATAATTAAGGCACAAACGTCACAAGCAACATCAATAATTAAAGATAAAAAACAAATAATAATACTTTCAATATTAATCTTTTGTCCAAAAATCTTAAGAAAAGCAATTATCACTATACTTGTAACGACTATCAAAAAACCACTTTCATTTATAAAAAGACTACCAATAGTAAGCGTAGAAAAAACAGTCAAAATAAAAAGCCATAGCTTTTCAATCTTTTTAAAATCAAAATATTTATAAATGAAATAGCATATGATAGAACTTTCTACAATATTTATAATCACGTCAAATAAACTCATAATAACAGCTCCTATAAATTGATATTTATTCTATTTATATTTTGTATGATATTATTGATTACTTTGTTTTATTTAGCGTGTATTAGCTATTTTATAGCGTGAATTATTATTTTATAATACAATGTTACTTATATCATGTATAATTAACATATAAATGATAAAGAAATTAATGAGGATTTTATGAAAATAGCAATAATAGACGATGATATTTCTTTTTTAGAAATGTTTAATAAAAAAATAAATTCAAATATGAAAAAAATATTCGATCAAGTAATCATTGATCAATATACCAATATTAATCTTTTTCCATTTCAATATGACATCTATTTTTTAGATATTGATTTAATCGATGATAATGGTATTTCTATTGCAGGAAAAATAAAAGAAAATGATAAGAATGCTTTGATTATTTTTGTGACATCCAAAAATAATCTTGTTTTTTCCGCTTTAAAAGTTCAACCTTTTTATTTTATTCGAAAAAGTAATTTGGATGAAGAATTTGAAACAGCATTAACGCTTTTAAAAGAACATTTCAATCAAAAATCATATTATTCTTTTAAATATGATTTTGAATATATCAAAATATTAACTGACGATATCTTATACTTAGAAGTTGACAATCATTTAACATCACTTGTAACAAGAGCTAAAGCATATCATCTCTACAAGCCATTGAAGGAAGTTATGAATGAAATAAATTCAGATGATTTTATACAAATAAGCAGAAAAAATAGTGTTAATATCAAACATATTAAACAATATAAAAAAAATGCAATCCTTTTAGATAATAACCAAACATTAAAAATAGGTATTGCATTTAAAAATGCTGTAGCAGAGAGGATGATAAAATGATTTTTGAAATTGTAAACAACTTATTAGAAAATTTCTTGCTTTCATACTTTATTAGTTCTTTTATCAAAATGAAGCACAATAAAAAGAAATTTATAATAATTACAATGATTATCAATATGATTATAAGTACAATCATGACATCCCATTATTTAGTTGGTATCGAGCAAACTTTAGTTATTCAATTATGTATTTGGATTTGTTTATACTTGTTCCATGATGATTTTTCATTTCAAGATATTGCTGTTGCCTTATTTTGTAATTTAATGCTTTTTATTTCTGTTTATGCAATGACTATTCTATGCAATTCATTATTTGAAACTCATTTTTTTAATTCATTTAGTAGTCAAACTAAATATGAAATCAATATAATATTAGAAAAAATATTTTATTTTACATCACTATCATTTCTTTTAAAAAGAAAATTACCATTTTTAAAGAAAGACGCCCCTTATATTAATTATTTAATTTCTTTTGAATTTTTTATTATGTTTATCATGGCATATTACTTTTTAGTTAATATATTAAATAACATGCCTAATATTTCTAACCATCTCGTATTTATTGGCTTCCTTGTTCTCATTATTATTTTTAATATTGTTTTCAATAAACTTATTGAATCCAACGAACTTTTATTAAAAACAAAATTAAAAGAACAAGAAAATAAATATATTCAAGAAAATTTAGACTATATTAAAACCATTAAATATGATGTAGACAACATTGAACACCGTATGAATTATATTTTACAATCAATTGAATATGACTTAATTAATAAGAATTATTCAAAAGCTATACATAAAATAAAAGCTCAAAAAGAGACTGTACTAAGTATTTCACCTATTATAACAACAAATAATGAAACCTTTGATTTTATCTTAAATCTAGAAATCAAATCTTTATTACAAGACGGAAAAGAAATTAAAACATGTATCTCTATTTCAGAAAATCCAGTATTTAATCATCCAGTGGCTGCCTATAAAATTACTAAACTTTTAAAATATATTTATAATTTCTATCAACATGTTGAATTGTTTATTAGCGAAAAAGAAGATAAATCTTTAGAAGTTAAATTTATTATTCCGCATTATTCAAAATTTTCTTCATCATTTGAAGAAGAATTAAATACCTTTGATGATTATTCTATCTCTATAATAAAAAATGAGGAAACCATGATTATTCAATATATAGACAGCTTATCTTCTTACCATTAAAAAAACAGGCGTTAATTCCTGTTTTTTTAAATATTCAATTCTACATTAATATTTGATGAATGATTATATTGGTTATAAATCGCATGTGCATGATAGTATTCATTATTCTTCGAATTATAAAATGTAAATGTTATATTTTCTTTTTCAATCGCTTCACTAAATAGGGAGAAAATATTATATAAAATATCTTTATTTTTCTTATCAAAATTTTCATTCACTTCTAAGAAAATACACCAAGAACAATGAACATACTGTAAAATATCATTTTGAATTTCTTGTTTATTATCATATTGATAACATTGAATATTATTCTTATTCAAGAAATGATTTATTTTATTTGTAAACGATTCTTTTTGGATATTAGCCACAATAATTTCATCAAATATCTTTATTTCCTTTTTTATACTGCTTATTAATTGATCGTTATTATCATTAATAATAACACAGGTTACTTTGGGTTTTATTAATTGAAAATTATTACGTACAATTCTATTAATATCTAAATTCACTTGATTTTCAATATCTTTAAAATTATGAATTGATTGAATAATATGTGAGCGTTTTTCCATAACACTTTTTATTAATCAAGTACTTTTTTAATATCACTTGTTTTGTAATAAACATGATCAATCTTTTTGTTTTCTACATGAATGAGCATTGGTACTTGTTTTACTGTGATATCTTTATAATCTGTAATGTTTTTATAATCAAAATCTTTTCCTGTTTTGATATCTTTTGCTTCTTCCATATTAAATACATAAATACTTGATTTTCCTCTAACATAAGATTTAACCACTTCATTTGTATCTTTACATTTTTCATTTCCTGTTTCATAGAAATAAACATAATATGAATCATAATCTTTACTATTCAATATATCGCTTTCTTCAACATGTTGATATCCAAGTTTAACACGATCATCATTTTTAAATGGATCCTCTGGTTTCTTCAACATATTTACTGCCACCACAATTACAAGTCCAATAATACAAATTCCAATCATTTTTAATGTCTTTTTACTCTTTTCCATAAGTCATTTCCTCCTTTGACACCTTTAACATAGACTATAGAGTCACTTTATACTCAAGTACTTTTTGAAATATTTTTTATATTTCCTCTCTACACTTATTATTTTATTTATTTTCTTTTCTATTAATATCTTTCTGGCATGAAAGTGAGTTTTATGGCATGAAAAAAAAGATGAACTTATTTGTCATCTTTGCTTTATAATTTATTTTTATATAATTTAAACTTTAAAATAAAACATATTTCATTTTGATGATATTTGACTTCTATCCCACCATTTATTTTATGGACAAGTTCTTTTGTAATTGCAAGTCCTAATCCTGAACTCTTTTCTGTTCGACTATTAGATGTTGTATAGAATTTATCAAATAGTTTTCCTACATTTTCATCATTAATATCATAAGTATTATTTTTAAAGACATAAATTAGTTCATCTTCTTTGACTTTATTTTTGATAGAAGCTTTTTGACATCCATGTTTAACAATATTCGATATGAGATTATCAAATATTCTTTTTAAAGCTTTTTCATCTACAATAATAAAAGTATTTTCAATTAAATCTAAATCTAAAATGATTTGTTTTTCTTGAAACAAATCATAATACATTCCTAAAGTATCTACAAAAAGATCATATGTATTGATGACTTTTAATTCTATAGGAAACGTATTTGATTCAACTTTAGCTAGTTCAAAAAAACTTTCCATCATATTTTTTAAAGAATCAATTCTTGCTTCAATAATTTTTATATATTCTTTTCTTTTTTTAGCATCTATTTCTTCCATATTAATAAGTTGTAAATAACCTTGAATAGAAGTTAAAGGTGTTCGTAGATCATGTGACATATTCAAAATCGTAGATTTAAGAACTTCATTTGCTTCTTTACTTTTCATTTCTATTTGCTTTGTTTGATCAATGAATTGATTGATTGTTTGAATAAGTTGTATTGTGTCTTTATCAATGTATTCTTTTGTAATATGTGCATTCGTTGATTGTTTCATAATTTTTAAGAACTGTAAATTAATATGTCGTATTTCCTTTTTTAAAAAAAGAAGATGCACTCCTAAAAATAGTAATAATATACTTAATAAAACAATCATAATATATAAAATCAACATATCTTAAAGCCTATTCCCCAAACTGTTTCAATGGTTGGTGTTGTGGGATTGATTTCTTTTATTTTCTTACGAATATTTTTGATATGAACGGTTACTGTTTGGGTATCAATACAATAATCTTCATGCCAAACCTCTTTGAATATCTTTTCTTTACTAATTACTTTATTAAAATTTTGTATAAGCAACATAAGAATATCAAATTCTTTAGATGTAAAATAAATATTTTGCCCATCAACAAAAACTTCTCGAGTCTCATGATTTAATACTATATTTTTGAATTCATCTTTTCTTTTATAAGAGCCGTGTTGAAAATTAAGATATTTTTGGATATTTCTTTCGACTTTGAGTTGTAATTCTTCCAAATTAAAAGGTTTTAAAAGAAAATCATCTGCTCCTAACTTTAAAACTTCAATTTTTGCTTCTTCTTCATTTTTAGCAGATACAGTAATAATAGGCACATCACTGACTTTTCGTATTTCTTGGATAATTTCTTCACCTGACATTCCTGGTAACATTAAATCCAAAATAACACAACAAATATCTCTTTCATTTTTTAATCTCAATAAACCTTCTGTTCCTGAAAAAGCTTGAATCGTTGTATAACCTTTTATTACAAAATAGTCATTAATAAAATTATTAATATCACTATCATCTTCTACAATCAAAACACAATTCATCTTTCCACCTTCTTTTTTCTAGCATTATACCTTATTTTAAGCAATATCTCGATAACAAAACACATAAATTCCTAAAATCAAAGAACTTATAATAAGAATAAAACCAACAAATTCTGTTTTATAAATTATATTTGTACTTAAAGTATTTAAATAAGCTAGGTGATCTAAACATGTTACTGGATCAATCTCTGATAGATGAATAGAGGTTACAATTTCTGAAACAAAAATCATCATAAATTGATATAAAATTGTAAAAAGTGTCGTTGCCATATTACTTTTAAATAAAATTCCTATAAAAATCATCATTCCAGTAAAACCAATATAAAGCGGTAATTGTAATACAATGATTTTTAAAACAGTTATTAACTCACTCAATTGAATACTTACAAAACCATTAAATAAAATACTCATTACTAAACCTAAAATGACATACAAAACAGGTAAGATCAAGGCAAATAAAGCACATACAATCATTTTTGAAAGATAAATCGTTGTTCGTGAGTATTGATAAGAGACTGTATTTTTAATTGTTTTATATTTAAAGTCAGAAATAAAAACATTAATAACAATAGGTATTAAAAAGAAAAGTATAACATTTGATCCTTTTAAAAGTTCTATCATCATTTGTGTTCCTTTTTTACCAAAATGAACAAGATTATAATTCATACTATCAGACATCAAAGTCATCACACCATCTCCACCTTGAGCTAAACCATTTCCTAATAAAAGAATACCTAAAAAACCTAAGGTAATCCAAAGTAAGATTTTACTTTTCCATAACTTATAAAAATCAGCTTTTATAATATTAAACATGACTTTCCACTCCTTTAATCAATGATAAATAATAATTTTCTAAACTGACATTTGAAATATTCATTTTATTAAGAATAACCCCTTCTTGAATTAAAGTTGTTGCTACTAATGAACTTTCATTTACAAAATCATAAAGATAAATTATATGATCGTCCATCACTTTAAAATTTTCTGTATGTAATTTTTGTTCAAGAGTTATCGATGCAAGGCCAATATTTTCAACATCTAAAGAAATATATTTTTTAAGCTTTTCTTGTAATTTTTCAGCCGTAATTTCTTCAATCATTTGCCCTTGATGAATAAAACCATATCTTGTCGCTATCATTTCTAATTCATCTAAAATATGACTTGAAATAAGCATTGTAATACCATATTTCTTATTAAGATGACTTAATATTTCTCTTAATTCTACAATACCTTGTGGGTCTAAACCATTTAATGGTTCATCTAAAATCAGTAAATCAGGATTATTAATTAAAGCAAGAGCCAACCCTAATCTTTGTTTCATTCCTAAAGAGTAGTTTTTATATTTCTTTTTCCTAACATTTTCTAAACCTACCATCTTTAATACTTTTTCAATACTATTTATTTCAACAATTCCTTTATATTGAACATAATATTTTAAATTTTCATAGGCAGTCATATAAGGATAAAATGCTGGATTTTCAATAATTGCACCTATTCTTGATCTATTTATTTGATTATCTAAAGAATCAAATAACTCTAACTGTCCTTGTGTTTCTTTAATCAATGACATAATGATTTTCATGGTCGTTGATTTACCTGCCCCATTTTGTCCAATAAAACCATATATATCCTTTTGATAAACGGTCATATTTAAATGATTTAATATTTCTGTTTGTCCTCTTTTTTTAGAAATATCTCTTAATTTTATTACTGTATTATTCATTTAATATCCTTCTTTCTGGATAAAAGTATATTTCAAATACATTTACTTTTTAATAAAAAAATAAAGAAAAAGTATAAAGAAAGTATAAAGATTAAAAGTTTTATTTCTAACCATACTTTATACACAATTTCATCATTTTTAATCTATAACTTCTTAATCTTATTTAATTGCGAGTAAATTTCATTGTTTTTTACTCGCAATTAAATATAATATGAATAAAGGATGTGATTTTATGAACTATTTATCTTTATATAAGGCTCATTTTAAAATAGATATCAACGAGAAAGAGTTATACGACATACGTTTTCATTCACCCAATACACTTCATTTTAAATTACCAATTCATAATAAAGAATCCTTTTTATATGTAAATAATGAATTATTGGTACTCATTGAACAAATTCATGTACTTAATAGTAAAATTATTAAAAAAAGAAATGAAATCAAAACAGATTTAATCAATACATGGGAACTTTCCCATTCTCTTGTTCAAGAAATTCTGTTAAGCAATGAAATTGAAGGTGTTGTAAGTACTAGAAAAGAAATCAATGAATTATTAGATATGAAAAGTCCTAAAGAATATAAAAGACTTTATGGCATGGTTAACAAATATAGAGATATCTTTTTTCAAAAAGCAGCTTTTGATCCTATTACTGATTCTTCTAAACTTAGAAAAGTCTATGATGATATTTTGATTCAAGATATTGAAAATGAAGAACCTCATAATCTACCTGACGGTATTCTTTTTAGAAAAGAAAATGTAAATGTTGTTTCTTCAACAAAAATCATTCATCAAGGCGTTTATCCAGAAAGTAAAATGATTAAGAATATTGATGATACATTATCTATCTTAAATAATCCTGATTTACCTTATTTAGTAAGAGTTGCTCTCTTTCATTATTTTTTAGGATATATTCATCCTTTTTATGATGGAAATGGACGTATTTCTCGTTATGTTTCAAGTTATTATCTTTCTCAAGTTATTGATTCGATTGCTTCACTTCGTTTATCTATTGCCTGTAAAAAAAGACAAAAAGATTATTATGAAGCATTTAAAATAACGAATGATCCTAGAAATAATGGTGATATAACTTATTTTGTCTTAATGTTTTTAGATATTTTTAAAGAAGGTTTAGAAGATTATTTAGAAGAACTTACTGATAAAGTGAATCAATACATCTACTATGAAAATAAATTACTTAATTTAACTTTGGATGATACAAGTAGTTTAATCTTAAAAATCATTGTTGATTGTACTCTATTCCATCTAAAAAGTATTTCTATAAAAGAACTTGTTGATATGACACATTTATCTAAATCAACTATTTCTCATAGAATCAATCTTTTAGAAAAAGCAAACTATATCATTAGAATCAAAGAAAGCAGACAAACTTATTTTTCATTTAATTTAGATTCTTTATAAAAAAGCATTTAAAAGGGAAACTGTTGGCGCAGTTTCCCTTTTCTTTGGTAATTATTGAAATTACCTGTTTCTTATGTAGACATATAATATCATAAAAACAATCAATCATCCATTTCAAACACCTATTCTATCATATTAGAACAAATTTTCCTTAAATCACCTAAACCAAGGAAAAATACATTAGACAACATTTTGTAAAATCGTCTGCTTGTTTAAAAAGTAATCATAAACAATTCCAAAATCAACAAATAAAAATAAGATAAGTATTGACGAAAACATAAACATTTGTATACTCCATTACTTTCTCCTCATACTTTAATTCTAAATTAATTAAAGTTTAAACGATTATAATGGAACTTTTCATTTTTATCTAATTGAATAGCCCATAGTGTCAAAGTAACATCTTCATCAAGATAATTAAAACTGTTTATCATAAACTTTACTTTTTTTCCTTGATATTTAACATATTGAACTTTTCCATCAATCAAACCCCATACATATTTATAGTCATCTATTTCTTGATCTTTATAATTCAACGGGTCATCTTCACCTACATTTAAAAGCCATTCATACCAGATACATCGATTATCTATATCACGAGTATATTTGATTGGATCATTAATACCAAAATCATGAAAGAGGCTTGATAAATATAAAACTTTATCCCCGTTTTTTTCATTAATTAAAGACAGTCCTATTCTCATTTTTGAAAAAGTCATATACTCTAAGACTTCATCTATACTTTCCAAAGATTCATCATCCTGCTTAGAAAAATCACCCACCAATTCCTTTTATATCCATTCTTCAAATGACATATTATCATAAGACGAACAGCCAACAAGGATTCCTAAACATAATAGTAAACACGTTATTTTTTTTCATATTTTTTCTCACTATTCACTTGCAGCTTGTTTTATAGCAAGATAAAGTGTATAAAGATTACTTTCTTCACTATCTTGATAAACTTTCATACAAGAAACAACTGGTAAAAAACTGATTCCATTATCTAAGACAACTTGTACATTGACTTCTGCATCTTTTCCATCATCTGTTACCCATTTTCCACCAAATTCTTTAATAAAGACATCTCCTACATAAGCTCCTAAAGAAAAGAGAATTTGTCCAACATTCTTACTTAAAATACCACCTGGTTTATTTTCTTCTTTAAAGAAACGATCTATTTCTTTTAGACTTTCCACACTATAATCTGCTTGATAATTTGATGAATTTAATGCTTTAGCTACCCATTTAGAAGCTAATTCCAAATCATCTACTAAATTTCTTTTTTTCTTTTTAAAAAACATATTCTTTCCTCCCTATAAATATATTCTTTTTTCTATTCTAGCATATCTGCTTTTAAATGTGAAAAATCTTAAAATACTTTTTTAATTAAAACATATAATATTTTCTTCTATCTTTGTTAAAGTCTATTCCATCATAATAATCTTCCATTATAGTAAATATCTTTATTATTTGATAAAATAATAAAGTGAAAGGAAAATAAATTAATGAAAATACTTATATTTGATGATAATAAAAAAGATAGAGAACATTTAATTGGATGTCTACATACATTTTTTAAAGATAAAGATTTTTCTTATCAGATAACAACATGCCAAAATAAAAATGAATTATTAAATGATATTGGCTATTATGATTTTCTCTTTTTAGATATTGAGCTTGGTCAAGAAAATGGTATTGACTTAGGTTTACAACTTCAAAAGATAGAACATCATTGTCATATTATCATTACTACAAATTATTCTAAATACGCTATTGATGGTTATAAAATACAAGCTGAACGTTATTTTATTAAACCTATTCATCAAGAAGAATTTGATTTAGAAATGAATGTTGTCATAAAAAATTATATAAAAGATAAAAACTATTTTTTTGATAAGAAAATATGTGATTCTAAGATTTATATTAAAGATATTCTTTATATTGAATTTATGAATCGTAAATCTATGATTCATAAAATAGACGGAAAAACACTATCTACCAATTGTACCTTAAAATACTGGTATGATAAGCTTCGTGAGTATCACTTTGCTTATCCCTATAAAGCTTTTTTAGTTAATTTAAAATATGTTAATGCTCTTTATAAAAAAGATATAGAACTAACAAATGGTGAAATGATTCCTTTATCTAGGCATTATAAAAAAGAATTTGAAGCAAAATATATTGATTTATTACAGGAAATATTATGATTATTCTTTCTAATATTATTTCATTTCTTTTACTTGTTTATCTTGCTTATTCTTTTTTATTACCAAAATATAACCACGTGAAATCTTTGCTTATTTTAATTTTATTTTTTATACCTTTGGTTTTTATAACCATTGAATTTAAATATCTATTTATTTTATTTTTATATTTTATTGTTTGTTTCTTGTTATATAAAGGATCATTTATTCAAAAGGTACTCATTATTGTACCATTTTATATTATTCAAATCTCATTAGAATTACTTATTTTTCATATTCAAACTTTTTTTAATTATGAAATTGTTCTAGCTACGTTATTTATTTTGTTTTTTATAAGTATTTATATTTATATCCTAAAATATCTAAAACGTTTATGTTCATTAAAATATATCAAATTTACTTTTATATTTCCTATTCTAACAATTTTCTGGTTTGCGGATATTGATTGTAGTTATTTTTTATCTAATAGTACAACAGATTTATTCGATATACTAAGTATCCCTTTGTTGAATTTACTATTATTTATCATTACACTACTTACAACTAATTATCTTTCTTTAAAAAAACAGAACGAATTATTTAATTCAAAATATGAATTATTACAACAACACTATGATTATAATTTTAAATTTTTACATGATTTACTTCATACATGTAATCAACTTAATATTCAATTTGATAATCAAAATTATGAGAATGCTAAAGAAATATTAAATCAATTAACACAAACGACCTATAAAGAATTCAATGCAATTTATAGCCAATCTCTTGTCTTAAATTATGTAATTAATAGTCATTTAAATACATTTATTGAAAATAACATTGATATTAAAACAACTGTTGAAACACCTTTAAACCATTTAGATTTACAAATACAATTTCAATTATTTGAATATCTATTAAACTTCTCAATTGAATCATGTTTAAAATCAGATCAAAAAAATAAAATGATTATCATAAAATCAAAAGAACAAGCAAACCATCTATTTTTAAAAATAACTCTACCTTATGTAGCTATCAAAAAAAATATTATTGAATATAGTTTAAATAAAATACTTTTTGATATATCTTATATACTAACGATCAAACAAATTGATACAAATTATATCTGTTTACTTATCACATTCAACAACTAGGATTTGTCTAAAACAAATCCTTTTCATTAATTATAAAAAAAATTATTAGAATGTTCATTTAAATGATAAACATTCTAATAAATAATATCTTACTTTATTGTTATTACCTTTTTCTTATCTCGTTGAATCATTATTAGTGAGATAATATGTGTCACTACTAATACAATAACAATATTCAACAAAGGAAATTGACTAATGTCTTTGCATATAAAAGAAACAATAAAAATCATCATTGGATGCAATAAATAATAATATTTAGAATATTGATTCCATCTTACTTTTATATTTATATGATTTGTTATATAAATGATAGAAATAAACAAATAATAAGTAACAGGAATACATGAAAGCAATATATTACTATCTAATCTATGAAAATCATGTAAAATAATGGCTTCAAAGATCAAGAAAAAACAAGATATAATAAATTTGACAAAACAATTTTTTGAATAAACATTATCTTTTAACCCCATCTTATATCCCAAAATCACATAGAATAATCCAAAAAATAAAAAATTACGTGTTGTAAAAAAGATATTAAAATAATAGGTAACAAGTTCTTTAATAGAAAGTGGAAGCAATCCATAATATGTTTCTGTTGCTCCAAATAATAATAAGAAGAAAGATATTATAAATAAATAATTTAATTTATATTTTTCTTTCCATTTTTTAAGTACAAATAAAGATAACATTAAAGCTGGAAAATACCACAAATGGTAATATACTCCGCTATAACATAGCATAACAATCAATACAATTGGTAATAAAACAATGATCAATAAAATAAGTAACGGCATAGAAATATTCATTTTTATAATATATTCATTGATTTGCGGTAGATATTGAATCATTGTCATTAAAATGATTGGTATATAAATCAAACTCCACATTAAATAAAGTGGTATCGTACGTTTGATATAAGTATCTATATAATTATTTTTTTCTTTTTCTTTTTTAGCAACAAAATAACCTGTAATGATAAAAAATAAAGGCACACAGATTCTCGATACAATATTATTAAAAGCTAAATCAAGTTCGTTGGAATAATGTATAAATGGTCTTAAATGTAAAATAATAACTAAAATGGATAATATGTATTTTAAAATATTTAAATTTTGATAATAAACTTTTTGCTGTTGATAATTATGATCAATATTTTCTTGAATATAAATAGTAATAACACTTAAAAAAGCAATCATAAGCATCATCGAAAATGGATATGCTAGTTTATTTTCATATTGCAATACATTAATGACTCTTAAAAAAAGAACCAATAAAGTCATAATAATTGTTATAAATAGTTTATTCTTTAATTTCATAATTTAACCTCTTACGTTTATTATATAAGGTATCTTTAACGTGTACAAGATACAAAAAACGAGAATTATTCTCATTAAAATCTATAACTCTCGTCACTGTGTTAAACTATTTTAAATGTTCATTTAATTTTTTTCTATTAATGCCATGAATAGAAAAAATAACCGAGAGAAAAGTCATTAAAATAATATACAAATAAATATAGAAAATAACTTTTCCAGTAAACATCAATGATAAAAAATTAAATGTTGAAACATATCTCAAATAAAGTATTCTAATCATCCATAAACTAAAATATCCTACAATAAATGCAATTGTTGAAATCAATAAATGTTCTAATAAAATAATAATAATGACATCCTTTTTAGACCTACCTAAAGCATATAAAACCGCCAATTCTTTATTACGATTTCGAATATAACCTTTATTTAAAAATAAAATAATAATTCCCAATATCAAAGCAACTAAAACAATAATGCCTATATTGATTAAAACCGTTCGAATATAAGACTCTCTAAACTCACCATTTTTAAATTCATATTGAGACATTAATCTTAAATGAGGAAAGAGTTTATTTAATTCTTTCGTGACATTTTTTACATCGTTTTTTGATTTACAAACAATAATCATATCATCAAGACCTGTTCCAATAGCTTTTAAATAAGAATCATAATCTTTAAAGACTGTTTTTTGAATATCATGAGTCTTATTTTCTTGATTAAAATCATTTACATGATTTTTATAGCTTTCTTGAGTTTGGAAAAGCTCTAAGAAATCATAATTTTGATAACCAGTATAAATATATTCCGTTAATCCAATATTGTTTTCATAATTTGTTTTATAAATACCGGATACTTTATATTTTTGATTAATTTGATTTCTTTTTTCATCAATAATTGGTAATTCAATTGATTGCTTAACTAATGTATTTAAATTTTCATTTTTAAGATAACTATAAGCAAGAAAATCCGGAATAAGAATTTCATTTTTTACTGGGTAATTCCCATAAAGAAGTTCTATATGTTTTGGATTATAATGCTTTATATAAGGATAAGGAACTGTCAATGTTTTAAACTCCATTTGAATTTTATCTGGAAAATGGACATAGCTCTTTGTTTTCTTGACTTTACTTGAAAATGAATTTTTATCTAACACTAGATTTAATTCATTTCCTTTATAATCAACACTTGTTTCTACATTGCCATTATATAATTTAGCTTCATTAACTCCCAAAATATTTTTTACATCTTTTAAATCTTTATTTGAAAAACTGATTCTCGTTCCATCATTTGAAATAATGACATAATTATTTTTAGAACATTCATTTAGATATTGTTTTGTATAATGTGTTGTTGATACATAAATTGTTTTATTATCAATACCTGAATAAAACTCATAAAGATCATTAATGGAAATACTATAAAAGAATAGAAATATCGTCATGAATAACATAAAAATAATAGATACTGGTATATAATTTATAATAATATCTTTGCTATTTCTTTGCATTGTCTTTAAAACATATTTAATATTATGACTTTTTATCTTTTCTGGTGCTGATTTTTTTGAATATGAACTAACAACTTCTTTATTATCTTTTCCTAA
>JABLTO010123306.1_pt1 | contig 17266 bp, 16 predicted proteins | sample 7160091 | NCBI WGS metagenome assembly JABLTO01 (sample SAMN14651225, study PRJNA627086) | human gut metagenome | isolation source: feces | host: Homo sapiens
CCCCCCCCATATTTCTCCAGCTGGTATGTCCTTTGTTACTACTGCTCCTGCCGCAACTATCGCACCTTTTCCAACTTTTATACCCGGCAATAATAAAGCTCTTTCTCCAATGAAAGCATAATCTTCAACTATTACTCTTCCTAATCGAGTTCTTTGCACAAAATCATATAAGGAGCTATCATGTGTGGTAACTTGAACTTGGTTAGAAAACGTGACATGATCACCTATCTCAATCAACCAGCAATATGTATTATCAAATACACAATTATCACCACACCAAAAACATTTTCCTACTTTCATTCCTCTTTTCATTAATAAATCTATATCCTGTTTCCCCCTAAATCTATTAATGACTTTCCTAAGCCATTTTTTATACTTACTTACTTTTAATATCTCCAAAACTGGTGAATCGTCTGTCCAATTAACTATTTCCATAACATTCCATTCTCCATCAATCAATTTTTTAGCCAGATATTACTTTGATTTTTCATTGACTTCGTTCAAAGAATTTATATCTTTCTCTATTTTTTACATTCTTCCAAAAAGTGCCACAATAACTTTGTCGTTTTTATAATTTCCATTATTCACAATGCACGCTAAAATATTCGTCATAGCACAGCAAAACAAAAATCCGACCATACCATACATCTCGCTGTGCACTGTAACATTAAGTATAAAGAAAAAAATCATATGTGTATAATACATAATCGTGCTTGTACGCCTAAAACATTTTACCTCCCCAGTCCATTTACTAGATATCACTAATTTAAAAAAGGAAACGCTTACGATTATCTTTAACGGCAATATATGAAAGTACATCGTAAAAAGAAACGACATCAAAAATACGACTATGGCGATACACTTTCTAGCATTTTTTTCTTTCGCAATCAATGATCCGATTAGAATATAATATGTCCCACAAAAAAATCTTCCTTTGCCTATAGTTTTTTCAAGTACTGATCCTAAAATATTGTCATTTAACGTAAGCATATAATTGGTAAAACAATGTAGGAAGATAAAAGCACCTATCACTATAGCAAAATATAATTTTGTATCACCTGTTTTTATCGTTATAAATTTCCAAATTGCTAACCCATAAATTGCAGATAACAAATACCATAACGGCCACGAATAGTAGTTTTCCCCTTGTAGCAATACGTTCCTAATAAAAATAGCTACCGCTTTCAACACATTAGTTCTAGTCCGATAAAATCCAAAAATTGTTATCGGCAAATATATTGCTGTCCAAACCAGATAATATCTAATCAATTTCTTTTGCTGTTTTGCAATCAAATTAACATTATTCATTCCCGATTTATCCAGTCGAGTTCCTATAAGATATCCAGTCGAAAGGAAAAAAAAGGGTACAGCCATCGAAGTAAATGTATCAAATGCAGAATATATTATGCTATTTTCAATATTTTTTAGGGGAGATGTATGGATTGCAATCACACAAAATGCCATAACATATTTATAGACATCTATTATACTGCACTCTGCTCTGCTCTGCTCTGCTCTGCTCTGCTCTGCTCTGCTCTGCTCTTAACATTTTAATTCCACCCGCTTTTTTTGCAATTCCCAATTCATTTATTGTATGCTGATATTTATTATCTGATACAAAAATCACCATTTTCATACATAGAGCAAGGCTTACTTTTTTATCATGGTTTTAATATCATATATTATCATAAATAATATTAAAACAAATCCAAGATATCCATTTATTCCATACAATACATTAATTAGACCTTTGTATGGAACAAAACAAGCAATCGCACATCCAACTATACCAAATAAAATCGTTAGAAATTCGTATTTTATTGTTCCCTCCTTTGATATCATTCTAATGCCCGTCCATAATAATGGTACCGCTGATGTATATATCCCTGCACAAATAATAATGGCAAATGCTTGTGCTAAAATCGGCGAAATCTGTTCTGCTAAGATTAAAGCCGGAATATCAGCTGTTGCAGTAATATCTATATGCTCTATTAGCGCAACACAGCATATTGCCGCCGTTCCAAATATGAATATCATAGATAACAATGTGCCAAAATTAACTTCACTCAATTTATTTTTTGCGCCAATCTCCGCCAAAAACGCAGCAAACCATAGAACAACAAAGCCCCCGTATGATGCACCAGAAAGAAACGGGTTTCCATTTCCAACCTGCTCCATGCCTTGTGAATAGGTTCCCGAATCGATAGCTTTCATATTGGAGGCCAAATTGGGGAATCCTGTTATCCCAGTTAATACGGCAACTACCAATATCATAACTATTATTATAGGTCCAATTTTGCTTAATGTTTTCAATATTCCATCAAGCCCAAATATCACCGTAGCAACAACCAGTATAGTTAATCCAACTGCACCAACTCCAACCGGTAGATTCCACTGTTGTGTTACAGTCGCACTTGCACCACCGCACATAACAACGAAACTCATATAACAGAATAGTGCTGAAAAGCCATCAAAAAAGGTTGCCATAGCTTTTCCAAATTTGTTACCCAAAATACTGCAATAGACCTTATAAATATCACCTCCTCTAGAAATCTTCAGCTTATTTCCATTTGTTGCAAAAGAAATATTTGTATAGCAGTATATAATCGCTGCAACTACTACAACCACAATGAACTTCGAACCATATGATGCCTCGTATTGCATAACTTCTTGCATTGTAGCAAAACCTGCTCCTATATAAAAAGAAATGCATGCACCACATAAAGCCAGTATTGAAAGTAACTTTTTTGACATTACTTTTTACTCCTTAACGATATGAAGCGTCTTCCCAACCTTGTGAAAGCAAACAGACAAGAAAGGATGAATATCCCTCTTTCCTATATAATATTTGCACTTTGCATTTCTAAAATCTCTAAACCACTCTTTTTTTGAAACCATACCTGACTTAACCCTTCTCCGATAATCGTCAAATTCAACCATTGCCTTAAACGGACATTCAATTTTTTTCTCGCACTTAGACACCTCTACTTTTCCTAACATTCCATTCGACCAAATTACTGGTAGAGGCATGCCTGCCACCGTAGAAGCGTAACTCCATGTCGAATTTCTAAAATTCACTTCCAAAAAGTAAAGACTATCATCTTTATCAATCAGAAATTCTATTTCAAAAATCCCCTCAAACCCAATATCCGCTATCATCTCTTCCAGCTTTTTCTTTAATTCATCATTTTCCAAATTTGAGACTGTCATATATGGACTATAGCTATCATCTAATTTGTAATTATATGTAGAAGCTATAGAAATAAGCATGTCTTCGCCTCTATTAACACTGCACCCCTCCATACACAATTCATTTTTCTTCACGATATACTTTTGCAATAACACTTTGGGGCTTCTTATAATTTTATACGCATTTCGTAGATCATTTTCATTATGGCAAATAATCATATCCCCTTTCCAATTGTCAAGTGTTGAAATAATTGCTTTTGTTATAATTGGATATTGAATATCATCAGGTATTTCTCCTTTATCAACGGTCCATGTTTTTAAAAAAGGAATCCCATGTTTTTCTGCCATTTTGAGAATGTTATACTTATTTTGAAAATAAGCAACTCGACCTTTTTGGCCAGCATTAAAGAAAATAAATCTATCTTTCAATTCATCATAGTGTTCATCCAAGAAAAACTCCACTTGATCATCAGACGAAAAAATAAAATTTTGATCATCAATGAACTCACTTTTCAACAAATCATATCCTTCTTCAATCGAATTTACAAAGAAAACTCGTTTGAAGAATTTACTTTTTGATGTAATTTTTCTACTATTCCTAATAATAATTCCATAAGGTTTTATCCCATTTTCGCCCAATGAACGAACTATACCAAGTGGATTATAATGTTCAAAACCAAAAATAATATATTTCATTTATTCATTGCTCCAAACTTTCTAATTTTTCTTATTATCTTTATTAAAAGCACATATATATCAAAAGCGACTCGATCTATGAAATCTATATATACTGAATTCTTTTTCTTTTTTTCTGCAGGTAATATGTCAACTTCTCCATCATCACAATGGTCAAAAACTTCTATTTCTGACAAAGCATTTTTTGTATGGACAAAGATGTCAATATGTCTGCATACAATATCAAGTATTACGCTTGTTGGCTGACCATATGGATTCAGCTTTCTAACACGATATATTACGTTCCCAATAATTATTTCTATATTACATGAATATTGATAATTCATCATTGGATTTCCGTGAAATACAATCTTCTGAACATTCTCACTTTTATCAAAGTCAATTGAAATATGTGGTTTTTTATCTGATATATCTGGAATCCATAATCCTTTTGAATAATCTATTTGTCTTGGGTCATATGTTATTATATCGTCAGTATCTATCACTTTAAGATCCGTCAGTTTCGAAGCATCTCCCGACGAAGCCACGATTTTTGAACCACGCAGCAATAAATTGTCAGTTCTTTTTTGCCAAAATACATTATCTGAATTAATTATAGATCTTGCATGTAAAGTCGCATACTGACTTTTATGACATTTCAATGCCTTATATGGAATTTTATTAAAAATATATCCATTACTTTCAGCGCTTTTAATAGAAATTCTGTCTTCCCATCTATAAGACACATTATCTAACGACTTTGACTTTATAACTGTATCCTTCAAATCAGAGGCCGAGTAATCTTCTACTCCATAGTACGCTGTTTCATAACAAAAGCCTTTTAAATATAGCGGCATATACTTTTGATTTTCAATCATCACATTATGCACTGCTTCATCTAATGCCAATGACAACATTCTATGATCAGAATGGAAATCAAAATCTGTTCCAATAATTATCTCGGGTTTTAGGCTTACGAGTATTTTCTCTATCTTTTTTATAATACTCTTATCCCCACTAGTATAATAATGATATCCTTCCCTGTTAGGAGTATCTGGATAATTTAGAAATATAATATGGCTTTCTGCAATGCCATACACAAAACATGCATTAATTGCCTCTTTTTCTCTAATCCGCGCTTTACTTTTTTCCATTTCTAATGATGAATACACTACATATGTATCATATTTTTCAGCCAAAGCTGAAAGGATATTTCCCGCTAGATTAGTTTCATCATCCTGATGTGGCACAAAAACAATCACACGATTCACAATTTGTTACTCCCTGTTTATGTCATTTCATCCAAAAAATATATCGAATTGCGCCATAAACAATTTTTTTCAAGCACCCCATATTACTCTTTTTGCAATATATCCAGGTATTTCTATAAACCAACCTCAAATACTGTCGAGCTTCTTTTTTTTCAGTCGTATCTAATTTTCTTGAAATTTTATAATATGCATAAATTGTCTGCTTACAAAAATATGGGCTTGCATATTTAAGCAATTCCATATACTTATGATCATATAAGTATGTGACAACTGATGAATCAGCATCCACACCATCTTTGACTTTGTTTAAACTATATTTTTGTGTCATTATGCTATCTGGTCTTACTCTGTAAAAATATAATGGTTTTCCTACCAGTACCACTCTTTCTGCGAGCAAAAGCAATTTATATGTTGTGACAGTATCTTCATAGATTTTCCCGACCGGATATTTAATATTTTCAAACAAACTTCTATGATACAATTTGTTCCATGCAACAAATCCATACTCACTCGCTATCCCCTGATATATTTTTTCAATGACTTCTTCACCCGTTATCACAGATATATTATTCTCTGTAGCACTTCTTTGGACAATTTCATTTTCAAATCTGCAATATCTACATATTGCTACATGCGAATCAGTTAGCATGCATTGCTTATATAAATCTTCAATAAACTCTGGTGCTACTAAATCATCAGAATCTATCAAAGCTATATATAATCCAGTTGATGCTTTTATCCCCACATTGCGCGCATCTGATAATCCTCCATTTTTTTTATGAATAACTTTAACTCTTAAATCAATCTGTAAGTAATTATCACAAATGACAGAGGATCTATCTGTTGATCCATCATCCACAAGAATAATTTCCAAATTGCGATACGTCTGCCTCCTCACTGACTCTATACAATCTTCCAAGTACTTTTCAACATTGTATATTGGTAAAACAACCGATATAAGTTCCTTTTCAAACATTTTGTTACCCTTTATTTCTCGTTAATTTTCTTTTTAATCCATGCGACCGTTTTTTCGGTAGCGTCTCCATGATCATAAATTGGATATTTTTCAAAATATCTGTCAACCTTATCAAAATATGTTTTGGGATCAAATCGTAGTATATTCTTTATAAGTTGCTCATTTGATTCTGCCATAGGGAACGGAAAACAAAAGAACTCTGGGAGCAATCCTCTCGTTTTTTCATAAGTTTTTAAGTCAAGCGCGCAAATAAATACAGGTTTCTTCAGAATTGCAAAGTCAAAAACGCATGAAGAATAGTCCGATATAATTATATCGCAAGCCAAAGACAGCTCTTGCATGTCCTGGTAGATTGTTCCATTTATAATATTGTCAGTGTAATTTATAAAGCTGCTTTGCAGTGCTGCATTGGGATGCAGTCTTACGACAATTTTCACTTTTTTGTTGAATCTTTTTGAAAATGCATCAGCAATTTTTTCAAATTCCAACCTATACCCATCCAAAGAATAATCATCTCTAAAGGTTGGTGCATATAGCACATATAGTGACTCATTATCAAATTTAAATTTTTCTCTAAAGTGCTTATATTCTTCCACGTCACCTATTCGTTGTGCCAAAAAGTCGTTTCTTGGAAGTCCGAATTTAAGGATTTCAACATTCTTGCTTAGCCAAAAAGCTCGTCGAAATTGATTATCTAATAGTTTACTATTAGATATAATTCCATCGGCTATTTGACCGTCGTACTTTGCCTCTTTTACATACTTTTCCCCAAGTTCTGCTTCCGCATCTGCCTCTGCCCTTTTGGGCCCAAATGGAGCATGCCACACTTGTAAATAGACTTGTTGACTCTTTTTTCTAACCGGGTGAAGATGTCTAATGTTATCAATCCATACTTTTGCCGTTGCTCGCATATAAAGTGCCTGCAATGAGTCTATCTTCACTGGTTTTATTTGTGGTGGGAAGCTATAGGACGCAAGATTATCTACAAGCCAAATTATGTCATATTGATAATTTTCCCTTACCAGCCCCTCAGCAATATACTTTGTACTATCTCCATATCCTTTTCCACCAAAATTATCTATTACAACTCTATTTTCCTTTATTGGAAATAGATACATTAATTTTCCAAATGGATATTCAAGAAGCACTTTATAAATCTTTCTTTTTCCCTTTTCTATAATATTCCCTGATGTAAAAATATGTTTTAATCTTGAACATCTCATATTCAGAAAGCTCCAAATTCAATCGTTTAAATATTTGTTTAATATGTGACAATAATTTGAATTTTTCAAATTACTATAATCCTCATATCTTTGTAACTTATGTATTCCGCTCATTTTCATTAGCTGCGTCCATCTTTCATTTGTATAGTCGCTACTCAATTCAAACATAAGGACATGTGGAGAATTATTATTAAATGTAGGTACAGAATTCCACTCTTCTTTATACCTTCTGCAAGCCATTGCAAAAAACAAGTGAAATATAAAGTAATTCTCCGCAAAATCATGATCTTTCCAATAAGAATATAACAAGTTTCTTGTCAGTAATATAATCGGATTATTGGTTTCACACGAAATATACCAGTTCGATGCAATAATCGGTGGATCATCCTGATTACTTAAATTCAATTGTTTGAAAACAAATAATGGCTGCTTACTTACATATTCAAAGAATTCTCTATCAGTACACAACGCAGTTGCATCAATCCACATTCCTCCCCATTGCGCCAAAAGTGATATTCTTAGCAAATCAGAAAAATGTGCCATTCCAATTTGACCTTTTTGAAATTTCTCCTCTATATACTCAGGAAAATCAACGTATTGTTTGTAATTTTCATTTGTTAAAATGACAATATCTTTTTCTGGCATGACACCATGAATTGAATTTATGCATGCTTTAACTAATGCTGGTGCTTTTTCATATCCTTGCAACCAACATACCCATACTTTATCAGAGTGTACTCTTTCAGCCGTCGTGCTTACGCCCTCTTGAATTTGTGCTTTATATTGCCTATACAACTTTGCATAGTCTTTGCATTGATACGCAACGGATTTCACATCTCTATTCTTTACAAATAAAATTTTCTGCTTTTTCCGTTCGGTCTCATAAATTTTACGTTTTATTTTCCAAAGCAAAGTGCCATTTTTCGTTGCTTCTATAATTTTTTCTATCATATGACATATTACCTTCGAATTTTTTCAATTAGAAATTTCTGTAAATATAAAAAGCTATCAACTTTAAAGCTCATTGACATTCCAATGTAAAGTACTGCTCCTACCAGCACCTGCACAATTAGTGTAATTACATCATTCATATGCAATTGTAGTATCATCAGTACCGCAAGACTCATAATCGCCGACATAAAAAAAGGAACACTCAAATCTTTCAGTTGTTCAACATAGCTATAGTCAATTTCTTTTTTTAGAGGTCTAGCATTTACAATATTACCATATATCGAATACATGAGCATCGTACCTGCAACTGCTTTTACGCTAACCTTTACACCGATGACTAATAATAGCACATATATCGGTTTTTTATATATTTCCAGTTTCAGAATAATGTCACTCTTTCCGATTGCTTTTATAGCCTGTAGACTCACACCTCCAATCAAAGAAATTGCTGATGAAATACTAAGAATTTGCACAAATGGTATTGCAGCTTCCCACTTGGACGTAAAAAGAATATTTACCAATGGTTTTGAAACTGCCGCCAGCCCAAACAACATTGGAAACATTACATAAGACATTATTTTGACAGCCTTTCTTGTCATCTCCTTAACTCTTTTTTTCTCATCGCTTATATTCGCAATTGCCGGAAAGAGTACCGTCATAATCGACGAACTAATATTTGTTGTAATTAAAGATGGTAACTGGTTTCCCTTATTATAGAATGCTAAATCTGCCGAGGTATATGCTTTTCCCACAATAAGTGATCTAAGCTGATCAAAAAAAGTGCCAGAAAGATCTGCCGCGAGAATTTTCCAGCCATAATTCATCATGCTTTTTGCCGATTTCCATGAAAATAGAAATTCTGGATGCCACGGCACTGTAATTGACAAAACAAAAATATCAACAATAGTATTTGTAAAATACTGAGCAATAAGTGCCCAAGCTCCAAATCCATTGTAGGCCATCATAATTCCAACTACTCCGGATATTAAAGTTCCTCCAAGGGTAGAAAAGAAGTATCTTTTAAATATCATATTCCTTTCAACGTAGGCATGTTGTATCGCACTATATGCACTAAGGGGAATCCTTAAAGCAAACACACGCAAAATAAGTGCTAAATCCGGCATTTCATAAAATTGTGACAAAAATGGTGCTATAGCAAATAGTATCCAATAGACTAGTATGGACATTGCTAAACTACAATAGAAATTAGTAGAAAAATCAACGCTATTCGCATCCTTATTTTGCACAAGAGCTGTACTAAATCCACTTGTTACAAACACATTGGCTATATTAATAAAAACTAAAATCAATGCCACAATACCATAGTCGGATGGCATAAGAATTCTGGCCAAGACAACAGATACAATAAATGAAACGCCCTGCGCTAATATCCTTTCTGCAAATTTCCATACAAGTCCAGAAAACACCTTATTTTTTAAATCCTTATCTTTCATTAGACAACTCTTTCCTCTTTACCTCAAAATTTTTATTGTAGAATTCAATAAACAGGAAAAAAGTCAAATAAACCAGCATATTAAAATGGAGCGTTCCTAACATATTATCAAAGCCCTCAATTACTGTAAAAAAGCAAATTATAGGGAAGAACTTCCATCCAGCATGCATTATATTTTTCTTTTCTAGCTGTTTAATATTTATAACAAACATCTTTAGATAATAGTAAAAAAATGGAATAAACCCCCATCCGATGTACATTCTCAATATATCGTTATGCATTTGCCCTTGTCCGCCAAAATTATACATTTTGTGAATTTCAGGTAGTGTCATATAATAGTCCGTATAAAACAATGTTCTTCCACTGTACAACGGAGATATGTTATAGCAATTTTTAAAATAGTTCCAAAAATTAAACCTAAAGCTGTCTGTAATTCCAAAATATGCCGCCACCGCTTGTAAATAGCCAGAGTGTATAACAAATATATATATATACATGCAAAATAGCATTAGAAATGTTGTGATTCCGAGTATAAGTTTTTTTCTTTTTCCAAATGAAGCTATCAAATAATATAATACTACCGCAATTACTGCGCCCAAATATGCTGCACGTTTGTTGCCAAGAAATATGTATATGATAACTATCCACAGGAGTTTATTTTTCAAAATATACTTATAGCCCTTTGTGAACAAGTAATAAAGCACTATCAAAACAAATGTATATGTTAAACCATGTACTTCAAGCCCGATACCACTAACTCGATGGTTAAACGGATGAACTATCCCATCCACACCTGCAACTAAAATATAGCGTATTATAACCGTTGTATAAGAAATCACCCCAGTTATTGTAACAAGCCTAATTGATCTTTCTTTCTCTCTTCGGTATAAATAGTATGCAACAAGAAATGTAGTCCACTGTTCAACCATCAGCAAAAAAGATTGTGATATATAAGGTTTTATACTTAAATGATAAATTCCAAGGCCTGTCACGAAAGACATTGCTGTTACCAAAAAATATGGCACAATGAATGCATCAATTCCAAATTTTAACTCTTTTTTTACTTTTCCTTGTGCCTCTACTAATACAAACCCCGTCAGTAGAACTCCAATAAACATAGTAAAATAGAACATTATTTTACTATTAGAAATATATCCAAAACAATATGGGGTATTGAAGAGAAAATAAAGAATAATGCCCCGCATCAACTCTTTTTTTCTTATTTTCAATGACATCGTATTTCTCCAATTATCACTTTGATAGTGTACAATAAATTTCAAAAGTTCAACTTCATTGATACGGTTTTCTTATTCAACCATACACCAATCAATTTTATTTCTTATCATACGAATACATAATGCTACTTATGTTATGTATCCTTTTCATTAACTCTATTTTGCGTTTTTATCAATAGGTCGTATTTATATAGCTTATTAATGAGAATATGCTTGAAGCAATTTTTCACACATTGTCTGAATACTATACTTATTTTTAATATCTGTTCTTCTTTCCCACACTGTATCCTTAACCTTTTGAAAGTCATTTATGATTTCGACAATAGCATTTGCTAACTCATCGGAATTTTCCGACTCAAACATCATTCCGATTCCCTCATTATCTATTATTTCTTTTGGCCCTTCAATATTACTAGCAACGCATGGAACTCCCATAGACAATGCCTCAACTAAAGCCAACCCAAATCCTTCCGACCGAGAAGGGACAACGCATATATCAATCGTATTTAAGAACGCTGGAATATCATCCACACTCCCCAAAAAAGTCACGTTTGCAGATAAATCATTATTTTTCACATATTCCTGTAGTTCTTTATATTCATTTTTTTGTTCTTCCGCAACACCTCCTGCAAATATAACCTTTATATGAGGGAATTGCTTCTTCAACTTATAAGCTGCTCTTAGTAATATATCTTGGCCTTTTAATGACGGCATGATTCTTGCGATACATCCAATTACTATATGATCTGCATCAAACAGCTTTTTTTGTGCACACTCATATTTTTTTACATCTATTCCGTTATAAATTCGCCGAACCTTACCTTCCTTTATGCCAGCTTGTACTATATCATTTTTCACTACATCGGATATTCCAATAAACTGATCACATATCCAATTTTTCAAAGCAATTCTAAATTTGCCAGTCTTTTTGAACTGCCCTACTCCATGAATAGTACTCACAATTTTACACCTAGGATTTATAATTTTACTTAAAACAAGCAATTCTGGTGCATTAAATGAATTACAATGAACTACATCTATCTTATTTTCATTTATATATTTTGCTACCTGAACTAATGGAGAAATCTTATCCTTTGAACCCACTTTTCTTTTTAGCAATTTTACGTTAATTTTACTATCCAGGGTATTTAAAAGTTTATCATCCGTCAAATCATTGACAATCAACAAAAAGACTTCTTCCCCATTTGCTTTCATTTGATTGCAAATATTGGCAACTAATCTCTCAGTTCCACCTACCGTAAATGAAAAGAGTAAATACATTATTTTCATATACATTCACCAAGCAACACATCATAATATGTATTTTTCTTTTTTGTTTTATTTTCGTCAAACTTATATGTCAGTTTATGAAATTGAGTTTGTTCCTTTATTGCAATCCATGTCTTTTCATCATACTGTTCAAAGAGTCTAAGCAATAATATATGCGGCGTTGCATTATCTCTTGGAATAATTTTCTTCCAATCTTCTTCATATTTTTCTAATACAATGGACATAAAATCATGAAGTAAAAAATAATCCCACATTGTATTATTTGTTTTCCAATATTCATAGCAAAGTTCTCTGGTAGCCATAAGAATCTTATTATTTGTTTTTGCTTCCATCAACCAGCTGCTAATATAACTGGCATGCCCGTCCCTACCAGGTTTCAATGTTTGGAAAAAGAATAAATCAGAGTCAAAAAAATATTTCGGTGCAGTTCCGGTGCATAGCACCGTTGCATCCAACCACAGGCCACCATAAGTAATCAGCAACTCTAATCTCAGCAAGTCTGTCATGTGCGTATGCGTAATAACTCCCTGCTTCCACTTTGTCACAATGTACTCTGGAAATGTCACGTAATCGCTTATATTTTTTTCGGTAAGTACTATCACTTTTTTTTCCGGATTATTCTTCACAACTGAGTGATAGCATTTTTTTACCAGGTCCGGAGCATTGTCCATTCCTTGAAACCAGCAGATCCATATGGTATCTGAAGTCTTATGTTCCTTTTCAATATAGGTTTTATCAAATTCTTCCAGTTTCCACTTATATTTCTTTTCTAATTTTTGCTTAGTCTTTAAAGTAGTCGAAAGTCTTAGGATTTCCAGTGCAGTCCTGCTTTTTCCCAACAACAGAAACTGCCCTATTCCGGTAAACAAGGCTCCTCCCTGCCAATATTGTTTAAGGAGCTTTATGCCGCCCTGCTTTTTAAACGTCTCTTTTAAATTCATAAAACTCCTTTCAGCAATCAGTTTATTGCTTTTAGCATTTCCATTGTTCTGACAATACCTGTTTTGATATCGTATTTAGCTTTCCAACCAAGACTATTTAACTTTGAAGAATCCAGGCGAGCTTTCGTTGCTTTGCTGTATCCAGCACTTTCTACTGCATCCGGAATTTCAAACACAACCTTTTTTCCGGCATAATCAGCAATGATAGCTGCCAAATCTTTTAACATAATATCAGATGCATCATCCGAAATGTTATATGCCTCTCCGCTTTCGCCATTCAGAAGGACAGTCAATAAGCCAGATACGCTATCCATAACATATAAATATGAATAAAATTGTGTTCCTGCACTTTTCAGTACAATGTCCTCTCCGGCAACGCCCTTATGTAGAAACTGTGATAATGCTTTCGTATCCGTTTTTAATAATGTAGGTCCATAAGATCTTGTTAATCTTGGAATAACAACATCTAATCCCTTTTGTGCTTTATAAGCTTGGCACAAAGCTTCTCCGCATCTTTTACTTTCGGGATATCCAGCTCTCATTGTATTACAGTCAATGTATCCGCAATACTTTTCATCAAATTTCTCAACATCGCCACGATTTTCACCATATATTTCATTAGACGAAGCAAATGCAAATCTTGTTGTATGATGCTCAACCGCAAAATCAAGTAAATTTTGAACCCCTATGATATTTGTCGTAATAGTTCCAATCGGATCTGTAGAATACTGCATAGGGTGTGTATTACTTGCAAGATGCAAAATATAATCTACTGTCACATCCTCTGTCAAACATAGTTTTCTGTTTACATCATATTCAATAAAGCAAAATAACGGATTTTCAAAACAGTATTTGAATCTATTACGCATTCTCTCTTTGCTTCTGCCGAGAGCGTAAACCGTACAATTCAGATTATCATTATTCTTCCTCATGATAATATCAACAAGCATACTGCCAATTAAGCCAGTCGCTCCTGATATCATAATGGATTTATTATTTAATTTTTCCCAAGGCAAATTCAGATTCGCCACATAATTCACATCTTCTAAATATAAAGAATTGTCATATACGTTCATCAAAATCTCCTTATGATTACTTCAGCCAGTTATCTTTATCTGCCTTTAAATAAGCCTTAAACATCTCCAGGTCATCTTTTGTTGTAAGCTTTATATTCTTATCGGATCCGGCTGCAAAGTGCAATGTGACACCGAGTTCTACCATCATAGTGTTGGTATAATGTGATCCATAAATACCAATTTCCTTTTCATAAGCTTCATGATACTTTGCATCCAATAAGTCAAATCTGTATGCCTGCGGTGTTGAGACACGTCTTAGCGTTTCTCTTGGAATATACTTGTTTGTTGTAGTTTCATCATCTTCGTTGATAACAAAAATCTGTTCATTATATGGCATAGATGTAACAGCATTACCATACTGTGAGCATTTACTTATCACATCTGACAATACCGAAGGCTCTACCAACGGTCTGATACCATCATGAATAATGATATTGTCATCCGGATTAGCCTTGCCTTCCAGTCCATATACACCGTTTCTGATTGATTCCTGTCCCGTTTTGCCACCAGATACAATCCACTTCAGTTTTGTAATATTGAACTGCTTGGCATATGCCCAAACAATTTCATGCCAACCATCAATACATACTAATTCAATAGCGTCTACCTGAGGATGCTTTTGAAAGCTCTCTAAAGTGTAAATCAAAACAGGTTTATCATATACATTGATGAACTGCTTTGGCAGGTCTTGTCCCATACGAGTTCCAATTCCGCCTGCAATAATAATTGCAATATTCATATTAATTTTCCTCCCAAATGTTCCGACATTTAATTACTTTCACGCCATGTGCTATTCTATTTTTTTCAGGCGGAAGTTCCATATAGTTGCCATATAGCTTTTTTAGTATAGCATCACTATTTTGGGGAATATTAACAAGTTCCCCTTCAAACCTTCCCTTTTGAGGTATCCCAAACCACTTTGTCAAAACTACTTCTCTCTCTCGATAACGTCCAAGCATATTACCACACCACTGACTTTTATCGAAGTCATTTTTTCTTAGAATAAATTCAAGATGATCTAGTACCTTCCTCGTGTCGACTAGTTTTCCAACGGGAATGACTTTACACACTTTTAAAACCAGTCGCTCAATGAGCGGTCTTTGTCTATGCGAATCAACCTGCGTGGAAATAAAAGCAATCTGTACTAGATATCTGTGAATAAGAATGTATTTAACCTTTAGCCATCGTATGATATCATTGTTGGGCAGTCCGTCCAATGGAAAAATATCAATCCAGATATGAGCTTTCCTCGGTTTCTCTGTGAGGTTAATTTCAATTTCTGATTGTAAGTCGATAAATTGACTCATTGCAAAGTTCCAATCAGTATCTGTATATCTATTACAGATTCCGAATCCATCAGGCATTTCCTTTTTTAACAAATCATGAAAAAGGTCGAAATCTTTTCTTGGCATTCCAATATCAATATCATCATCCCATGGAATAAACCCTTTATGTCTCAATACCCCAATCAGTGCACCTCCTGTAAAGTAGTATCGAAGTTCATGATTCTCACAAAATTTTATAAATGTATTGAGCGTATTCAATGTTAATTCTTGAACTTTTCTTTCGTCTGTCATTTTATGTTTCCTTTTCCTACAAATACAGTTTCATACTGCTTGCAAACTTTATCCCATGTATACTCTTCTGCTACGCGCTTTTTGGCTCTCCGACCCAACTCTGCAATTTCATCTATACACATTTGGTCTGCCTTATCAATCAACTTTGCAAGGCTACCCGGCTTGCGGCTCCAATACAAAGCACAATCCTCTGCCACTTCTTTATTGAACCCAACATCAACCAGTAAGTTCAAATCGGTACTTCCAAGGGCTTCAATCAGCGAGGGGTTTGTACCGCCAACTGTGTGACCGTGAAAATAAGCATAGGCATTTTCTCGAATTTTCTTCAACAGTTCCTGATCGTAAACAGTGCCAACAAACTTAATTCTCTTATCGCTCTTGAAATGCAGTTTTTTCTCTAATTCATTCAGGAACTTATCATTCACATTCGTAATAATTGCAAAGTCCTTTTTGCTCTTGCTTTTCATGAACTCTCGAATCATAACTTCAAAAGAGTTTTCTGGTACAAAACGACCGACAACAAGGTAGTAGTCCTTTTTCGTCAGTCCTTTTTCTTTATACCAGTTCACCAGCTTCTCATCGTCATCAGCTAACTTACTGAGGGTTAGATCTGCACCATACGCAATAAATGTGGTCTTCGGATTTTTGCCCTTGATGCCTTTTCCGTCATAGCACTCGTGGATATACTTCTCTATGTTCACTGAGTCGCAGATGGCAAGATCACAATATTTGACCATCATCTGCTCTGAAATCTTCCAATACCTACGAATCGGTGCGGACCACCGAGCCCTCATCCACTCATGTCCATCCGGATTCAGGTATACCGTGCCGCCCAGTTTATGAATTTCTTTGTAGAAATGTGCCGCAAAAGGTCCGATTCGACATGCCATTATGTAAACAATCGGGTGAGGAATATGATTTTTCTTGATATGTTCGCAGCAGGTCTTTAGCGCAGCAACATCATAATAAATTGCCTGTGCAGATCCAATCTGAGGAACATCTATTTTGAAGCAGTGGGCATTGTGGAGTTCAAACTCGTGGTCATTAATTTTTGTCACGCCATCAAACTTGCTCTCATCCATACACCCATCGCCATTGGCTTTGCAAGCAACATGATATTTGATGTTCTCTTTATTTTGGTGATACTCCGTGAGTTTATAAACGAACGTTTCATACCCGCCATACGCTCCGAGGCTTTTCGCACCCACGAGGTACACATGCTGCACTTTGTTATTTAACTGCATTTTTTCCATTCCGTCCTCATTCTTATCGTTAGCATCCCATTCATTCTTTGAACAGAACGATTCCGTACCTTTTCTATGTCTTTATTCCAACCTCAATTTCTTCGTTGCACAACAACAAGCCTGTATACAGATTGCAGCAGCAATCTATACGCAGGCTCGCCTTCG
>JABLTO010198099.1_pt1 | contig 17251 bp, 21 predicted proteins | sample 7160091 | NCBI WGS metagenome assembly JABLTO01 (sample SAMN14651225, study PRJNA627086) | human gut metagenome | isolation source: feces | host: Homo sapiens
GATGGAAAAGGTCATCAAGGCCACCATCCCCGCTGAGCTGCTGGACGAGAACACCAAGTACTACATCAACCCCACCGGTCGCTTTGTTGTCGGCGGCCCGCAGGGCGCCACCGGCCTGACCGGTCGTAAGATCATCGTGGACACCTACGGCGGCTATGCCCGGCACGGCGGCGGCGCCTTCTCCGGCAAGGACCCCACGAAGGTGGACCGCTCCGCCGCATACATGGCCCGGTACATCGCCAAGAATGTCGTGGCCGCTGGCCTGGCGAACAAGTGTGAGGTCCAGATCGCCTACGCCATCGGCGTCGCCAACCCGGTCTCCGTCATGGTGGACACCTTCGGCACCGGCTACAAGGAGGACACCAAGCTGGCGGACGCCATCTGCAAGGTGTTCGACATGAGACCCCAGGCCATCATCGACCAGTTCATGCTGCGCCGCCCCATCTACAAGGCGACATCGGCATACGGCCACTTCGGGAACGCCATGGGCATTCCCGCCCTGCGGTTCAATGCAGAACGCCCCTGGGAGAGACTGGACAAGATCCAAGATCTCCAACACGCCATCTAAGCCAACCGCCTCCAGCTCTCTCCTACCGCCGAAGGCGGTTGGAGGGGCTGGGGGAAGCGTACCCCCGGAGGGGGGAGGAGGAACAGCCATCATGAACAAGAAGAAGCCGTCAGGCCCCATACTCACCCCAACTCTGCTGAAAGCCATTGCAGAGGCAGCGTCCGAGAAGGCAATCGAAGCATACCGGAAAGAAGTCGAGGTACACCGGGAAGAAGCGAGAGACAGGCGCTTCCACAACACGAAGCTGCTCCTGGAGAGGTTCAAGGGCCTGGAGGAGCACAGCAAGGAGGCTGTCCGCAGCGCCTCCCAGGTGGAAGACGACCCCGACCTCGAAGAGCTGGTCGAGCTGATGAAGGGGTACGACAACCGATACGAGGCCAGTGTCCCCAGCATTATGAAGAGTGCAGCCTACACGAGCACCCTGGTCCACCACGTCAAGCGGATGCTGGACTTCTACAAGCGGTGCTGCGATGTCTCCCAGAAACCAGAGGACTCCCGCAGATACCGCATCATCTACTCGACCTACCTCGCAGAGCCGGAAGACCAGAAGAGCTTCCAGGACATCGCCCAGGAAGAAAACGTGGACATCAGCACCATCTACAAGGACCACAAGCTGGCCCTCCGGCAGTTGAGCGCCCTGTTCTTCGGCTACTTTGAGTGACCACGCCAAAAAGACGCCATTGACAGGAGAAATACCAAAGTGGTAAGTTGTAGGAGAAGAAGCCATAAGTGTCACCCCTAAAAAGGCAGGGACTCAACCTCTGGCCCTCGCTCCGAAAATCTCCGAAACCCATTGCAAATCAAGTGTTTTTGACTTGACAAGGCGGCGTCAATGGGTAGAATGAAAGTAACCACCACCCTAACCAATTCGGTGAAGAAGGAGCGACCAAGATGATATTCACCAGCAGGTACAGCAACCCGGAGCTTCGGAGTGGCAAGTACACGGCGGTCAGAATTTCGCTCGGGACGCCCAAATGGAAGCTCGGCTACAATCTCGACGCAGAGATGCCGGACTTGATGCCATTTGGCCTCCTGCACAAGTTCGACCTGTACGAAGACTTCGAGAGGGCCTACTTCGCAAGGCTCGACCAGAAGGGAGTTCAGAGAATACTCTCCCAGCTCCAGAGGTTCGAGAGCCTGGGCAAAGATGTTGTCCTCCTCTGTTACGAGGACATCAGGAAAGGCCCGGATGACTGGTGCCACCGGCGCACGTTCGCTGACTGGTGGCAGCAGAGGACCGGGGAAGTTATCCCGGAACTCTATGACCCGACTCCAGACCACTCAAAGCCCCGTCAGGCCCCGTCTAAGCGGAGTTTGGAGACACCCCCTACAACTTACCAAATGGAGCAGTTCGCACTGTTCTAAGCGGAAACAGGGCCGTCCCACGGCCCTCATGCGAAGTTAGTCCAACGGAGGACGCCGAGCTACCCGCCCGGAGACGCAGGTTCAAACCCTGCACTTCGCTCCATACTGACAGTCAAGAGAGCGGTTGCCACACGGCAGCCGCTCTTTTGCTTTAACTTCGAGGAGGGGTAATGTATGTTCTACGGCTCAGTGCCGGCAGAGGCTCAGGCCATTATGAACAAGATTGTGAAGGCGTGGGATGTGACCGACATCTATGTCGGCTGCTCCGGCAACTTCACCCTGGAAAAGTTCATCGGTCCCCTGGGCAAGTTCCGGCTGCACAGCAATGATGTGACCATGTACTCCCAGTGCCTGGGCACTCACTTCCTGCGTGAGCACGTCCCCCTGGAGCTGTCCGAGGAGGGTGCTGCCCAGTTCCCGTGGCTCCAGGACTACATGAAGACCGATGTGGATCGCCTTGCCACCATGCTGCTGTGCTCCCGCATCGTGGCCTACACAGACAAGGGTGAGAACCCGTACTACAACATGATGCTGGAGGAGAGCATCCGTCAGTTCCCGGTCATGCACGAGAAGACGGTTCAGAAGGTCAGCGCCAACACGCTGACTATTGCCAGCTACTACAACGGCGACGCCATGGACTTCGTGAAGGAGGCCCCGGCCGACGCAGGCTTCATCTCCTTCCCGCCCTTCAAGAAGGCGGGCAAGGCGTTCGTGAAGGACTTTGCCAAGCTGGAGAAGATGTTCAAGTTCACGCCACCGGAGTATGGCTACTTCGATGAAGAGCTGCTGAAGGAATACTTCCGCCAGATTATGACCAAGAAGGAGTGGTGTTTCGGCACCGACATGAGGCTCCAGGGCGATGAGTTCACGGAGCACCTGAAGGGCATGACCAAGACGACCAACCGTGGCATCCCCATCTACATCTACGCCAGCTCCGGCCACCCCCAGATCGTCACGCCCCTCCAGACCACGACCCAGGCCAATATCAAAAAGTTCGGGCAGGGCATGGAGATGGGGAACGACATCCGGCTCTATGAGCTGTCCAACGACGCCTTCCAGACCCTGCGGAGCCAGTACATGAACATCAACATCCGCCCCGGCTCCGCCACCCTCGCCATCGGCGTGGTGGTGGACGGCTACCTCATCGGGGTCTACGCTTTCTCGGCGGCCCCATCCGTCGCCCAGTGGGATAAGCACATCGAGACCCCCACGGTCTACCTCCTGTCCGATTTCCCGGTCGAGCCCACCGACTACAAGCACCTGGCGAAGCTGGTGCTCTACGCCGCCCTCTCCAAAGAGAGCAAACGGATCGCCGAGCGCATCACGAAGCGCCGGGCCGCCTCCCTGGTCACCACCGCCTTCAGCAAGAACCCTGAAAGCATGAAGTACCGGGGGCTTTTCAAGGTGCTCAACCGGAAGCACAACGACTCCCTCCAGAAAGCGGACTGGGCCAAGGACATCGACCCGTCCAACGCCTACTACCTTCAGCCGTATGAAATCAACTACGGCGCCCCCATGGGCCAGTGGACTCTGCAGGAGGGTCTGTCCCTCTGGAAGAAGAAACACTCACAGAAACGGTAAGGAGGAGCGACTATGATTAACACGAAAATCATTGAGATAGATCCCCGGGAGCTGAAGCTGCTGAAGATGAACGCCCGCTTCATGCGGCACGAGGAGTTCCAGCGCCTGGTAGCGAACATCAAGAAGGACGGCCAGCTCACATCGGCCCCCTTCGCCTGCCTGGACCCCGCCGACGGGAAGTATGAGGTGCTGTCCGGCAACCACCGGGTCCAGGCGGCCATCTCCGCCGGCCTGGAGACCATCCCCTGCATCATCACCGACGATGATATGTCCGAAGAGCAGCGCATCGCCATCCAGCTCTCCCACAACGCCATCGTCGGACAGGATGACCCGGACATCCTGAAGAAGCTGTACGACAAGATTTTGGACATCGACCTGAAGGAATACTCCGGCCTTGACGACAAGACCCTGGGCCTGCTGGACAAGGCATCGTCCCAGGCCATGAGCGAGGCCAACCTGGAGTTCCAGGTCCTCAGCATCGTCTACCTTCCCGACGAGCTGAAGGAGGCCCAGCGGGTCATCGACACCGCCAGGGAAGCGGTCAAGGGCTGCGACAACATCTGGCTTGCCACGGACAGCGAGTATGAGAAGTGGCTGGACGCCCAGGAAACCGCCTCCTCCGCCTACAACGTGAAGAACGTGTCGGCGGCCATGCAGCTCATCTTCAAGGTGTTCGAGGACAACCTGGGCCAGCTTGCGGAGGGCTGGGAGGGCACGGACCCCAAGAACGACAATTCCATGTGGGTCCCCATCTCTACCGTCATCGGCCGCAGCAAGATCCCCGTGGGCAGCGCCAAGGTCATCAAGAAGGCTCTGGACCGCATGGTCGGCCACGGCGAAATCACGCACAAGAATTTGTGGGAGGGGCTGGAGTACCTCTGTGCCGACTACTTAGGAGGGGAGTAAGATGGCCACTCCCAACATCTACAACGAGAAGTATCACGACCGCTGGGCGTGGTCTCTCGCCTTGAAGGGGGCCACCGATGCAGACATCGCCGAGGCTTTTGGTATCTCTGTCCGTACCCTGCACAGATGGAAGAAGGAGCACGAGTCCTTCGCCGAAGCCCTGGGCCCTGGGAAGGATGTTGCCGATGCCCAAGTGAAACACAGCCTCTACCAGCGGGCCGTCGGCTACGACGCCAAGGACATCGAGCAAATCATCGTCACAGACCCGGCCACAGGCAAGCAGCGGGTGGAGAAGACCCGTGTGATTACAAAGCATATCGCCCCCGACACTATGGCGTGTATGTACTGGCTCAACAACCGGAGCAAGGGAGAGTTCACCCAGCGTCAGGAAATCACCCTGGGGGGTGCCGTGAAGACCTCCCCGATGGAGAAGCTGACGGAGGAGGAGCTCCGAGCCCTTGCCCGCATGGATGACGGGCAGGATGGCCGGGAGTAGACGCTCCATCCCGCCGGCCCTGAAGAAATCCATAGCCACCGAAGCCCGGTATGAGCTGGCGAGAAGATACTATGCAGATTATGTCCAGCTCGTCCATGCAGGCAGGTGGAAAAGAGCCAGACACCTCGACCTGGTGTGTCGAGAGCTGGAAAACATCATGTCGGGCGTCACAAAGCGGCTGATGATATTCATGCCGCCCCGCCATGGTAAGTCGATGACCGTGACAGAGACCTTCCCGTCCTTCTTCCTGGGCAAGCACCCGGAGAAGCGGGTCATCGAAATCAGTTACAGCGGAGAGCTTGCGCAGCAGTTCGGCAAGAGCAACCGTGACAAGGTGGAGGAGTACGGCCCCACGCTCTTCGGGCACAGCACCTCCAGCGTCCAGGCGACCAAGACCAACTGGAACATCGACAACGGAACAGGCGGCATGATTTCGGTCGGCATCGGCGGCTCCATCACGGGCTACGGTGCCGATTTGCTTATCATCGACGACCCCATCAAGAACCGGGCCGAAGCTGAGTCCCTGTCCTACCGGAACAAGCTCTGGGACGAGTACCAATCCACGGTCAGCACCCGACTCCATGCCGGCGGCGCCGTTATCATCATCCTGACCCGATGGCATGAAGACGACCTGGCTGCCCGGCTCCTGAACCCTGAGTACGGCAAAGTGGAGGACTGGAAAATCATCTCCCTTCCGGCCGTCTGCGAGGACCCGGCCACCGATCCCCTTGGGCGGTCCATCGGCGAGGCCCTATGGCCCGCCGGCGGGTACGATGAGGCATGGGCGGCCCAGCAGAAGGAAACGGTGGGCACCTACGCCTGGTCCTCGCTCTATATGCAGACCCCCACACCGAGCTCCGGCGGTATGTTCAAGCGGAGCTGGTGGAAACGCTGGAAGGTGCTGCCCTCCGGCCTGTTCGACTTCATTCAGTCTTGGGACTGCACCTTCAAGGACAAAGACGCCTCGGACTATGTGGTGGGCCAGGTGTGGGCCCGGAAAGGGGCCGACCGCTACCTGGTGGACCAAGTGCGGGGCCGCATGACCTTCACCGAAACACTGAACGCCATGCGGGACCTCTCAGCCAAGTGGCCCCAGACCTCCCGGAAGCTGGTGGAGGACAAGGCCAACGGCACGGCAGTCATAGACGTCCTGAAGCGGGAGATCCCCGGCATTGTCCCGGTGGAGCCGTTCGGCGGCAAGGTAGCCAGAGCCCATGCCACGACAGCGGTGGCGGAGGCCGGCAACGTCTACATTCCATCAGCGGAGGTGGCTCCCTGGGTGGGTGACTTCGTGGAGGAGATGGCCGCCTTCCCAAGCGGCGCCCACGACGACCAAGTGGACTGCTATTCCCAGGCCAACGCCTACTACAACGACAACGCCTTCAGCCTCTACGGGCTGGTGACATAAGGAGGGAAGACAGCATGGATTTCGAGGAAGCCAAGGCCGCTCTCAACCGGAAGGAACGATTGGAGCGTGGCAAGGCCATCATCCAGCAGAAGAAGGGCCTCCAGTCCGTCAGGCCATTCAGAAAAGACGGCTACATCAACGTCCTGAACAAGTACGGCACCTCCAGAGATAACAGTGAGTCCTATGAGTTCGTGGCGGAGCCCGTGATACCAGACACGAGCCTCACCATCCAGTACGAGGACAACGGCCTTTTTGCGAAAATCATTGACACCCCGGCGGAGGAGGCTGTGAAGCACGGTTTCGACCTCGGCCTGAAGGATGACTCCATCAACGAATTTGTGGAGGACGCCCTGGACGCCCTGGAGTGGGAGGAAAAGGCGGCCACGGCTATCAAGTGGGCCCGCCTCTATGGTGGGTCCATCATCGTTATGCTCATCGACGACGGCCGGGGCCTGGAGGAGCCGGTAGACTGGAACAATATCCGCAGCATCGACGAGCTCCGGGTCTATGAGCGGTCGGTGGTCCAGCCGGACTACGCCAGCCTCTACTCATCCGACCCCATGCGGGCCACCAGGAACCGGGCCAGCAAGTTCGCAATGCCGGAGTATTACTACGTCCAGAGCCTCTACGGGAGCTTCACGGTCCACGAGAGCCGATGCCTGGTGTTCCGAAACGGCATCCTGCCGGAGCGTGTCACCAACCCGGTCTACCGCTTCTGGGGGACCCCTGAGTACGTCCGCATCAAGCGGGCCATGAGGGACGCTCTGGTGGCGCATGGGAATGGGCCGAAGCTGCTGGATCGCTCGGTGCAGCCCATCTACAAGATGAAGAACCTGGCCTCTCTTCTGGCGGCCGAGGGTGGCGACGAGACGGTCCTGAAGCGTCTGGAAATCATCGACCTTGCCAGGGGCATTTTGAACAGCATCGCCATCGACGCCGAAGGTGAGGACTATGACTTCAAGAGCATACCGTTCAGCGGAGTCAAGGACGTCATCGACACCACCTGCAATATGCTGTCCGCCGTGACCAACATCCCGCAGACCATCCTGTTCGGCCGGTCCCCAGCCGGGGAGAACTCCACCGGCGACAGCGACTTCGAGAACTACTACAACTACATCGAGCGCATCCAGAAGCTCATGCTGAAGGGAAACGTGCGGACGCTGCTGGACGTTCTCTTCAAGGCCGCTCTCGCCAACGGCGAGGTGCCGGAGGAGCCCAAGTACAAGCTGAAGTTCAACCCGCTCTGGAGCCTGAGCGACACGGAGCAGGCCAACGTGGACAAGGTGAAGGCCGACATCGAGATGGTGAAGGCTCAGACCGCCCAGCTTTATGTCCAGATGCAGGCCCTCGACCCCTCTGAGGTGCGGACAGCTCTGGCAAAGACCGAGGAGTTCACGGTGGAGGACATTCTGGACGACCAGGAAGCGGAGGAGGATTGGGGGCTTCTAAGCGACCCTGGGGACGATTTAAGCGGCGTTCCAGAAGACCTACCTCCTACACTCCCTGAGCCTCCCGACACGGTTACAGCACTTCCCAGCGGCTCCCAGCCTATGTCTCGGACAACACCAAACCAGGACAGCGCCGGGCAGCCCACATCTGCGGCCGTGCTGGTGGTAAATGACGGGAAAATCCTCATCGGAACCCGCCGCAACCGGGAGGGGATCTGCGGCCCCGGCGGTCACATCGAGGATGGGGAGACGCCGGAGCAGGCAGCCCGCAGGGAGGCTCTGGAGGAGTTCGGCATCCAACTCGGCCCCTTGTATTGCCTGGGGAAGCTTGATGGGCTCCCGGAGGAGTACGGCCTCCCGGTCATCTACCTATGTACCGAGTACGCCGGGGAGCCGGTTTGCGATGGAGAGGAAATGCAGTCCTCCGCCTTCCGCACCTTGGAGGAGCTCGGGGACCAGGGCTTGTTCCCGCCGTTCGAGCGGTCTCTCCACCTCCTGGCCGAAGTGCTGGCCGGAGGTGATGGCCCGTGAACGATGAGTTCAGGAAACAGGCCCTCCAGAAGCAGGTGGAAGGCAAGTTCAAGGGAAAGCAGACCCTTCCCAGTCGAGTCAAGCCAATATACCCGGACGGGGCGGAACGGGAGTTCCGGCGGGTAGCCTGGGCCTACCTCCGACTGGTGAACGAGGTCGTGAAGAAGCACATGCCATCCATCCGCAAGGCGGCCGCTGCGGAACGGGAACGCAACCGTCGCCAGGATGATGCCGGGGATCTGATGCTTGCTATCCAGAAGGCGTTCCGGGCCATGAATGATGAGCTGGAACGAAAGGCCAGCAGCTTCGGCCTCTACAAGAAGCTGGAGTCCTTGGCGAACCTAACCGAGAAGTTGAGCATCCAGGAATGGAAGCGAACGGTGAAGGAGACCCTGGGCATCGACATCATGGATGACTACTACCTGGGCGAGTTTTACCGCAAAGCCCTCCAGGAGTGGATTGACCAGAATGTGTCGCTCATCAAGTCCATCCCGCAGGACACCCTCTCGGAAATGCAAAGCATAGTCTCACAAGGCTTCCAGACCGGCGCCACGCTGACTTCCATCGAGAAGGAAATACGACATACCTACCATGTGAAACGGTCCTCAGCGAAGCTCCTGGCCCGTGACCAGATCGCCAAGCTGAACGGTCAGCTCACCAAGCAGCAGCAGACCGACGCCGGTGTCAACGAGTACATCTGGTCGGACTCCGGCGACAGCCGGGTCCGGGAGAGCCATCACAAGCTAAACGGGAAGAGGTTCCGTTGGGACGACCCTCCCGTAGTTACCCCACCAGGAAAACCGGTGAGGCGATGTCACCCAGGCGAGGATTACCAGTGCCGGTGCGTTGCCTTGCCGGTTTTTGATATATCAACCGTGGATGTTCCGGCATCCGGCCGCACGAAAGGAGGCGGTTGACTTGAAAAAGATGTTTTAGCGTAGCTGACCCCCAAAAAACAAGGAAAGGAGGGATTAGGTGTGTCGGCATCGCCTACCCAAATCAATGCGGTGTGCAATGAGCTCATCGCTGAAGCGGAGGCCATCATGAAGTACACGAGCGACATCGAGCTGCTCAAAGATGGCAACCAGAAGCTGACCGACACCTTCCTGGAACTCCGCCTGGATGAGCTCGAACACGTCCAGGAGCTGGCTATTGCTCTGTCCGAGCTCCTGGCCGGCGGAGAAGAGGAAGGAGGCGAGAGCTCAGAATGAGCGAGAACCCCAAGCTGAAGCGGGTGCTGCGGCTGGACAGCATCCCGCTGGATGAGACCTACTGGACCAAAGAGGGCTACCTCATTGACCACCCGATCGTCACGTCAATCGGCATCTTCGAGTATGTGAACCCGGACGGCACTGTCCGCCGGGAGCTCCGTCTCCCCGAAGATGTTTTTGACCAGGCCAGCCTTGCCAGCTACAAAGGCAAGCCGGTCATCCTCACCCATGAGGCCGGTGTGGTGAACAAGAACAATGTGGACCGGGAACACATCGGGACCATCCTCTCGGAAGGCTACCAGGACGGTGAAAACGTCCGGGTAGAAATTGTCATCCACGACACCGACACAATGAAGAGGAGCGGACTCCGGGAGTTGTCCCTGGGGTACAGCCTGGACCTTGATGAGACCCCCGGCGTCTGGAACGGTCAGCCCTACGACGCCATCCAGCGCAATATCCGCATCAACCATCTGGCACTCGTCGAGAAAGCCAGGGCCGGTGAACAGGCTCGGCTGAACATCGACGGTTTTGTCAGGAAACTCAAAGGAGGAAAGAAAAGTATGGCAAACACCAAGAGAAACGACGGTGCCCCCATGGGCCCCCAGGACCTCGCCGCCGCTATCGAAGCCTACAAGAAGCGCAAGGCGGCTCGTGGCGTACCTGTTGCGGCTGGCGACGGAGATCCCGAAACCACCCCCGCCACCGGCACTCCCCCCGCTGCCGATACCGCCTCCACCGTCTCTCCGGCGGCCCCCGCTGCTGTGGGCGGTGAGCAGAAGGACGGCGACGACCCCGTGCAGATCGTCAAGGACCGGCGTGACCGGCGTGACGCTGACGGCGACCCCGACGACATGGAAAAGGCCATGGGCGTCATCGCCCAGCAGGACGAGGACATCTGCACCCTGCTGGACGTCATCGAGGGCATGAGGGCCAAGGAGGACTTCGACTCTGCCGCCGAGGAGCCCCCGGCTGCCACCAATGGCGATGAGGGTGATGACCCCGACAAGACTGCTGCCGACTGCGGCTCCATCAATGCCGACGCTGCGGACGCCATCTTCCGCACCCGCATTGAGCTGGTTCGCCTGGGCGACCGCCTGCACCTGGACGGCATTGAGACCATGGGCGTCCTGGAGGCTCAGAAGGCCATCATCAGAGCCGTCAACCCCACCATGAGACTGGACGGCAAGAGCCCCGCCTACATCAAGGCTGCCTTCGATTTGGCGAAGGACACCATGAACGCCCGCAAGGACACCAACTACCAGCGGGCCCAGATGATGAACGGCACCCACCGGGCCGACAGCGCCTCTCCCCGCACCACCGGCGCCAAGGCCGCCCGTCAGAGAATGATGGACAGAATGGAGAATGGAGGTAATCAGTAATGAGCGCACAGACTTCTTACACTCAGTCTACCCCCCGTGGTGCTGCCGGTGCTTTGGTTGACCTGTCCGAGCACGCTGTCAACACCCGCATCAACGCCGAGACCGGCCTCACCATGATGTTCGGCCTGGGCGTGGTCCAGGGCTCCGCCCCTGGCTCCGACATCAAAATCCCGGCTTCCGGCGCTACCGCCGAGAAGTTCGAGGGCATCACCGTGAACGGCTACACCAACGAGATGGACCGGGAAGGCGCCGTCTCCATCTCTCCCGGCGCTGCTATCGGTGTGCTTCAGTACGGCAAGATTTGGGCCCGCATCAAGCCTGCCGACGCCCCCGCCTACGGTGACAAGCTGTACCTCATCATCACTGGCGCCAACGCCGGCTGTTTCACGAAGACCTCCGGCGGCGACACCATCGAGGTCCCTGGCCGGTTCATCGGCGAGAAGGGCACCGGCGACGTGGCCCCGGTGGAGCTGTTCTACCAGGCGGCCGTTTCTTCCGGCTCTGGCGGCGGTGGCGTCACCTCCCTCGGGGATCTGAGCGACGTGGACCTGACCAGCCCTGCAACCGATGGTCAGGTGCTGAAGTACAGCGGCACCGACAGCAAGTGGAAGCCCGGTGCTGACAACACTGGAGCCTGATAAAGACTGGAGGTATTTGAACTATGAGAATGAGATATGACGCCAATATGCCCTCCGCAACCTACGACCAGGCCGACTACGAAGCCCTGCGCCGTAGCAACATTCCGGTCACCCTGAGCGAGAACCCCGCCCTGCGGTTTGACTCGGCGGAGGACGCTGCTGTCTTCTTCGCCCGTGAGCTGGACTACATCAAGTCTCAGACCTACGACCGCCTGTACCCCGAGTTCACCGCCCTGACTCTGTTCCCCGTGACCCACGAGGTCCCCGAGGGCGCTGAGACCGTCACCTACTACTCCTACGACAAGACCGGCATGGCGAAGATTATCAGCAACTACGCCACCGACCTGCCCCGTGTCGATGTGAAGGGTGAGCCCACCACCGTCCCCGTGAAGTCCATCGGCGACAGCTACGGCTACTCCATCCAGGAGATGCGGGCCTCCCGTATGGCCGGCAAGTCCCTGGACGTGCGGAAGGCCGAGACCGCCCGCTACCAGATCGACCGCCTGACCAACATCATCGCCTGGAAGGGCGACGCCGCCGCCAAGCTGCCCGGCGTCCTGGATGAGAACAACGACATCCCCGTGTTCACCATCCAGGCCAATGATGAGGGCGCCACCTCCTGGGCCGAGAAGACCGCTGACGAAATCCTGGCGGACGTCAGCTCCATGCTCCAGCAGGTGAACCGGAACACCATGAACGTGGAACACCCGGATTACCTGGCCCTGCCCAGCGACACCTACATTGCCCTGGCGACCAAGCGCATCCCCACCACCAACACGACCGTCCTGAAGTTCCTGAAGGAGAACCTTCCCGACATCAAGGACATTGTTTCCTCCGCCGAGCTGAACGCCAACGCCGTGGACACCAACCCCTACGCCAAGGAAAGCACCGGCGGCAAGGGCGTGGCTCTGCTCTACACCAAGGACCCCGAGAAGCTGGCTATCGAGATCCCGATGCCCTTCTACCAGCACCCCCTCCAGTATGAGAAGCTGGAGACCATCATTCCCTGCGAGTCCCGTGTGGTCGGTGCCATGATTTACTACCCGCTGTCCGCCCTCATTGCGGTCGGCGTGTCCGAGAACTGAGGAGGAGTCGAGTATGAACATCACCAACAACGGCAAGAAGATCGTCAACATCGGTGAGCTGGCTCTGCTGCCGGGCATGACCGCCCCTCTGCCCAAGGCTTTTGAGGGAAACCCCGTCGTGGGCTTCTTGATTGAGCGGGGCACCCTGGTCTGCGACCAGCCCTTTTGCTCTAAGGCGCCCGAGGCCCCCTTGAATGATGACGCTGCCGATGACATCAGTGACGACGCAGACCCCGTCGCCGATGATGTGTCCGAGCGCATCAAGGCCATCAAGAAGATGAACCGGGCCGCTCTGGACGCCGCCTGTGCGGATGCTGGCATCGTGGTGGAGGATGGCGATACCATCCCCACCCTCCAGAAGAAGCTCATCGAGAAGCTGCAGGAGGGCTAAGTCATGGAGGACAGCAAGGCCCTGGAGATCCTGCGGACCATAGCGCCGGAGTTTAAGGCCGTCAGCGACGAGGAGGCCCAGAAATTTCTGGACCTCTGCGCCCCTCTGGTGAGCAAGTCCCGGTTCGGGAAGCTATATGACCAGGCCCTGGCCTTGCTTGCGGCCCACCGCATGAAACTGGCCGGATATGGTATCTCGGTTATCGGCGGCTCCTCCAGCGAAGGAGGGGCCGCCGCCGGCTTCCAGCTTGCCAGTGTCGCCGAGGCCAGTGTAAACGTGTCATTCAACACGGCCAATATCAACACCGGCACCGACAGTTGGTATGCCCTGACCCCCTACGGCCTGGAGTTCCTGAACCTCCGGCGGCTGCTCATCATGCCCATCACATCGGCAGGTGAACGCTGATGGCTACCATTGACCGCATGACCCCGGAAGGGAGAAGGCTCATGGCGGAGCTGGATAAGCTGAAGGAGCTGGCGGCCTATGTCGGCTTCCAGAGCGGAACCCCGGCCAAGGAACGGGAGGGCGAGTCCATTGTGGACTCCTCTGTGGATCTGCTCGATGTCGCCCTCTGGAACGAGCTCGGGACCTCTACGGCCCCGAGCCGTCCATTTCTCCGACAGAGCGTGGATAACAACAAGGACAAAATCAACGCCTTCTTCCAGGCCCAGCTCAAAACCCTGCTGGCTGGTAGGGCCACGGCTGAAGATGTTCTGAAGAAGACGGCGGTGTTTATGAAGGGGCTAGTGCAGGAGACCATCAAAGAAGGCGACTTCCCGGCGAACGCCCCCAGCACCGTCAAGAAGAAGGGCTCCGATAGACCTCTGATTGACACCGGCCACATGAGGCAGTCGGTCGAGACCGTCATCGACAGAAAGGGGAGGAACTGATGCTGTTCAGCTTTTTCAAGAAGGATTACATCATCCGCCGCTTCGGTGAGGAGACGGTCGTAAACGGCGTCTCAGGCGCCCCACACGAGGATTTTGTGGTAGCCATGGAAGATGTCCAGTATTTATCTTCGGACGATTTGCAGGCACTTCCTGAAGGCGAGAGAACCGTTCGGCACATCAAGTCCATCGGCAGCACCAAATTTATCACGGCCGACGAGGAAGCCGGCACCCCCGGGGACTGGCTGTACTACAACGGCCGGTGGTATGAGTGCAAGTCCTGTCAGCTCTGGGATCACACCATACTGGCCCACTATGAGTCGGAGTTCGTGGAGGTCCCGCCTGGGCCCACCGTGACTCCCCCGGAAGTGGAGGTGACCGGATGACCTACAACGACGCCCGGCGCATCATCTACGACGCCACAGTCAGTTACTTCCCAAACGCCACCGTCACCATGGCGAACACGAAGCAGGTCAAAAAGACCAAGCCCATGGTGACGATGAAGTTCGGCCCCCTCCAGTTCAACACCTTCCCGAATGAGGAGGTTTACGAAGGGGAGCCCTGCGACTACTACCCCTCCTCCATGAAGCTGGAGGTCCAGCTCTTCACGAATGGACACCAGCTTTCCAACGGAGGCATGGAGAACACCGCAGTCGGGGATCTGACCGACTATGTGAATTACATGACCTCTAAGCTGATGGTCACCGAGTTTGGCAGGCACGACCTCACAGTCCTGAAAGCCGGGCCCGTCCAAGACATCTCGACCATCATCAATGACACAAACTATGAGTACCGGGCCATGGTGGAGTTCGATGTGAGCTTTACCATGGCCTCTGTCGGTTATGGCGGCATTCTGGATGAGTCCAGCATTAAGACGGACGAACCTGACCCAGACCACCCCGGCGAGGTGCTCCCGCCTTACATCGACCCGGAGTGGACCGAGACGGACAGTGGCGGCCGTACCGCCGAAATCGCTGAAAAGCAGGTCGGCTACTTCACCCAGGTCGAAATTGAAGAAACGAAGGAGTGAACAACGCATGAGCAGCAATCTCGATAGGATTGTGAATATCACCATCGAGCTCCAGACCGTTGTGTCCAGCGGCGCCAGCTTCGACAACATCCTCATCGTCGGGCCGGGCCCTAAGACCCCGCTGGAGGAAGTGACCATCCCGGACGTCGGAGTCTACACCAGTCTGGCTTCTGTCAATGAGATGGGCTGGGTCTCCGAGGGGGACAGTGCGGACCCGGTTGGCATCGCCGCCCGCATTGCTTTCAGCCAGTCCACCAAGCCCAGCCGAATTTACATCGCCGTCCAGAAGACGGACTCCGGGGGCAGCACCCTGGAAAAGCCCAACCTGACCCTTGCGAGAGCCCTGGCTGCTGACAACGGCTGGTATGTTGCCCTGGCCGCCGGCATCCCGGAAGATGACCTGGAGGTCATGGCCGAGTGGACCGAGGCTCAGGAGAAGATGTTCGGGTACGCCTATACGGACCCGTCCGACAACCCCGTGGCGAACACCTACTACCGGAGCTTCGGCGTCTGTTACGGCGAGGACGCCGGTTCTGGGGACCCCTACAAGCACGTCGCCATGGCGGTGCGCTTCCTGTCCTACGACGCCGGTTCCGAGACCTGGGTGAATAAGTCCCTGGCGTCCGTGTCCACGTCGCAGTTCACCGACACCGAGGTTGACACCATCGACAAGGACCCGGCCAGCTACTACATTCAGGTGGGTGACACCGGGCTTGTGCAGGGCGGCAAGGTCCGGGCCGGTGAGTGGATCGACGTCATCCGGTTCAGAGACTGGCTGAAGAATGATATGCAGCTCCGCATCCTGAACCTGCTGGTGAAACGGCCCAAGGTGCCGTACACCGACAAGGGCATCGGCCTGGTACGCAACCAGATGATCGCCAGCCTGAAGGAAGGAACCCGCCGTGGCGGTATCGCCGAGGACCAGTACAACAGCGACGAGGAGCTCATCCCCGGCTTCACCACTTCGGTCCCCCTGGCTGCTGACCTGTCTGACGAGCAGAAGAAGTCCCGTGTCCTGGAGGACTGCACCTTCTCCGCTATCCTGGCCGGAGCCATCCATGTGGTGAATGTCAATGGCTCCCTGGTCTATTCCTACTAAGGAGGTGTGAAGCATGGCAGGAAAGGTTAAGACCTACAACCCGAAGGACGTCAACATCGTCATCGGCTCTCATATCGTCACCGGCTACGCCGAGGACAGCTTCGTCAGCATCGAGCCCAGCGGCGACGGCACCACCAAGAAGATCGGCGCCGACGGCGAGGTCACCCGCTCTATCAGCCCGGACAAAACCTATTCGGTCAAGATTACCGTGGACCAGATGAGCGAGAGCAACAGCTACTTCCAGGACCTGTATAACAGGGACCAGCAGACCGGCGACGCCATCGAGTCCCTGATGATTCAGGACATGAAGGGCGGTATGCTGTTCTCCGCTGATGAAGCATGGGTCCCCAAGCCCGCCACCCGTGGCTTCGGCAAGGCAGCCGGCACCCGTGAGTGGGAGATCCACACCGGCGAGGCAACCCTGAACGAGTGAGAAAGTGAGGTAAAGTCATGAAGCGTTTGACCCCTGTGACCAAAGAAATCGGTGAGTACACCTTCTACATCCGGCCCTTCTCGGCCTTTACCGCCGCCAACATGACCGGCGACCTCGCAAACGTGGCGACGCCCATCCTGGCGTCCCTCGCTCCTTTGGTGGTCAAGGCGGTTGGGGCCCCGGACAAGAAGGTCCTCGACACCGATGTAGCAGATATGGCCCCCTCTATGCAGGGGGCCTTTTCTGGGCTTTCCGGCGATAAGCTGGAGCAACTGAGTAAGAAGCTGCTCATCACCAGCAAGAATATCTCGGTGGAGGGCCCCGACATCGAGAAGGCGACGCTGCTGACCAAGGATCTGGCCGACGAGCTCTTCTGCGGCGAGATCGAGGATATGTTCGTGCTCATGTGGTACGTCATCCAGATCAACTTCAGCGGTTTTTTCAAGAAGCTCGCCGCCCGATTTGGTCTGGACGGCGACCTGCTCAAGAAAGCCCAGACTACACAAAATACGGCGCCCTCGACCTGACGCAGTTCACGGAGCTGGAGATGAGAATGTATATTCTCATCAAGGCTCGGCTGGCTACCATGACGGAGCTGAAGGAGTCCTATACCCTCGATGAAGCTCTGAAGCTCTATGCCCTATACCAGATGGAGAACGACGTGGAAGCCGGCCACCTGGCAGAATTGAGAGCGGAGGGAGGTGGTAGCCATTGACCCTCCGTGAGCTGTTCATTGCTCTGGGCTACCAGATTGATGAGACCTCCGAAAAAAAGGCCGAGCAGGGCATCCAGAAC
>JABLTO010176883.1_pt1 | contig 17246 bp, 16 predicted proteins | sample 7160091 | NCBI WGS metagenome assembly JABLTO01 (sample SAMN14651225, study PRJNA627086) | human gut metagenome | isolation source: feces | host: Homo sapiens
CCGGCCTGGACGTGGATATTTCCGTCCGCTGCTTCGGCGAATACAGCTATCGTATCACCAACCCCATCCTGTTCTACACCAACCTGTGCGGCAACGTGGAGCAGGAATACACCCGAAGCGAGATTGATGGTCAGCTCAAGACCGAGCTGCTCACCGCCCTCCAGCCTGCGTTCGCCCGTATCTCTGACATGGGCATCCGCTACTCCGCCGTCCCCGCCCACACCCTGGAGCTGGCGGACGCCCTCAACGATGTCCTCTCCGCCAAGTGGCGTGACCTGCGGGGCATCGAGATCGTCTCCCTGGGCGTGTCCAGCATCAAGGCATCCGAGGAAGATGAGCAGATGATTAAGGAAATGCAGCGCAACGCCGCCTTCCGTGATCCCACTCGGGCAGCGGCGCATCTGGTCGGCGCCCAGGCCAGCGCAATGCAGGCCGCAGCAGCCAATGAGGGCGGCGCCACCATGGGCTTTATGGGCATGGGAATGGCTGGCGCTGCCGGCGGGATGAACCCCCAGGCACTGTTCCAGATGGGACAGCAGCAGGCGGCACAGCCTGTGCAAAGCGCACCGGCACAGCCGGCACCTGCTGCACCGGCACAGCCCGCCGCTCCTGCTGGCGACAGCTGGACCTGCGCCTGCGGCAATGTGGCTACCGGTAAGTTCTGCCCGGAATGCGGCGCCAAGAAGCCGGAGCCGCCCAAGGCGTCTGCCGAGGGCGCTTGGACTTGTCCCACCTGCGGCGCATCCAACAAGGGCAAGTTCTGCGCAGAATGCGGCACGAAGAAGCCGGCGGGCGTGCCCCAGTATAAGTGCGACAAGTGCGGCTGGGAGCCTGCCGACCCCACCAAGCCCCCCAAGTTCTGCCCGGAATGCGGCGATCCCTTTGACGATGGCGACATCGTCTGATCAGACCAAGAAAAAGAGAGAGGAGGTCTGTGAACGATGCCCACACAAGTGACCAATTATCAGTGTCCGTCCTGTACCGGCCCGCTCCATTATTCCAGCGAAAGCGGAAAGCTGGAGTGCGAGTTCTGCGGCAGTTCTTATGACGTAGCAGAGATCGAGGCGCTGTACGCTGAGAAAAATCAGAAGGCAGAGCAAGCATCTGCGGCGGAACAGAAAAAAGAGGAGCAAAAGGCGGAACAGCAGGCAGAGCAAAGAGCCGCTGATCCGGATGGCGAATGGGCGTTTGAAGGAGATGGATGGACAGAGGAGGGCATGAAAGCCTACAACTGCCCCTCCTGCGGTGCAGAATTGATCTGTGACGAGACCACTGCCGCCACCAGCTGCCCCTACTGCGGCAACCCCACGGTGGTGCCCGGTCAGTTTGCAGGCGGCCTGAAGCCGGATTATATCATCCCCTTTAAGCTGGACAAGAAAGCTGCCGTCCAGGCGCTGAAAAAGCATTACAAAGGGAAAAAATTGCTGCCCAAAGCGTTTACCGCAGGCAACCATATTGAGGAGATCAAGGGGATCTATGTGCCCTTCTGGCTGTTCGATGGCGATGCGGACGCCGATGTTCAGTTCGAGGCCACCCGTTCCACCAGCCACACAGAGGGGGATTATGAGGTGACCATCACCGATCACTATGATGTCCGTCGGGCAGGCAATGTCCCCTTTATCAAGATTCCGGTGGATGGTTCTTCCAAAATGCCGGATGAACATATGGACTCCATCGAACCCTTCCAGTATGAGGAGCTTCAGCCCTTTTCCATGGCATATCTCCCCGGTTACCTGGCGGATAAGTATGACGTGCCGGTGAAGGAGAGTGCGCCGCGGGCGGAAGAACGGGCGAAAAATTCCGCAGTCAGCGCCATGATGGCAGATGCTGCCATGGGATATGAGACTTGTGTACCTGTCAGCGAGAAAGTGGAGATCCATCGGGGGAAGGTTCATTATGCCTTGCTGCCGGTGTGGCTGCTGAGCACCAAATGGAACAACCAGAACTTCCTGTTCGCCATGAACGGCCAGACCGGCAAGATGGTGGGAGATTTGCCCGTCTCCAAAGGGAAATTCTGGGCTTGGTTCGGCGGCATCGCCGTGTCCCTGTCGGCGATCTCTGCTGTTGTCATGAAGCTGATGGGGATTCTGTGAGGAGGTGTGAACCATGAAAAAGAGAGTATTTGCCCCTTTGCTGGCGCTATGCGTCGCACTGAGTCTGTTGGTTCCCGCCCTTGCCTTTCAGGACTACGGACTGTTGTATGATGCAACGGGAAAGTTGGATGCTGAGCAGGCGCAGACAGCCAACGACTATTTGCTGAAGGATTTTGATGACAAGTACGGCATCGAACTGCGGGTGGATGTGGTCAATGACCTGGAAGGCTACAAGCTGTCCGATTATGCCGACCTGTTCTACAACAAGTATGAGTATGGCGACAAGGAGACAGGACACGGCGTCCTGCTGACCATCCAAGTCCATGAGGATGAGACTGGCTTGGCATTGGATGGCTACAATCTGATGGCCGGTGAAAAGACCAAGAAGATCATGTCCGATGATGCGTGGGATACCATGGATGAGTATTTGCGCATCTACCTGAACAAAAAGTCGTGGCAGAAGGAGATGAAAGAGGACGATGATGCGTTCTTCTGTGCTGTCTCCAGCTACTATGCAGGGATGGAGTACTGCGTGGCGCAGAAAATGATCACGCCGCCTAAGAACACCGTCGCCGATCCGGATCAGACAGGCCAAACCGGCGACCAGAAGCCGGAGGGCGCCACCTCTGCTGCTGCCTCTGCCCCTTCCAGCACCCCTGACACAAGTGCCCAAGGAATCGTGCAGGAAAGTGCAGGCCCCTATGTGCGGGATGAGGCTGGCATCCTGGATGAGGAGAGCGTCAAAAAGCTGGAGGCCCAGGCGGAGACCATTTCCGCGGAGCACCAGTGCGCAGTGTACATCCTCACCGTCAAGGATTTTAAGGCCGATGGTTCGGATACCATCCGCAACTTCTCCAAAGGCTATTATAAAAACCAGAACCTGGGCTGGGGAAGTGGGAAGGACGGCGAGATGCTGGTGCTGAGCATGGCAGAGCGGGATTACTGGCTGCTGGCCTACGGCGACAAAGGCAACGCCACCTTTACCGACAAGAACAAGACCCTCTTGGAAGACAATTTCTTGGATAACTTCAAAGAGAATGACTGGTACGGTGGCTTTGCGGACTATCTGAGCTACAGTGAGAAAATGCTGATCAATCGGGAGGTCAACGGCGGCGGCGACTATGACCCTGACTACGAAGCAGGGCCAAATTGGAAGGCTCTGGGGATCGCAGTCCTCGCCTCCTGTGTCATCGCCCTGATCGTCTGCTTCATCTTCAAGGCGCAGATGAAATCTGCCCGTCTGAAAACCGATGCGGCGGATTATGTGACCAAGCATGAGATCACCTTTACCACCAAGGAGGATCGGTTCACCCACACCACAGAGACGCGTGTGCGCATCCATGACGATGATGACAGCGGCGGAGGGACATCCGTTGACAGCGATGGGTTCTCCGGAAGCGGCGGAAAATTCTAAAACCATTGACAAACCTGACAACAGCCCTGGCACAAAACAGCCAGGGCTGTTGATTTGTCACAAATCGCAAAAAATCAGGGGATTTTTTGGGGAAATGGGCAGGTTTTGTGGTACAATATAATCTAGCAAATTGTTTCCGCTGCGGCGGAAATCCTGTGAGAAAGAAACTTGGGAGGACTATTATGGGAGGCTTTTTTGGAACCGTCTGTGGCCACGACGCCATTTCTGACGTGTTTTTCGGCACGGACTATCATTCTCATCTGGGCACACGCCGTGGCGGCATGGCGGCCTACGACCCGTCCATTGGGTTGCAGCGGGAGATTCACAACATCGAAAATTCCCCCTTCCGCACCAAATTCGAGGACATCTTTGACGAGATGCAGGGCACCTCGGCCATCGGCTGCATCAGCGACACCGACCCCCAGCCCCTGCTCATCCGCTCTAACCTGGGCACCTATGCCATCTGCATCATCGGCATCATCAACAACGCCGATGCCCTCATCGAGCAGTACCTGACCTTCAGCAGCGGGCATTTTGACGCCATGACCGGCGGCAAGGTCAATTCCACCGAGCTGGTGGCGGCCATGATTAACCAAAAGAGCAACTTCGCCGAAGGCATCAGCTTCGCCCAGAATGCCATCGACGGCACCGCCTCCATCCTCATCCTGAAGGAGGACGGAGCGATCATCGCTGCCCGAGATCGGGTGGGACGCCTGCCGGTGCTCATCGGCAAGGGGGAGGACGGGTACTGCGTGTCCTTCGAGTCCTTTGCCTATAAGAAGCTGGGGTACGACCTGGAGGAGCGGGAGCTGGGGCCTGGTGAGATTGTAGAGATCACCGCAGACGGGATCACCCAGCTGGTGCCGCCGGGGGACGAGATGCACATCTGTGCCTTCCTGTGGTCTTATTACGGCTATCCCACCTCTACTTATGAAGGGGTCAACGTGGAGGCCATGCGCTATCGCAACGGCGCCATCATGGCCGCCAGCGACACTGAGGCAGGCAACAACCAGGACATTGACTACATCGGCGGCGTCCCCGATTCCGGCACCCCTCACGCCATTGGCTACGCCAACGAGAGCGGCATCCCCTTCGCCCGTCCCTTCATCAAATACACCCCCACCTGGGCACGGAGCTTCATGCCCACCCGCCAGACCGAGCGGAACAAGGTGGCTAAGATGAAGCAGATCCCCATCCACGAGCTGATCGAGGAAAAGAAGCTGCTCTTTGTGGACGACTCCATTGTTCGAGGCACCCAGCTGAAGGAGACCGTCGAGTTCCTGTACGCCAACGGCGCGAAAGCTGTCCATATGCGCTCTGCCTGTCCGCCCATCATGTACGGCTGCAAGTACCTGAACTTCTCCCGCGCCACCAGTGACATGGAGCTGATCACCCGCCGCACCATCATGGAGCTGGAAGGGGAAGAGGGCTTCGAGCATCTGGAGGAGTACAGCGACTCCACCACCGAGCGGGGCAAGCAGCTGCGGCAGACCATCTGTGATAAGTTCCAGTTCGCTTCCTTGGAGTTCCAGTCTCTGGAGGGCGTCATCAAGTCCATTGGCTTGCCTGCCTGCAAGCTCTGCACCTATTGCTGGAACGGCAAGGGCTAAAAAAGAGTCCAAGACGGAGGCAGTGCCTTGAAAAGCGCACCCACCCCAGGCTCCCTTGCGTAAAGGGAGCTGTCAGCCGCAAAGGTTGACTGAGGGATTGCCGGATTTGTAGAGCGAACCGTAGGGCGCACATTCCCACGCCCTACGCTCGCCGGACAACCCCTCCGGCGCTTCGCGCCACCTCCCCTTACACAGGGGAGGCGTTTGAGAGTGGAGCGTTCCGTTATGATAATAGCAAGAAAAGAGGTCAGAACCGAAGTTCTGACCTCTTTTTTGTACAAAATCACACCAGCATCAACAGCGTCCCGCCCACGATGAGGAGCAGGCCGATGAGGGCTTTTCGGGTGAGCGTTTCATGAAAGACTACGTAGGAGAAGACGATGGTGACCAGGATGCGCCGGTGGCGATGCCGGACAGGAGGAAGCACCAGGTCTTGCCGCTGACGGCGGCGAAGTTGTGGTTCGCGCCGGTGACCAGCACCATGAGCCAGGAAAACACCAGCACCACGATGGTGCGCAGGGCTGTGGCTACGTTGGAATCGGTCTTTTTGATGCCGCATTTGGCTAGGATAGAGGTCAGCCCTGCGAAGAGGGCGGAACCGAAGGCATATGCGATCCACATTTGCCGACACCTTCTTTATTACGATAAAATCTTACCCCTTGTACTCCGGACAGCGATACCGAGGCTTGCCCACGCTCCGCTTGCCGTACTCGATGGCCTTCATGGGACAGAGGGTGATGCAGCGCATACAGTGGGTGCAGTGGTCCCCCCACTGGGGCAGGCCGTCCACCATCTGGATGTTGTTCAGCGGGCACACCTGGGCACACCGTCCACAGCTGGCGCAGCTTCGGGTGATGTGGAAGGGCTTGGCGTGGACGATGAAACGGTAGAAGAGGCGGTTCACCAGGCCGGATTTCAGGCCGTCCAGGAACCGTTTTTTTCGGGGGGCGAAGGGGACGCCCTGCTGGATGGCGGCGATGCCGTCCTCCAGGGTCTTTCGGGCGTTGTCCATGATGGGCACACAGTCCGCGTCCTCCGGGACGGGGAACATGGCCAGATAATTCTCCGGCATGACCACCTCCAGGACGCCTCGGAAGTTCCACCCCTTTTCCGCGCACAGCTTCCGCAGGTGCTTTTCAGCGCCGCCGATGTCCTCGCCGCAGGTCATGACGAAGTAGGCGTCACGGCTGCCGGTGAACCGGCCTTGGCGGAGGTAGTCGGCAAAGAGGTGAGGGATGCGCCAGGCGTAGGTGGGCGAGACAAACACCCAGGGCTGCTGGGAATCCAGCTGCGCTGGGTGTCCGGTCTGGATGTCCCTCCCGGCGTCCGTCAGGGTGTCGCCCGTGCGGTGGGCGAGCATGCTGGCCGCGTAGCGGCTGTTCCCGGTGCCGGAAAAGTAGACGACCATATCAGATGACCAGGCTGTTGCAGTGGTCGATCTGGTGCTGGACGATGCGGGCCAGGAAGCCGCTGAAGGAGGCGGTCTGTTCCTGGAAGTGCTCGTCCTGGTACTTGACCACGATGGTCTCATAGCGCTTGGCGGTGTGACGGCGTTCCAGGCAGATGCAGTATTCCTCGGCGGGATACAGGTCGTTCTTCTCGATGACTTCCGGGTTGAACATGAGCTGGACGGCGTCGCCGTTGTCGATATTTTTGATGACGATGATGCGCTTGGTGTAGCCGATCATGTTGGCGGCCATGCCGGTGACCTTGCCGTTGTCCAGGAAGGTGTCCAGCAGGTCCTTGGCGGCGCCGTTGACGTCCATGGGGGTGGCAGGCTCACAGGGCTGCACGAGGGTGAAGATGTCCTTGACGATGGGTTTTACCATGGGAATTACCTCCGTTGTAATGATCTGCCCTTATTTTAGCACAGTCGGGTGGAATTTTGTAGTGGGGCGGCGAGAAATATTTCCGGATGGGAAGAGGGGGAGACAAGGGGGTGCAGAATATGGTATAATGAAAAAAATTGCGCCAAAGGAGTGGTTTTATGTACGAATTGATCCCAATCACCCCCCACTGTTCCTACATCCAAAGCCCCGCCAAGATCGGTCTGGTGGAGGTGGGCGAGGGGGAAGTGTGCCTGATCGACAGCGGCAACGACAAGGACGCCGGGCGACGGGTGCGCAAGGTGCTGGACGCCAATGGCTGGAAGCTCCGGGCCATCTACAACACCCATTCCAACGCCGACCACATCGGCGGCAACCAATACCTCCAGCGCCAGACCGGCTGCGCCATCTACGCCCCCGGCATCGACTGCGCCTTCACCCGTCACCCCGTCCTGGAGCCGGCCTACCTGTACGGCGGTTTCCCGCCCAAGGCTCTGCGGCATAAGTTTTTGATGGCTCAGCCCAGCGACGCCCAGTATCTCACGCCGGAGTGCCTGCCGGAGGGGTGGGAGAGCATTCCCCTGCCTGGGCACTTCTTCGACATGGTGGGCTTCCGCACCCAGGAGGATGTGGTCTACCTGGCGGACTGCCTGTCCAGCAAGGAGACGTTGGACAAGTACCGCATCGGCGTCCTCTACGACGTGGCGGCCTACCTGGATACTCTGGAGCAGGTGAAGACCATGACCGCGCACACTTTCGTCCCCGCCCACGCCGACGCCACCGAGGACATCGCGCCCCTGGCCCAGTACAACATCGACCAGGTGCATCAGGTGGCGGAGGACATCTTGGGGCTGTGCCGGGAGCCGGTGCAGTTTGAGACCATCTTGCAAAATCTGTTCACCGGGTACGGACTGGAGCTGAACTTGGAGCAGTACGTGCTGGTGGGCAGCACGGTGCGCTCCTACCTGGCCTGGCTGGTGGACGGCGGGCAGGTGACCTACGGGTTCGACCAGAACCGACTGCTGTGGGAGCGGGCGTGATTTTCGGAAATCTTAAAGGAAATCGCTTGAAAAAGTTCGGTTTTTCCTGCTAAAATAGAGGACAACAGTGAGAAGACCGACAGGTGTGTGACATCCTGTCGTACAAGGAGGAAACTGACCATGAGTCGATCCCAAAGAGAGGAAAAGGGCGGCAAGCGGGTGAAGAAGGAGCAGCGACCCAGCCGGAGAGGCGTCCGGCGGATGTTCCTGACCTGCTGCATCCTGGCCATCATCCTGCTGGCTCTGTGGCAGACCGGTATGCTGCCCTTCCCAGGGCAGACGTCCGACCCCACCCCGCCCAGCGGTATCACCAGCGCGGAACCGGACACGTCTGCGCCGGACAACAGCCAGCCGGACAAGTCGGACGCGACCGCCGACCAGCCTACCCAGGAGCCGGACACCCCCTGGAACCTCATCCTGGTCAACCGCTGGCACCCCCTGCCCGAGGGCTACCAGCCCCAGCTGATGACCCTCTCCAACGGCAAGGAGGTGGATGAGCGCATCTACCCGTCGTTGCAGAAGATGTTCGACCAAGCCCGTTCCGAAGGGGTCTATCCCATCGTGGCCTCGGCCTACCGGACGGCGGAGAAGCAGCAGAGCATCATGGAGGAAAAAATTGCCGAGTACCAAGCCAGCGGCTACAGCGCGGAAAAGGCCAAGAAGGAGGCGGAGAAGTGGGTGGCCATCCCCGGCACCAGCGAGCATCAGCTGGGGCTTGCGGTGGACATCAACGCCGACGGGGTCAACTCTGCCGGATACGAGGTCTACGACTGGCTGGACAAGCACGCCCATGAGTACGGGTTCATCCGCCGCTTCCCCGAGTCCAAGACGGACATCACGGGGGTGGCCAATGAGCCGTGGCATTATCGGTATGTGGGGAAGAAGGTGGCGGCAGAAATCCATGACCGGGGTATCTGCCTAGAGGAATATTTAAATCAGACGGAGCATGAATGAATGCTTGCACGCCCTGTCCGAATCCCTAAAAAAGGGGGCGGGCGGGGCGTGATTTTTTGGTGAAAAATGTTGGCCCGGTTGGGGGTCTGGTCGGTTGACAGCGGGGGAGGGGTGTGGTATACTTTGGGCAATTCAATACTTCAAACCGTTGAAGCGGAGATAACGGCAAGGACGCCTTTACAGAGAGCTTGGGAGGCTGAGAACCAGGTGAGACACGACTTGTCAAATGGACCGCGGAGGGCGCAGGGAAACGGCTTTTGCGAGCCGGAGTATGCTGCGACGTTGGAGGCAGACGTGATTTGCCGGGGATATGTTTGTATCCTGCTGAGGGCATAGGTGCAAGAGACCTGTGAAGCAAGGTGGTACCGCGGATAATGTTGGATTATTCGTCCTTGACAAGGAATTTTTCTGCTGTCAGGGGCGTTTTTTGTTTGCGTTTGCAACTCCTCTGACGGCAGCGTCAGAGGAGTTTTTTTCGTCACAAGGAGGCAGAGAGCCATGAAATGTTTACCTGAATTTGCCGAAGTCCAGCGCATTGCCGCCACCGGGCAGTATGACGTCCTGCCGGTCAGCTGCGAGCTGCTGTCCGATTTCACCACCCCCATCGAGACCATGAAAATCCTGAAAAACGTCTCCACCCACTGCTACCTGCTGGAGTCCGCCCTGGCCAACGAGAAGTGGGGGCGGTACACCTTCCTGGGCTACGACCCCAAGCTGGAGGTGAAGTGTATCGACGGCGAGCTGCGGGCGGGGAACTTCAAGATCCACACCGACAACCCGTCCGACTACCTCCGCCAGATTTTGGCGGACTACAAAAGCCCCCGCTTCGACTACCTGCCCTCCTTCACTGGCGGTCTGGTGGGCTATTTCTCCTACGACTACCTGGCCTACAGCGAGCCGTCCGTGAAGTGCCCGGTGGAGGACAGCGAGGCGTTCCAGGACGTGGACTTGATGCTCTTTGACAAGGTCATCGCCTTCGACCACGCCCGTCAGAAGATCATTCTCATCGTCAATATGTCCCTGGATGACGTGGAAGTGGGCTACAACAAGGCGGTGCTGGAGCTGCACCAGCTGGCGGAGCTGCTGCGGCACGGGGAGAAGAAGGAGGAGCCTGGCGGGAAGCTGCTGGGGGAAGTGACGCCCCTGTTCGACCAGGCGCAGTTCTGCGCTATGGTGGAGCGTGCCAAGGTACACATCCGAGAGGGGGACATCTTCCAGATCGTCCTGTCCAACCGGCTCAGCGCCCCCTTCGAGGGCAGCCTCTTGAACACCTACCGGGTGCTGCGCACCATCAACCCCTCCCCCTATATGTTCTACTTCTCCGGCACCGATGTGGAAGTGGCTGGCGCATCGCCAGAGACCTTGGTGAAGCTGGAGAACGGGATTTTGCACACCTTCCCCCTGGCCGGTACCCGTCCCAGAGGTAAGACCGAGGCGGAAGACCTGGCGCTGGAACAGGAGCTGCTGGCGGACGAAAAGGAGCTGGCGGAACACAATATGCTGGTGGATTTGGGGCGGAACGACCTGGGTAAAATCAGCAAATTCGGCACCGTCCAGGTGGAGAAATTCCACTCCATCGAGCGCTTCTCCCACGTCATGCACATCGGCTCCACCGTTCGGGGGGAGATTCGACCCGACAAGGACGCCTTGGACGCGGTGGAAGCAGTCCTGCCGGCAGGCACCCTGTCCGGCGCACCCAAAATCCGCGCCTGCCAGCTTATCGGTGAGCTGGAGAACAACAAGCGGGGCATCTACGGAGGCGCCATCGGCTACATCGACTTCACCGGCAACCTGGATACCTGCATCGCCATCCGCATCGCCTACAAGAAGAACGGCAAGGTGTTCGTCCGCTCCGGAGCGGGCATCGTGGCGGATTCGGTGCCGGAGACGGAGTATCAGGAGTGCTTGAACAAGGCCAGAGCGTCCCTGAAGGCGCTGGAGCTGGCACAGGAGGAAACGCTATGATCTTACTCATCGACAATTATGACAGCTTCTCCTACAACCTCTATCAGCTGGTGGGAGAGCTGGAACCGGATATCAAAGTCATCCGCAACGACGCCATGACGGTGGAGGAGATACGCGCTCTCCACCCTGACCGCATCATCCTGTCCCCCGGCCCCGGTCGGCCGGAAGACGCTGGTGTGACGGTCGAAGTGGCCAAGACCCTGGGGAAGGACATCCCCATCCTGGGCGTCTGCCTGGGGCACCAGGCCATCTGCGCCGCCTTCGGCGCTACCGTCACTTACGCAAAGCAGCTCATGCACGGCAAGCAGTCCCAGGTGCAGTTCGATATGGATTGTCCCCTGTTCCGCGGGTGCCCGGAAATCGCTCCGGTGGCGCGCTACCACTCCCTGGCGGCAGACGCGGCCACCATCCCCGACTGCCTGACCGTCACCGGCCGCACCACCGACGGGGAAGTGATGGCGGTGCAGCACAAGGAGTACCCCATCTTTGGGGTGCAGTTCCACCCGGAGTCCATTCTGACGCCGGACGGGAAGACCATGTTACGAAATTTCATCCAGGAGGTTTGAACCATGATTCAGGAAGCCATTGTAAAGATTGTCGATAAGCAGGATTTGACCTATGACGAAGCCTACACCGTCATGAACGAGATCATGAGCGGCGAGACCACCCCCACCCAGAACGCCGCTTTTTTAGCCGCCTTGTCCACCAAGAGCGCCCGGGCGGAGACCACCGACGAAATTGCTGGCTGCGCTGCCGCCATGCGGGATCACGCCATTCCGGTGAAGACGGATATGGACCTGTTCGAGATCGTCGGCACCGGCGGCGACAACGCCCACAGCTTCAACATCTCCACCACTTCCGCCTTGGTGGCGGCTGCCGGCGGCATGAAGGTGGCCAAGCATGGCAACCGGGCGGCGTCCTCCCGGTGCGGCACGGCGGACTGCCTGGAAGCCCTGGGGGTGAACATCGAGCAAAGTCCGGCCAAATGCGTGGAGCTGCTCAACGAGGTGGGCATGTGCTTCTTCTTCGCTCAGAAATACCACACCTCCATGAAATATGTTGGCCCCATCCGCAAGGAGCTGGGCATCCGCACCGTCTTCAACATCCTGGGCCCCCTGACCAACCCGGGCAGCCCCACCATGCAGCTGCTGGGCGTCTATGACGAATACCTGGTGGAGCCGCTGGCACAAGTGCTTATCAACCTGGGCGTCAAGCGGGGCATGGTGGTCTACGGGCAGGACAAGCTGGACGAGATTTCCCTGAGCGCTCCCACCACCATCTGCGAGATGCGGGACGGCTGGTTCAAGACCGAGGTCATCACGCCGGAGGACTTCGGGTTCCAGCGCTGCACCAAGGAAGATCTGCGGGGCGGCACTCCGGCGGAGAACGCCCAGATTACATTGAACATTTTGAAGGGCGAGCAGGGCCACAAGCGCAACGCCGTCCTGATGAACGCGGGCGCTGCCCTCTACATCGGCGGCAAGGCGGAGACCATGAAGGAGGGCGTCGCCCTGGCGGCGGAGCTGATCGACTCCGGCAAGGCGCTGAAGACCCTGGAACGGCTCATTGAAGTTAGCAACCGTCCGGAGGCAGAAGTATGAACATCCTAGACCAGCTGGCGGATTACGCCAGGGAGCGAGTGGCACGGGACAAGGCGCAGGTGTCATTGGAGACGCTGAAAGCCAAGGCGCTGGCGCTGCCGGTGGGGGATTTCCCCTTTGAGCGGGCGCTGTCCAAGCCCGACCTGTCCTTCATCTGCGAGTGCAAGAAGGCGTCTCCCTCCAAAGGGCTCATCGCGCCGGAGTTCCCCTATCTGGACATCGCTCGCGCCTACGAATTTGCCGGGGCGGACGCCATCTCGGTGCTCACCGAACCGAAGTGGTTCCTGGGCAGTGACCAGTATCTCAGCGACATTGCCGCCGCCGTGGACATCCCCTGTCTGCGGAAGGATTTCACGGTGGACGAATACATGATCTACCAGGCGAAGGTGCTGGGGGCTTCGGCGGTGCTGCTCATCTGCTCCCTTTTAAAGGAAGGGGAGATTCGGGATTCCATCGCCCTCTGTGACACCCTGGGTCTGTCGGCGTTGGTGGAAGCCCACGATGAGGACGAAGTGAAGATGGCGCTGCGCGCTGGCGCACGGGTCATCGGGGTGAACAACCGGAACCTAAAAACCTTCTCCGTGGACACGGAGAACAGCAAGCGCCTGCGGGCGCTCCTCCCGCCGGACGTATTGTTCGTGTCCGAGAGCGGCGTGGGCAGCGCCCAGGACGTGGCGGAATTGCGTGGGGTGGGTGCGGACGCGGTGCTCATCGGTGAGACGCTGATGCGGGCGGCGGACAAGAACGCCAAGCTGGCAGAACTGCGAGGTGTGTGATGACCAAGATAAAGTTATGCGGCCTGTCCAGGCTGGAGGACATCCAGGCCGCCAACCGGCTGAGACCGGATTATGTGGGGTTCGTGTTCGCCTCCAAGAGCTGCCGCTATGTGACTCCGACCCAGGCGAAGGCGCTGAAAGAGGTGCTGGACGAGGGCATTCAGGCGGTGGGTGTGTTTGTGGATGCGCCGGTGGAACAGGTGGCCAGCCTGCTGAACCGAGGCGTCATCGACGTGGCGCAGCTCCACGGGCACGAGGATGACGGCTACATCCAGATTTTGCGGCAGCAGACCGAGCGCCCCATCTGGCAGGCGTTCCGGGTGGCTCACGTGGGCGACCTGGCACCTGCCCAGACCAGCGCGGCGGACTGCATCCTGCTGGATTCCGGCGCGGGGACGGGGAAGGTGTTCGATTGGGACCTGCTTCCGTATATTCACCGCCCCTATTTTCTGGGAGGCGGACTGGACGCGGCCAACGTCACCGACGCCCTCCGGCAGGCGCACCCGTATGGGGTGGACGTCAGCTCGGGCATCGAGTCGGACGGGCGAAAAGATCGAGAGAAAATGGCGCAGTTTGTGGCTGCGGTGAGAAAGGAAGAAACGCTATGACCAATCCCAAGGGACGGTTCGGGATACACGGCGGACAGTATATCCCAGAGACGCTGATGAACGCAGTCATCGAGCTGGAGGAGGCGTACAACTACTATAAAAACGATCCGGAATTCAATCGGGAGCTGACTGAACTGTTTAATGAATACGCAGGCCGCCCCTCCCGGCTGTACTACGCAGAGAAGATGACCCGTGACCTGGGCGGCGCGAAGATCTACCTCAAGCGCGAGGATCTGAACCACACCGGCGCTCACAAGATCAACAACGTGCTGGGGCAGGCGCTGCTGGCCAAGAAGATGGGCAAGACCCGTCTCATCGCCGAGACCGGCGCCGGTCAGCACGGGGTGGCCACCGCCACTGCCGCCGCCCTGATGGGCATGGAGTGCGTGGTATTCATGGGCAAGGAGGACACCATCCGTCAGGCGCTGAACGTGTACCGGATGCGCCTGCTGGGGGCGGAGGTCATCCCGGTGACCAGCGGCACGGCCACCCTCAAGGACGCGGTGTCCGAGGCCATGCGGGAGTGGACGTCTCGCATCGACGACACCCACTACTGTCTCGGCTCCGTCATGGGGCCTCACCCGTTCCCAACCATCGTGCGGGACTTCCAGGCGGTCATTTCCAAGGAGATCAAGGCGCAGATGCTGGAAAAGGAGGGGCGTCTGCCCGATGCCGTCATCGCCTGTGTGGGCGGCGGCTCCAACGCCATCGGCAGCTTTTACCACTTCATCGACGACCCCGGCGTGCGGCTCATCGGCTGTGAGGCGGCGGGACGTGGCGTGGACACCTTCGAGACGGCGGCCACCATCGCCACCGGTCGGCTGGGCATTTTTCACGGCATGAAGTCCTACTTCTGCCAGGACAAGTACGGCCAGATCGCTCCGGTTTACTCCATCTCCGCTGGACTGGACTACCCCGGCGTGGGGCCGGAGCACGCCCATCTGCACGACATCGGGCGAGCGGAGTACGTGCCCGTCACGGACGAGGAAGCGGTGTGCGCCTTTGAGTACCTGGCCAAGACCGAGGGCATCATCCCCGCCATCGAATCCGCCCATGCGGTGGCCTATGCGCAGAAGCTGGCGCCCACCTTGGACAAGGATCAGATCATTGTCATCACCATTTCCGGCCGAGGCGACAAGGACTGCGCTGCCATCGCTCGTTACAGAGGGGAGGATCTTCATGAGTAACATCGCCAATGCCTTCAAAGACGGCAAAGCCTTTATCGCCTTTCTCACCTGCGGCGACCCGGATTTCAAGACCACCGCCGCCGCCGTCCGTGCCGCCGTCCAGAACGGCGCCGACCTCATCGAGCTGGGCATCCCGTTCTCCGACCCCATGGCCGAAGGGCCGGTCATCCAGGGAGCCAACCTGCGGGCCTTGCAGGGGGGTGTGACCACCGATCAGATTTTTGACTTCGTGCGGGAGCTGCGCCAGGACGTGACCGTGCCTATGGTGTTCATGACTTATGCCAATGTGGTATTTTCCTACGGCGCGGAACAGTTCATCTCCACCTGTCGGGACATTGGCATGGACGGGCTGATTTTGCCCGACCTGCCCTTCGAGGAGAAAGAGGAGTTTCTGCCCCTGTGCCGGCAGTACGGGGTCGATCTCATCTCCCTCATCGCTCCCACCTCTGCCAACCGCATCGCCATGATCGCTAAGGAGGCGGAAGGCTTTTTATACCTGGTCTCCAGCCTGGGCGTCACCGGCACCCGGAGCGAAATCAAGACCGACCTTGGTTCCATCGTGGAGGTGGTGCGGGAGAATACCGACGTGCCCTGCGCCATCGGGTTCGGCATCTCCACGCCGGAGCAGGCCAAGCAGATGGCGGAGTTGTCTGACGGGGCGATCGTCGGGTCGGCTATCGTGAAGATTTTGGCGCAGTACGGGAAGGATGCGCCCCCGCACGTAGGCGAATACGTCAAGAGCATGAAGGACGCATTGCGATAAAAAGAAACGGTGTGACACACGCGGTCACACCGTTTTACATTATATTATTTATTGAGGAACGAGGTGGAGATCTTGGGCGCTTCCTTGCCCACGTTGCTCAGGTCGTAAGGCGTTGCCTGATAGACGTAGTAGTTGAGCCAGTTGTTGTAGAGCAACTGCCCTGCACTGCGCCAGGTGACCAGCGGCGGCTGGGTGGGGTCATCGTTTGGGAAATAGTGGGCAGGGATGGCAATTTTTTTTCCGGCGCTGATGTCTCGCTGGTACTCCAGATTCAGCGTTTCCGGATCATACTCCGGATGTCCCATGATAAAGAACCGCCGGTTATCCTCGCTCTTTACGGCAAACACGCCGGCCTCTGGTGAGGTGGCCAGAAGTTGCAGATCAGGGATGGCGCGGATGTCTGCTTCATTCACCGTAGTGTAACGGGAGTGGGGGACGTAAAACACATCATCAAAGCCCCGAAACCAGGGGGAGCGGGAACGGACGACCTTGTGGGGAAACACGCCGAACAATTTTTGGGGCAGAGTGTGTTTCTGAATGCCGTAGTGGTAGTACAGCCCTGCCTGAGCGCCCCAGCAGATGTGGAGGGTGGCGTGGACGTGTTCCTTGCTCCACTCCATGATCTGACACAGCTCGTCCCAGTATTCCACATCGCAGAAGTCCAGGTTTTCGACAGGGGCGCCGGTGATGATCATGCCGTCATAGGTGCGATCCTTCACCTGGTCAAAGGTGCGGTAGAAGGCGCTCAGATGATCCTGGTCGATGTGCTGGGGGACGTAGCTGGCGGTCTGCAACAGCTCCACCTGCACCTGGAGGGGGGAGTTGGAGAGCTTGCGCATGAGCTGGGTCTCGGTGACGATCTTGGTGGGCATGAGGTTGAGGATGAGCAGCTCCAGCGGACGGATGTCCTGTAAGATGGCGCGATGCTCGGTCATAACGAAGATGTTCTCGTCCTCCAAAATGGCGCGGGCGGGGAGAGAGTCAGGAATTTTGATGGGCATGGGAGAGCCTCCTTATATTATAATAGGCAGCAGGATAGGGACAGACAGCGAAAGAATCAGAACATAGCCCAGAGGGCATTCGCAGCACCAGCTGTAAGTAAGCCTGTCGTGTCATTGGATAAGGAACCTCCCTTCTGAGATTGTACTTGTTCACTACTATACCCGAAAATGCCGCAAAAGACAAGCGGGGAGGGGAAAAAGAAAAAAGTGCGGGAAAATTGCAAAAAGAGCTTGACAAATGGGGGCGGATTTAGTATACTAACAAAGCGCTCAAGAGAGCGAGTCAAAAACTGGAAAGCGAACGACTCCGAAGCGGAAAGTTTTCAGAAAGTTGCTGAAAAAAGTGCTTGACAAGCTCTGCTGAGTGTGCTAAACTAAACAAGCTGTTGCCGAGAGGGAAACCTCGAA
>JABLTO010137788.1_pt1 | contig 17232 bp, 20 predicted proteins | sample 7160091 | NCBI WGS metagenome assembly JABLTO01 (sample SAMN14651225, study PRJNA627086) | human gut metagenome | isolation source: feces | host: Homo sapiens
GTTGGCTAAGCGTCGCAAGACGCTTGCAGTCTGCCCAGACTGCTTTGCCAAAATCGTTGAAAACTGAAAGACTATGATAGATGGGAAGCCGTATACACTGAGAAGTGTACGTACGGTTTCGAGGCGAGGCAATGGAAACCTACCGTAGCGATACGGCAAGGCGCCGTTGTCTTAGCCTACAATTTGCAGCGGGAAACGCTGCTGCCCAGCGAGAGGGCATTTGCTTATAAGATGAAACTGGAAGCCATGAAACATCAGGGATTGCGTTCTGATTTAACTTCGTCCCAAGTTGGGACGAAGTTACAGCGTACTGATGAAATACTTGCTGATCAGACAGGTTCTAGTCGCAATCAAATTCAGCGTTTCATCCGCCTGACCGCCCTCATCCCAGACCTGCTGAACCTTGTGGACGAAAAGAAAGTGGCTTTCAATCCTGCCGTGGAACTGTCCTATCTGAAAACCGAAGAACAGGTTCTTCTGCTGGACGCTATGGAAAGCGAGCAGACCACGCCCTCTTTGTCCCAGGCCCAGCGGCTCAAAAAATTCAGTCAGGAAGGGAAACTTTCGGTGGATGTAATGCGCGCCATTATGTCTGAGGAAAAGAAGCCTGAAATGGATAAGGTCATTTTTACGAGTGCCAAACTCCGGCAGTATTTCCCCAAATCTTATACGCCCCAGCAGATGGAAAATACCATTCTCCGGCTGCTGGAACAATGGCAGCGAAAACGCCAGCATGAAGCGGAGCGCTGAATAGTACAAAGGAAAGGAGGGGGAAGGAATGGCAGTTTTCCGGGTAGAGCGCACCCGCGATTATACGGTCATCCAATCATCATCTGAAAAACCGGTCGCTGTCGCTGAAGGCAAAGGGGCTTCTGTCCGTCATGCTGTCGCTGCCGGATGAATGGGACTATACCCTTCGCGGCCTGGCGGCCATCAGCAAGGAAGGGGTGGACGCCATCCGGGAGGCAATTCGCGAACTGGAGGACGCGGGCTACATCGTCCGCTCCCGCGGACGCAACGAAAAAGGGCAGCTTTCCGGCACGGAGTATGTGATTTATGAGCATCCGCAGCAGAGTGCGGATGCGCCTGTGTTGGATATTCCCACACAGGAAAAATCCGTTGTGGCTGACAAGCCCAAAGAAGAGTTAAAAGCCACAAAACCTTTGGATTTCAACACTTCCAAGACGATTTCTGAGTCTTATGAAGCGTCCGACAGCAGTGGGAAAACACCTATGTGGGAAAATCCAACGTTGGAGAATCCAACGTTGGAAAACCCTACGTTGGAAAATCCAACGCAATTAAATACTAAGAGATCAAAGACGAATTCAGAAAGTAAAAAACAAACAACTTCTTCTCTTCCTCTATCCATCCCCTCCCCCTCTCTGTCTGCACAGACGGAAGAAGGGATAGGAGAAGATCAGGTCAGAAAGTACCGAAATCAGGTAAAACGGAACATCGACTATTTCGAGATTTCGGAGGACTACGCGGCCAATCTGGAACAGCTGGACGAAATCGTCGATCTCATGGTGGAAACCCTCTGCTCTACGCGCCCGACCCTGTCGGTTGCCGGGGACAACCTCCCAGCTTCGCTGGTGAAGGAGCGGCTGCTCAAAATCAACTGCATGCACATCCAGTACGTTATGGACAGTCTGAAATCCAACACCACGCCCGTGCGCAACATCAAACGCTATCTGCTGACCGTGCTGTTCAACGCCCCCGCCACCATCGACCACTACTACTCGGCGCAGTTCCGGCACGAGTATTACCAGCAGGCCCAAAGAAACCAGGCAGAAGGGTAAACGCTATGGGCATCAAAAAATGCTTATCAGGAGGTTGGTTCCATGCAGGAAGACATTGAAAACAGAGCAGTCGCTCTGGCGATTAAGAGCGTCAAACTCACAGGTCACGGGCTGAAAGTCGCCATCGCCAAGTATCTGGCCCACCGGAAGGAGCAAAAACTGCACACGGCTCCCACGGGCCGTCAGACGGTCAGACAGCTGATGCGGCAGGGACAGAGCGTGTCCAACATCGAGATCACAGACGGGAATATCAAGTCCTTTCAGCGGGTGGCCCGCAAATACAGCGTGAATTATGCGCTGAAAAAAGACACTTCGGGAGAAATCCCCAAATACCTGGTGTTCTTCAAGGCCAAAGACGCGGACGCATTGACCGCCGCCTTTCAGGAATACGCCGTCCGGGAGATCAGACGGGAAAAGAAACCCACGATTCAGGAACAGCTTCAAAAGGCGCAGGTCAAAAGAAAAACGCGGGAGCGCGCAGAAAAATCCAGGCCCATCCAAAGGCCGGAGAGATAACCCACCGTCTATGTCACGAACTTCAAAAAGGCAGGAGCCGGTCGTAACTCCTGCCTTTTTCGTACCCATTCTGCTGCAAGGAGTTTCTGTATGAATCCTAAAACCAGGAAAATCATCCTTTCCAGCGTTCCCTATGTATTTGTGGCGCTTTTTGCCACGAAGCTGGGTCTTGCCTGGCGGTTGGCCGAGGGAGCGGATGCATCTGAAAAAGCGTTGAGCCTGCTTAGCACACTGGCGGTTGCTTTTTCCAATCCGTTGCCCAGTCTTCATCCATTTGATCTGTGCATCGGTCTAGTCACGGCAGGCATTCTACGAGGCATCGTCTACGGCAAAAGCAAGAATGCTAAAAAGTATCGGAAAAACGAGGAGTACGGTTCGGCCCGCTGGGGAACGCAGGAAGACATCGCGCCCTATATCGACCCGGTGTTCTCCAAAAATGTTCTCCTGACCCAGACGGAACGTCTGACCATGAACAATCGCCCCAAGGATCCCAGAACGGCCCGAAACAAAAATGTGCTGGTGGTAGGCGGCTCCGGCAGCGGCAAGACGCGCTTTTTCATCAAGCCGAATCTTATGCAATGCCATTCCAGCTATGTGGTCACCGACCCCAAGGGCAGCATCCTCATCGAATGCGGAAAGCTCCTGCAAAGGGAAGGGTATCGGATCAAGGTTCTCAACACCATCAACTTTCAGAAATCTATGCATTATAACCCCTTTGCCTACATTCACTCCGAACAGGATATTCTGAAACTGGTAACGGCCCTGATTGCCAATACCAAGGGCGAGGGACGCGCAGGGGACGATTTCTGGGTAAAAGCGGAAACGCTGCTCTATACCGCGCTGATCGCCTATATCCACTATGAAGCGCCCATAGAAAATCAGAACTTTTCAGCGTTGATCGACATGCTGGGCACCATGGAAGTCCGGGAGGAGGACGAGAGCTTCCAAAACAATGTGGATTATCTGTTTGAGGAGCTGGAACGCGAGCAGCCCAGCCACTTTGCCGTCCGTCAATACCGGAAATTCAAGCTGGCCGCGGGTGTGACATACTATAGGCGACTTCTCGAAAATCCCTATTTTTCGAGAAAAACAGCCTTAGTTGTCACCTAAGGGCACGCGAGGAGGAACACAATGGTAACTAAATCCAACATCTTGCAAATCGTCGCCTTATACGAACGTCTCAGCCGTGATGATGAGCTGCAGGGCGAATCGAACTCCATCACAAACCAGAAGAAACTCCTCTCTGAGTATGCCGCCGGCCATGGACTGACGAACACGATGCACTTCACAGACGATGGTATCTCGGGAACACGCTTTGACAGACCTGGCTTTATGAGCCTGATGGATCAAGTTATGGCCGGTCGAGTATCGACTATCGTCGTTAAGGACATGAGCCGAATCGGTCGCGACCATCTGAAGGTCGGTGAGATCCAGGAGCTTCTCAGGCAGAAGGGCGTTCGTCTGATTGCTGTGAATGACGGCGTTGATACCGAAAACGGTGATGATGAGTTCGTACCTTTCCGCAACCTGATGAACGAGTGGTACGCAAAGGATACCAGCAAGAAGATTCGTTCAACCTTCGCCAACAAGGGTCGTTCCGGCAAGCATGTGGCAAGCACCACACCCTATGGCTATATCAAGGACCCTGCCGATCATAATCACTGGATCGTTGACGAAGAAGGTGCAGAAACTGTCCGCAGGATCTTCCACCTGACAGTTGACGGATATGGACCGTATCAGATCAGCCAGATTCTAAAGCATGACAAGGTGGAGATCCCCGCTGTCCATATGGCACGTCTCGGCAATGGCTTGTGGCAGGGACGTGTAGATCAGATCAAGGACCCGTATGACTGGAGCTCTTCCACCATCACCGGTATTCTCAAGAAGCGTGAGTATCTCGGTGAAACCGTAAACTTCAAGACCCGCAAGCATTTCAAGGATAAGAAGAGCCATTATGTCTCACCGGATCAATGAACTGTGTTCCCTGGAACGCAGGAGCCGATCATTGATACAGATACCTTCAATACAGTTCAGCGCATCCGCTCTCATGTTCGTCGGTATCCTCGCGGATGGGGTGCTGTCCATCCATTGACCGGAGTTCTCTTCTGTGCTGATTGCGGAGCCAGAATGTACGAACATCGTACCAACAACGGAAAGCGTATTTCCCAGTTTACTTGCGCAGCCTACTCCAAGGTACCTGTTGGTACCCGTTGTGGAACGCAGCACCGTGTGCTTGGCGCTGATGTCCTGACGTTGCTCTCGGACATCCTGAAGGCATGTGCCGCTGAGATGGATTTCGATAGAGAAGCCTTTGCAGCTCGTATCGCCAGTGAACAGGACAGCCATTACAACGAAGAGTATGCCCGCTATAATGAGCGCCTTCGGATTGCATCGAATCGTGCAAACGAGTTGGAAAAGCTGCTCTGCCGTATCTATGAGGATCATATTCTTGGAAAGATTCCCGACACCCGCTATGAAGCGTTGGACAATCAGTACTCCATCGAGTTGAATGCCATCAAGGCAGAGATGAGTGCTTGCAACACCGCTATTGAGCAGCTGAATGCCAATCGACCGGCACCGACCAAGTTTATGAATATGATCGATAGTCTGGATTCGTTTGATGACCTCTCTCCGGCAATCGTTCAGGCTCTGGTCGAAAAGATCCTTGTACATGAGCGTGAGATCAAGGGCTCTCAATCGAGTCCTCAGCAGATCGATATCTATTTCAACTTCGTTGGTCAGTACATTCCAGTATCCATGAACCAGGAGCCTACTCCTGAAGAGCTGGCAGCACTTGAAAAGGAACGTAAGCGCTGTGAAGCTCGTCATGCCGGTTATCTGAAGCGTAAACAGAGCGGCTGGCAGAAGAAGCATGAAGAAAAGTACCAGCCTGTTCGCAAGGCCAGACTGGATAAGGCTAAAGCTGATCTCCGTGCTGAAGATATTGCGAATGGCGTATTCATTCCCATGGAAGAAGAACCCATTCCCGAACCGAAGAAAGGAACAATTGCCGTATGAGTAACAAGATAACCGCCCTGTATGCCCGATCTGCCGCGAACAACCCGGAACATATCACTCAACAGATGAATGACCTCGTGACCTTTGCCCATGCTAATCACTTCACAAATCTTCGCCATTTCACCGATGACGGATACTCCGCCTTTGACTATGAACGTCCCGGTCTCAACGACCTGTGGAATGCCATCAGGGCAAAGGAAGTCGATACTGTCATCGTGAAGGATGTAGCCAGAATCTCCCGTGACTATAAGGTCTTCAACACCTTCGGTGAGATGGCGCAACGGAATGGAGTTAGGCTGATTACCATCACTGAAAAGATGGATGTTCTGCCCAGGCGCATCCATGATGATGATAACGGTCTGGACTATGTGCTGCATGGAGACTACTACCTGCCGGTTCTCTTTGATCCCGAACTGGAAGACCACCGGCCCCTGGGCAAGTGGGGCATGATGCGTTCCGACTATCTGAAGGAACACCGTCCGGGCATCTATACAAAGCTGCTCCTTGGTGGGGATCTGCACAAGCATCTTGCCGATCTGGACGAGCAGGCACGTGAACGGCATGAACTTATCGTCAAGCAGATGGCGCAGGCCGAAGGTGTCACCGAGCATCTGAAGATGCAGGATCAGATGGCCTGGATCGGCAGGATGAACAACATCGCAGCCAGAGCCGACGAGATCATCCGCACCGAACTGATTTTCAACTGATAAGCAGGAGGACATTGTTATGAAGGTACTGAAGCTGATCCCGAAGATTCTTATTTCTCCTTTTATTCTTGCTGTCGGGATCGTCTATGTCCTGGGCAATGTCCTCGCTGCCGTCTCTTCCATCATGACCAAGCTGGTTGGCACCGTGTTCATCTTCGCTGCCGTGTGCGGCTGGATCACCCACGCACAGGAAGGACTGGTATGGTAGACGGCAATCACCGGTGTGGTGATCCTCTTCCTGCCTTTGTTCGTGAAGGGACTTCTGGAGTTGGTGCTTCACCTCTCCGGCCCGCTGATGAAGATCCTGGCATGGTAAAATCACAAGTATCCCTTAACCGCTTCTTCGGAGGCGGTTTTCTATTACTCACAATTTTAGGAGGATAATCCATTATGATGAATCGCAGAAAGAACCTCACTGTTGACGGTATCCATTACTACCTGGTAGGCAACTGCTATGTGCCTACTGCTCCAGGTTTTGTGCCTGATCGCCGTACCGATGACTACGGCATGCTTCACCTGAAGTATCTTCAGATGGCCCATCCCGATGATGCAGCCGAGCTGCTGCTCAGCGGTCGCGGTCGTCAGTATCTGCTCCGTATCGACCAGCTGGTGAAGCAGTTCATCAAGGAGCGTGAGGACATGGCACCTATTCCGCAGCTGTCTGATCCCGCCTTTGAGGAGAAGTACATTCGCCACTACATCATGAGCTGCAACGCCACTTGCAAGGCTGAGACCAAGTTCGTTTTGTCCGGTCTGCACCGTGACATTCTGGCCGACATCAAGGAGCCTGATGGTGGCCCCATCGACAAGGGACCCAAGGTTATTTCCAACGATGAAGAGCGTATTCCCGAAGTTACTTTTGAAAAGTGGCTGGATATGCATCCGATCCAGAAGGCTGCTGTAAAGAGTGCCCTCCGTGTCCGTCATGAATACAAAAAGTCTCGTCCGCCCCGCGGCTCCTTTGAACAGTGGCTGAATAGTCATCCCTACGAGAAGAGCATCTACGATCGTGCCGAGCTTATCCGCCGCGAGTACAAAAAGGATTGCGCCCTGCGTCGTAGGGAGAAGGCCCGCGCCATGCGCCGTAAGGAGGTTCACTGATATAATCTTCAATGTGCGTCTGCGCCAGTCCCGTGTGTACGATACCGCCGTTGAGGCAGATACTGCCGACTAGGCTGTGCTGCTTGCCATGAAGCTGAGCAAGCATGATCCCGCCAACTGGGCTGATGAGGGCTCCCTGATTCCTCTCAGTGTTGACCCTGAACCCGATATGATCATCGCCGGTTACAATGGCGATCAGCTGGAAGAATTGCTGGCTGAGGCCATCGCTGCACAGTATTTCACTGGTGATGATGAGGATGAGGACGGCCTGGACACTATTCTGGTCTAAAAAGTCCGGTCTACAACGAATGGAATAAACGATCACCCTCTGGGTGGACTGCCTTTCCGCTCTCCACTCGGAGGGTGAAATCATACGGTCTGCACCGATGATTTTGAAAGGAAAAACGATGATGTACATGGCAACCATGCCGAGACGAGACCCGGCAATAGATATGTTCCTCGATCAGAGAGAGGAAGAACGGCTCCAGGAAGAAGGACGGCTGGTCTTTGGTGAAGATGACGGCTGGATGGACTGCTGGGGCGGCATATACTCCAGCGAGGCGCTGGTGGATGAAATGGACCGGCTGAATGATATAGCCGATGATATGGAATTTGATTTGGACTAAGTATAGATATCAGATGAGTTCGCTCTGAAGGTCAGCTACGATAATGTAGTTGGCCTTCTACTATTTTGACAGCACTATCCTGTGCAGAAACGGAGGAATACATGCCTGCATCCTATGGCTATGTCCGTGTTTCATCCAGAGATCAAAATGAAGATCGGCAGATTATTGCCATGAACGATGCTGGCATCACCGGCAAGTTCATCTTCATTGATAAGCAGAGTGGCAAGAATTTTGATCGCCCCGAATACCAGCGGCTGCGGCGAAAACTGAAAAAAGGTGATACCGTGTTCATCAAGAGCATCGACCGCTTAGGGCGTAACTACAATGAAATCCTACAGCAGTGGCAGGAAATTACCAAAGAGGTTGGTGCGGATATCGTTGTGTTGGACATGCCGTTGCTGGATACCCGGCAACGCAAGGACCTGATGGGTACGTTGATAGCAGATATTGTATTGCAGTTGCTCAGTTATGTAGCACAGACAGAGCGTGACTTTATTAAGCAACGTCAGGCGGAGGGCATTGCTGCTGCAAAGGCCCGGGGAGTACATTTTGGTCGTATTCCGTCTGTCAGACCGAAGGAATACGAGAATTATGCCGATCTCTGGGTCGCAAGGAAAGTGTCTGCACGACAGGCTGGTAAGGCGTTGGGAGTAGCTCATACAACATTTTTGACGTGGTTAAGGATAGATGGAAGACAGCAAATTATTGCAGAGGATTAAAAACCAAATAAATTTTAGATTTGCGGTTGGTTCTATGGTGTGAAATGTAGGCTTTACACACCATCCACTGTATCACGAATGTAGATGCGACTTCGATGCTGGATGCTGTATAATTCGGCATATTCCACACCATTTCATGTTATAGCACAATTGGTGCAAAAAGTCTACAATGCATTCCTGACCTGACACAATAGAGAATTTGAGGAGGTCCTTCTAATGGCTAAGTTTTGTGGTAAGTGTGGCAATCCTATTGAATTGTGTACTTGCTCTGGTGCTGGTCCGATCCCCACTCCAAAGCCTGCACCTAAGCCCTCAAGAATGTCATATTCTACAGTCGCTCATCTTGATGAACTTGCCCTGGGTGAAGGAGAACAGAAGGTTAAAGAATACCTTCTGGGTAAATACCCCTTTGGTTGTGGTGATGTGCAGCTTATCGTAACTAACAAGCGTGTCATTCTAAAGGAATCATACTCTTTCCTTTTCTTATCACATAGCAGAGTTGAAGAACTCAATTTGGAATCAGTACATGGCTTAAATGGAAACATTGGTCGTGGAATGAACAAAGTGATTTTCTTAATTGGATTAATTCTTACTTTGGGTTCTCTGTTTGTCGGCAATCTGTTCTCAGGTATGATGTATGGCTATCGCAGCGGCGGGAATGGTTTTTCAACTTTCTTGTTGATTTTGGGCTTGGTTGTCATGGCTTTGAGTTGTATCTTCCCCTATATGACTTTCGGTATTATCGGTATGGGCAGCGATCATCAATCGTTGATGACTGGTATCAATGTAAACGGAAAAACTGCTCTGAACAATGGCGTTGTACTCCAACCTCGTCCTACTGCTGATGCCAGAAAGAGCATTGCCGAAGCAGGCGCTTGTATTTTCGATCTGCGAACCTATGGTGATGAAGCCATCGAAAAATGGACTCGCTCATAATTGCTGAATGTTTCTCATGCTTATCGCGCTATTTTCTTCGAATGTGAAACACTTGCTGAAAGGTTAAGGTGTAATCATGCCAGGATTTTGGGATATATTCAGAAATAGACACAAGGAAGAGACTGTTGCCGAACACTCTCTATGGGATAATTTCGAGGTTAAAGGTGTCAACAGCGGATCAGATGTGTTTGTCAAAGGCGATCATTTTGATATGTACGCTAATGATAGACTACATGCCGATGAACTGCAGCATTTCTCATATCCTGAACATAAGTTCATTGATATTTCCCCGGCATCCATCGAAGGAATTCATCTTGGAAAGGGCGAAGCGGAAGACCCGTCTGTATTTTGGAGTCAGCATGCTCAAGGCTGGGGCACCTCAGAAAGCTTTAAGCAGATAGCTTCTCATATCCCAGAAGTAAGGCAGCGATTAGATGCCGGCGAATCACTTGCGAGCATACAAGAAGATCCTGATATTGGAGAATGTGCTAGCATTTATTTCGCAAACAAACCTAAGGTTTATGAATGCGACGGATATTATGAATTTGACAGCAATGGACGTCATCGTATCCTTGCGGCACGAGATCTTGGTTATGACATACCGGTTGAAGTAATTGGCTATTACGGAAGAAATGAGCCGGATATATCTGAAACACCAGCCCAGAGTTCTGTTTTCTCTGATTCAACAAGTCTTGATGCCAAATCAGCGCGTGCGAAAGCTGTTGAGGGTGCATGGGAGAGAGAAAAAGAACTCGTTCAAAATGGACAGGGAACACGCGATTGGTCAGTAACACAACAGGCTGAATTAGATGAATATGGCAAGGTAACTGGATTTGAAGGATCTCATATGATGAATGTACATGATTACCCTGAATATGAGGGCAATCCTGACAATATCCAGCTTATGCCAAGCGTGGCTCATTTTGAAGGTGTGCACGAACATAATCCTCGCGGAGTCAATCCTAATGGGCGTTTTGATGAGAACACAGGAGAGGTCATTCCATCTATGGATGGTCAAATTCCGGAGCAACCAATCATTCCACTAACTGATAAGTATAATTCTTCTCAAAAGGAGTATCATCAATCAACACCTGAAATGGAACAGTCTGGTATGCGTAGGCATGATGACTATTATCAATCCAAGGAGAATCACCCAGAAAAATCGCAAAAGATTGGATTCCGTGCTGCTTCAGATGACGCCGCTTCTGAGTCACAAACGGATTCTCCTGTAACAACAGCAGCGTATAATGAAGGTGCTACTCCAGAACATGGAACTCAAGAAGGTCTGAGATCTGTTGCGCCTGTGCAAGAGGCCGGAGAGACTGCTGCTACCCCACAACGCGAAACGGAATCAGCGCAAGAGCAGAATGGATTTAGTTGGAATAACGTTCGTTCTGGCAATGATCAATCTTCCAGCCCAAGTAGGGGTATTGACCGTAGTGAGTCAGAGACGGCAGACAAATCCTTAAACGGCGATGAACGATACTCTAACAACACTCCTGAACCTCAACAGGACAAAGCCCCTGAACAGGCGCAAAACGGATTTGATTGGGGCAATGTACGTTCTGGCAATGATCAATCTTCTGACCAAAGTAATTCTCAAAGCCAAGGCGAGAAGAATGGTATATCCATGTAATACAACAAGGATGTGATTAGGTGATTAAGGAACAAATCATATATGGTGAATCCATTGCCTACCAGTGCCCAGCACCAAGTCCTGAAGCCAAATTCGCCATTCCCGGTACCATACCGGCTGGCAATGCTGGCGTTTGGGCTATTGATGAAGGACTTTTAAGTCGTCACATGCTTATGCTTGGTGCCATTGGTGCCGGTAAATCAAATGCAACTTATCATTTGATTCAGAAACTGCGCTCATCTATGACAACGAATGACGTGATGTTTATCTTTGACACAAAGGGCGATTATTATAATCAGTTCTATCGCAAAGGTGATATTGTCATTTCAAACGATGAACGAGCTACGGATGGTGTTAGAGCAAACTACTGGAACTTATTCCGCGAGATTACAATTGATGACCGGCATCTTGAAAATGCTGTTGAAATTGTCAAATCGATTTTTGCGGAGAAGTTGGAACGCAGTTCCCAGCCTTTCTTTCCCAATGCCGCAAAAGATCTCTTGCGTGCATTGATTATGTATATTATTCGAAACAAGCAGCAGTTCCCAGCAGGCGGCGATAACGCTATGCTGCTCGAGGCTCTTCAGACAGTGGACCCGCGGGCATTTGTCGATTTGCTTAAGTCCGCCAAGGACACAAAAGCAATGGTCCCATACATCGAAGATCCAAGTTCTGGCCAGACACAGGGCGTGCTAAGTGAACTGCAACAAGGCACAACAGATGTTCTGATTGGCAACTTCGCAAGACAAGGCACATTGTCTATGCGAGAACTTGTCCGCCAGAAGGGTGGCAGAGTTGTATTCATAGAATATGACCTGTCCATCGGCAGCGTACTGGGCCCAATCTATCAGCTGCTGTTTGATTTAGCAATTAAGGAAGCCCTTTCTCGTAGAAAGAATGAAGGAAATGTATTCTTTATTATCGATGAGTTCAGGCTCCTTCCGAAACTCACACATATAGATGACGGTGTTAACTTCGGCAGAAGCCTTGGCGCAAAATTCATCATTGGCGTTCAGAATGTTGAACAGGTATTCCATGTTTATGGTGAGGAACTTGCTCGAAGCATGCTTTCGGGATTCTCTACCACAGTAAGCTTTAGACTAAATGACTATAAAAGCAGAGAATTTGTTAAAGATCTTGCTGGGGCAAATGGAAGAGTCACGAGTTACGAGTCAAGCAATAAGACGAAAGGCATCGTCGAACAATACAGAGACACAACCGTCATCCAGGACTATGATGTCAATAGCTTGAGAATAGGCGAAGCTCTGATTTTGAGGAATGGTAATCCTCCGTTCCGTTTCAGATTCAGAGAGTTCGGCAAATAAAAAAGGAGAAAAGAAATTATGGCTGGTACGAAAGTTTGCCCTAACTGTGGTGCGAAGAACCCTTCTTCCAACAGGTTCTGTGAAGACTGTGGTTATGATATGAATAAGGTATCCGCTTCATCTCCCACACCAAGCGGCCCCAAAGCACCTCTGTATTGTCCAAATGGTCATACGGTTGGTGACACGAGCTTGGGCTTTTGTGATGTGTGCGGTGAAAAGTTGACATCTGTGATGCCAACCCCCAGGGCAGCGGAATCGGCACCCATCAGTAATCCTGTTATCGACACACCTAAACCTCCTGTTCCCCCTGTTCACGAATCCCATGGAAAGAAGTGCCCTTCTTGTGGCGCTATGAACCCTGAAGATGGAGTGTTCTGTGAGGAATGTGGTGCTTCATTAGCTGCTTCAACTAAACCTATTCCCGACGAACCGAAGCCCATCATTCATCATGCACCGGTACGTGAATTGCCAGAAATCCCTGACATCATGCGTACTTTGACTAATAATGACATGAAGAGATAAGATCAAAGGAGATAGAGACTATGGGAAACTATAGCTATTCTAAGCAGTCTGCCATGTACGATGTTGATGTCTGTATGCTGATTGATAAAACTGGCAGTATGCGTCCTATCATTGATACCGTGAAAGCTAATGCTCTGAGACTCTATGATGACATCAAGCGGGACATGGCTGTTAAGGGCAAGAACATTTCTAATCTTCGCGTTCGAGTGATGGCATTCGGTGACTATAAGGAAGATGGTGCAGAGGCTTTCTATGGCTGTGATTTCCTTCATATGCCCGACCAAGCCGAATTGTTGAAACAGTGCGTGAATAGCATCCGTGCAGAAGGTGGCGGTGACGAGCCTGAGGATGGTCTTGAAGCGTTGGCATTTGGCATTCGTTCGAAGTGGTGCACCGGTAATAATAAAAAGCGGCATATTGTGTGTCTCTTCACCGATGCATCTTCTCATGATCTTGGCTTTGGCCGTTCTGTTCCCGGATATCCTACCGACGCACCCAAGAGTTATGAAGAGTTGATGTGCATGTGGGGAACTTCTCAGTTCCCTGGCGAGATGGATCCTTATGCAAAACGTCTTCTCTTGTTCGCCCCCGATTGCTCCTACTGGTCAAAGATTGCACGGCAGTGGGACAACACCATTTTGATGCCGGTAGCAAGTGGTAAAGGCTTGGGCGATGTAAGCTATCAGAGCATGCTTGATACCATCGGCAATTCTATTTAACCAGGGGTGTTATCTATGTCGCTTCAAAACAGTCTGTGTCAAGTTGCTACGATCATTTATGGGCCTGCCGCTGAAAAATGCGAGGATGCATGTAGCTATTCTTTTGAAAAGCCCGACTTGCATTATGCCGGTGTCTTTGATGGATGCGGAGGTCTTGGAAGCAAACGATATGAGCGACTGAACAATAAGACAGGTGCTTTTATTTCATCGCAGACATGCGCGGTAACATTCAATGATGAAATGAAAAAGAAAGCAAGCACCAGCCCTGTTGATGATGCATATATTTCTCATTTGAAAGGTGTTTTCTTAGCGACGCTGAAAAAACACGAAAAACAATACGGACAGCAAAGCGGTCTGGTTGGATCCATGGTGCGTACGCTCCCATGTACAGGTTCCATGGTCATTGTTACGGAAAGTCGTGTAGATGCTCATGCGTTACATCTTGACATCATTCAAGCTGGCGATTCCCGTGTGTATATCATGCGACCCAAGGAAGGGTTACAACAGGTAACCCAAGACGAATTAGCCGGTGATCCTGATGCACTAAAAAATCTGTATGTAAGTGCTGCAATGACGAATGTCATCAATATTGATAAAGACTTTTCGCTTACCCATAGTTCATTCGATTTGAAGATGCCATTCGCTGTTCTTTGTGCAAGTGATGGAGTCTTTGGCTACGTCAAAACCCCAATGCATTTTGAAAAGATTGTCCTTGATTGTCTGGAAACAGCAGATAGTTTTGTCGGTTTTGAAAAGGCTCTCTATACAGGAGTTACAAGTATCACTGGTGATGATTCAACAGCTGTGATGCCTTTCTATGGCTGGGATTCCTTTGAACAGTTAAAGGAGGATTTCTCAAAACGTCATCGTTTTGTGTCTGGGCTATGTCATTCTATCGAAGAAGATATGTCTGACGAGATGATTGACTCTGCATGGGAACAGTATAAAACCGGATACTACTATTGGCAGGGTGCTAACAGATGAAGAGAATGATCAAGGAGTATCAGCAGGAAACGGACTTTGTCAATGCAGGAGCAGGTACAGCAACTTGGTGTATTGCTACGAAAGGTGGCAAGAAATATTTTATCAAGTCGTTTTTGGAAGTTACTTTGGTCGATGAAGAAACTGCCAAAAATCTTCCTGCACCAATGGTGGAAGCCAAGCGCAAAAGCTGTATTCAATTTCGTGTTCGCAAAGAGCGGCTATATAACAGACTAAACGAAATACAGAACGGGGTTTTCATCTCTCCGATTGAATTAATCGTTCATAATGGACATTTCTGTGCGGTTACAGATTATCTTGAATCTTTTAGTGATTCAGATAATATCCATAAGTTGACGCCGAGGCGCAAAACTATTCTGATGCGAACGATGGTTCTTGCCATGCGTGATCTGGCGAATAGCCATATTGTTCACAGCGATATTAAGCCCGATAACATCGTCATTACATACAATCAAAAGAAGATCCCGCAACTGAAAATTATCGACTTCGACAGCGGCTTTTTTGAGGATGCACCGCCACACAATGTAAATGAATATCATGGTGATATGGTGTACTTTGCGCCAGAGTCTATGGTCTTTTTACAGTCTGAAGGAGAATCCGATGTCCGGCTAACATGCGCTGTTGACAAGTTTGCTGTTGGTCTTTTGCTTCACAAAATGTGGTGTGGCATGCTCCCTACATATGATACAAAGGAATGTGCAAATGTTGCGGAGGCTCTGCTACTGGATAAACCAATCAAACTACATGGCAGCATTCCCACAAAACTTTCCACGGTGATTAATGGCTTTTTGCAAGAAGATCCTGATGCTCGAATGAATTATGATCAGGCATATAATCTCTTAGGAGAATACCTAAGCGAACTGCCTGAAGACAAATCGGAAATTGTACCAGACTCGGGTACGAAACCTGTATCGGATAAAGAAACTGAAGTACGGGTTGAGTATGTTGATATGAATGGTAGTGTTCTTGAGAGTACAACCTTGACACTCGCATGTGGGTCAACCTTAACCGTTTTCCCGAAGACGATTGACGGATACGAAAGTATTGATGGCAAACGTGATGTCAGGGTTGATGAATCCGGACATGCTGAACCTTCTAGCATAATATTCAAGTATAAGAAAAAGAGTCATAGTGCGTGGCTGTGGATTATCGCAGCCTTGGGGGCAGTATTGCTATGGTGGCTGTTTACAGCTGGAAGTGCAAATGCAGCAATCAGCAGAAGCAACTGGGAAGAGGCTAGCATGTATAGCTCACTATGCCCTTTCTTTGATGTTATCTACCCCGATGAAATGCAGTCCATCAATTATAATAATGGGATTCGGCTATATCATTCACGACAATATGAAGAAGCGATGACCGCATTGAACAGAGTTCCATCTACTGTTAAAGATTGTGGGAAGTATAAAACGTTGTGTTCCGCACATAAATACGGGGCTGCAAGTTATGTGGATTCTTTGTCCTCCATGGTTGGTTTCGAAGATGCAGATAGCTTAATACTTAGCAGTCAAACATCTTTTGTTGAAAAATTCATGTGTGGGACATGGGCTGTTTCAACAGATAACTCCTCATATTCCGACTATGTGGTTTATCAGGGAGATAATGGAGGTTGGTGGATGACGAGCATTCCCGACAGGCCTGGTGATGGCTATTGGGGTTATATTCCTGGATACCTCCAATTTCAACTGAAGGATAGTTCTGACGGGTACTACAATTTACATGAGATAAAAATCCTTAGCATGAATAAAGTTACGTTCACGAACTGTAAAACAGGCAGAAAGTACACGCTGACCAGGAAATAAAAACCGATAGGATTGGTGAGTCAAATGATTTGTAAATACTGTGGCAATAGGCTGTCTGGTCACGTATGTCCATCTTGTAATAAGGTGGCTTCTCTTTCCTATACAAGTCATGAGCTTTCTGATATGTTGGGGAAGAGAATCATCGGCGATCCCGCGCCGAATGAAGAACAGCTTAAATCAGCATATAATAACGGATTTGCCGAAGGTCAAAAGCGTGGCTTTGCAAAGGGTTATGATTCTGCACAAAGGGAGTCTGCAGAAGCTGTTAAGAGGCAGCAACGCTTCTTCATTGTTGTAGCAGCAAGTGGTGCCCTTATTTTAGCGCTCCTTAGCTCTATTGTAACTGGCATCATCAGTAGTAATAGCGAATATCGAAATGGTGTATTATTTGGTCAACAAGAACAGAGAATCGCCGATGAATCTGATATTGCGGAAGCTCGTCAACAGGGCTATGAGGCTGGCAAAGAACAAGGATACAGTGATGGCTATCAGGCTGGATACGATCAGGGCTTGTTAGTAACACCCACACCAGAACCTACACCTACACTCACACCTAAACCCACCCCAACCCCAAAGCCTACTCCTACTCCTAAGCCGCTTATACTGAAAATGAAGTCCAAAGGCGAAGAAGTTCGTCATCTTCAAGAAAGGTTAATATTCCTTGGTTACCTTGCAGAAAATGAAGCAGATGGTGACTTTGGATCAAAGACTGAAAAAGCGGTTAAGCAATTCCAAACCAATAGTGGCCTTAAGCCCACCGGAAGAGCAGCAATGGCTGCAAACCGCCCTGGAGGTCACGCAGCAAAC
>JABLTO010162322.1_pt1 | contig 17210 bp, 16 predicted proteins | sample 7160091 | NCBI WGS metagenome assembly JABLTO01 (sample SAMN14651225, study PRJNA627086) | human gut metagenome | isolation source: feces | host: Homo sapiens
CGTTTTCCTATGCGCCCGCTGGGATGGAAATCTCCTCAAACTGTTTTAGATGATTTCGTGCTTGATGGTGTAACATATGTTTGACAAACCTACAAATGCTGTGAAGCCGGGGGATGGGAGGCAGATTTTGTGTTGAAATTTTGCTTTTAAGCAGTTTTGTTGATACTAAAGGAAAAGCCTGCCGAGACTTATCGATTATGCAAAGCATAAGATAAGCACCGGCAGACTTGAAGGTTTTAACAGCAAAATTAAAGTTGATAAAAGAACAGGTTATGGCTTCAAGGAGCGATGTCCCTGAAGGTATGTATTAATTTAGAAATTCAGTAAGCTCGAAAATAATATTTTCTTTACGCACAAAACATATTTTCATCTTTCCAAATACATCTATTGGAGGATATAATATTTCATCAAAATTCTTAATTTCATCTTCTATGTTTTCAACCTCTATAGCAAGATGATTTTCTGTTTTTACAGATTCAGGCAACGGGGATTCCCTTTCCGGATACACATATTGTAATTTATATTCATGGTTATCTGCATTCGTCACATGAAGTTTAATTGGCTCTATGTAGGTATATTGATGCTCTGCAGCCTTCCGTTGTACCGGGATACCTAAATGCAATATCTTCATAATTCTCCTTCTTTCTTTAACTATCTCGCTGAAAGTCTTTCTTCCTTGATATTTTCAACAGCCATTTCTATTTTCTTATTTTCCTGTTTAATAATTTCATCCTTAGACATATGTGCATAGTCTCTGAAAATCCATTTTGCACCTCCCACCAAAGCTATAATGGTACAAATAGCAATCGGGGTCGCTGTCAGAACGGCCATCGACTGGAATGCAGTAAGATCTGCCCCTGCAAATAAAAGGCTACATGGAACTACTGCCAACAAAATCGCCCAGAACAATTTGAATCCTCTTGATGGATTCTCACCTTCTTTGAGTCCGATCGTCGTAGTTGCCGCCAGTGTATAAGAGGACGAATCGAGTGTTGTCGCAAGAAAGATTGTCGCTATAACAGCCCATACAAACAAAATCACCTTGCCTAAAGGAAGTGTAAGCACCATTTCAGTAATTGCCTGTGGCTGTCCCTTGTCCTGTAAAATAGACACAAGATCAAGTTCATCGCCTAACTGAATGTCAAGCGTATATCCTCCTACTGCTCCGAAATACAGCATGCAGCCTGCACTTCCAGCCAGAAGCATACCTAACATGATCTCTCTTAGTGTTCTTCCTCTTGAAATCCTCGTTGTAAAAATCCACATCCAAGGTCCCAGAGCAAGCCACCACGCCCAGTAAAATGCTGTCCAGGTTTCAGGGAATCCACTCTGATTCACCGGATCGGTCCACAGTGACATTTCGATAAAATTGGTTGAGATGTATCCGATTGCATTTGTAAACAGATTCAGGTCAAATAGTGTTGGTCCTACAACAATAAAGTAAACCGCAAGTGCGATCGCACCATATGCATTCCATTTGGATAGATTCTGCATGCCTTTCTCCAACCCTAAGAATGAGCTGATCATAAAGCACGCAGTAACTATAGCAATTAAAATTATCCCTGTAGCCAAGGTATCCGGCACACCAAAAAGCTTTGCCACATTATTTTGGATCATAGGGATCCCTAATACCAATGTAGTCCCATGTCCACCTAAAATACCAAATATAACAATGATTTCAATAAGTTTTCCTATTGGTCCATAGATTTTGTCACCAAGTACTCCTTCACATGCTGCTGATAAGGATAATCCTGGTTTCTTTAATATATAAAACCTGTAACATAACGGTATGGCACCCACTGCAAATAATGTCCATGCTATAAACGTCCAATGGAAAATCCCATAAGTTTCAGCCAAAGAATATGCATCTGCACTGAACGGTTCTGCTCCTCTAGGGGGACCTGATACGTAGTACAAAGGCTCCACAACAGACCATAACATCATGCTCGATCCCATTCCCGCACAAAACATCATGACCAACCAACTGAATGTTTTAAACTCCGGTTTTCCGTTCCCGAATCGTATATTTCCATATTTGGAAAGCGAGAAATACAGAAGATATACGAAACATCCAAGACCAAGCCACAAATAAAACGGGGATAAAACGTGTGTCGCGCCGGCTTTTACATTAGTGATATTTTCAACAGCCTTGTCTGGAGAAATAATAAGCCATCCTCCTACCAAGACTACTGCAACCAAAGCAAGTGCAACAGATACTATATCGATTTTCTTTCTATTTATTGTATCCACTCTTTTCATAATCCTTCTCTCCGAAATCTTTGATTACTCTAACTCAACACCTGTTTTCGCTTTGAAATATTCATTATTAATTTTCATTCCAAGACCTGGCTCTTCTGATACAGCTACAGTTCCATTCACGATTTCAGGATCATCATAAGTTAAATTGTTTATTAATTCACCAGGCCAGAAATCTTTGTGAAGATATTCAGGATACAGCGAAGTTCTGCTTGCCGCAGAAAAATGTCTGACTGCTGCTCCTGTAACTCCACTTGCCCAACCGTGAGGCATTACCTGAACATTATAGTTATCACAAAATTCCTGAATTCTCATAAGCGCCGTAAGTCCGCCTGCTCTGTTGCAGTCAAGCTGAATTGCAGAAATGTTAGTATTTTTGACCCACTCCATAATCTCATAGTGTGTTGTCATGAGTTCACATGCCCCGATTCTTGTTTCAACAGTATCCGCCAATTTTTTGTGTCCTTCCAGATCATCATGCTGAAGAACCGCTTCTGCAAGATAAATATCTTCATCAGCCAATTTATTTAGAGTCCATCTTGCTGCCTGCCAATCATTCCATCTATAAAGAAAATCTATCAATAATTTTACGTCGTACCCCAGTTGCTTCCTCAATGCTTTTATGTATCTCACCACTTCATGATCATCGTAAATAGAAATCACACCTGGGGAAAGACACACTTTTACCGCTTTACATTTTCTTTCTTTTGCTTTTGCTATAATAGGTTCATACATACGGATGTAGTCATCTGCTGTAGGATGTTCCAGATTATGCGATGGATAGAGAGTGAAATATGGAGTCACCTCATTTTTATATTTACCCCCCAGCAATTTGTAAACAGGAAGATTGTGTTGCTTTCCAGCGAGATCGTATAATGCCATATCAATTCCGGACATTGCAAATATTCCAATTCCTCTTGACCCTATCCACTTACTCTTATCATACATATCATCCCATATTGCCTTGAATTCCATCGGATCTCTTCCAATAGCAACTTCTTTGATGTTAGTAAGCTGAAAATGTTCTGTTTCCAGATCTCCATAAGCCTTAATAACATTGGGTGTACCATCAGCTTCTCCTATACCGTACAGTCCATTTTCATCTGTGACTTTCACAATGTTCGTATTTTCGCTCCATCCTGATGCTGGCGCGTCTAATTTAATAAATTCAATTGATTTAATATTATTGCCCATTTTTTTATTCTCCTACTAATTAACTTGCTTTCAACTAAAATTTCATACTGTATACAGTCCTTTACGTCTGAATATTGCTTTCGCATTCTCAATTCGATTCAGGGAAGGTTCTTCCACACCATATAATTGATAGTCCATCCCCATGGTCTTATACTTCGCTTCACCCATTTTATGATACGGCAAAATTTCTACGCGTTCCACATTATTAAGGTGCTGTGCATACTCCGCCAATTCTGTCAATGCCTTATCATCATCAGTATATCCAGGAACAAGCACATGACGTAACCATATACTTTTTTTAATTTTAGCTAAATATCCAGCAAACTCCAGTGTATCATCAATCTCCTGCCCTGTAATTTTTTTATACATGTCCCCATAGATGCTCTTTATGTCTAAAAGCACCAGATCTGTATATGTTAAAAGCTTTTTTACATCCGGTGTGACCCTTACACCAGCAGTATCGATAGCAGTATGTATTCCTGCATCCTTGCACATTTTAAACAACTCTATCAAAAACTGCACTTGTAATAATGGTTCACCACCAGAAACCGTAACACCACCTTTCCTATAAAAATCTTTAAGCTCGCTAATTCTTTTAAAAACTTCACCTGCGCTAAGAAAATATTTTCCTCCCTTCATATCGAAAGTATCCGGATTGTGGCAAAATACACATCGGTATCTGCACCCTTGCATAAATACCACATATCTTATTCCTGGACCATCCACTGTGCCCATACTTTCAAATGAATTTATTCTTCCTTTACGCACTCGCTTTCACCATTTCCTTTAAATTCTATCGTTTATAGTTCTAGAAATCACATCAAGCTGCTGCTCTCTTGTCAGCTTTACAAAATTAACGGCATATCCTGACACCCTGATCGTAAGCTGAGGATACTTTTCTGGATGCTCCATAGCATCCAACAGTAAGGATTTATCAAAGACATTCACATTCAAATGTTGCCCTCCATCTCTGCCAAAATATCCATCCAATAGTTCAATCAGATTTTCTACCCTGTTATCATTACTTTTACCTAATGCCTTTGGTGCGATTGCAAAAGTATAGGATATCCCATCACTTGCACAACAATATGGCAATTTGCCTACAGAATTAAGGGAGGCCACCGAACCATTAACATCTCTTCCATTCATCGGATTTGCACCTGGCGAAAACGGCTCCATCGCTTTTCTTCCGCAAGGAGTGGCTCCCGTTATTTTTCCGTAAACTACATTTGATGTAATTGTCAGCAACGACATAGTTGGTATCGCATTTTTATACATTTTGTGTTTCTTGATGATCGAAAAGAAATCCTCTGTAAGCTCGACAGCGAGTTCATCACTTTCCGCATTACTGTTCCCGAAGGGAATATATTCACAGTCATGTTCAAAATCCACTGCTATACCGTCTTCATTTCTGATTACTTTTACGTTCCCCTTTCGGATTGCCATTAATGAATCAACAACAATCGCTAATCCAGCAATTCCAAATGTTTCGTAATATTTCAGATTAGCGTCAATTAGAGCCATCTGAAGTGATTCATATGAATATTTATCATGCATATAATGAATCATGTTCACTGCCGGGACATATATTCCGGACAGCCAATCAAGAATCTGATAAAATTTATACTTGACCTCATCATAATCAAGATATTCTGAAGTTATTGGCTCAAATTTAGGAGAAATTTGTTTCCCGCTCTGTTCATCTCTCCCACCATTAATTGCATAAAGTAGTGCTTTCGGGAAATTAATCCTTGCCCCAAAGTACTGGGTTGATCTGCCAATTTCAAGAGCTCCTACACATCCTGATATCGCATAATCATCTCCGTATCTAGGTCTCATTAAATCATCATTTTCATACTGTATTGAAGAAGTCTCAATGGAAGTCCGTGTTGTATATTTTTTCCATGTTTCAGGTAGCTTCTCTGACCATAATATCGTCAGGTTTGGCTCCGGCCCTATCCCCAGATTTCTTAAGGTATGTAAATATCTGTAACACGTTTTTGTAACAAGCGTTCTTCCATCTACACCCATACCTCCAAGCGACTCTGTTATCCATGTGGGATCTCCTGAAAACAATTCGTTATAAGATGGGGATCTCAGGAATCTGATCATACGGAGTTTCATTATAAAATGATCAATCAATTCTTGAGCTTCTTGCTCTGTGATAGTGCCATTATTTAAGTCCCTTTCAATATAGACATCTATAAAAGTAGCTGTTCTCCCTAGGGAATTTGTTACTCCATTATGCTCCTTCGTCGCCCCAAGCAATGCAAAATAAATAAACTGAATTGCTTCCTGAGCATTCTGGGCTGGTTCTGAAACATCCACTCCATAGCTTTTGCACATTGCTTTGAATTGAAGTAAAGCTTCCATCTGCAATGCGATCTCTTCCCTCTTGGCGATGACTTCATTTGTCATATCACTTGTCTCAAACTGGGACAATTCTCTTTTCTTTATTTCCAGCAGATAATCCACCCCATACAGAGCTACACGTCTATAGTCTCCTATATGTCTTCCTCTTCCGTAATTCTCCGGGAGACCTGTTATGATTCCCGCATTACAAGCGTTCTTGATTTCTTCCGTATATACGCTTAAAACGCCTTTATTATGAGTCCGAACGTACGTTTCATACATATCCGTGATTTCATCGTTCATTTTGTACCCGTAGCTTTCAAGCGCTTCTTTTGTCTGTCCCAGACTTATTCCCGGAAAAATTGCTCTCTTTAAAGGGGTGTCCGTCTGAATCCCTACAATCTTTTCAAGATCCTTATCAATATAACCTGGAGCATGAGATGTTATTGTGGAAACTCTTTCTGTATCAACATCATACACGCCATTATTCTGTGATTCTTTCTTCATATAGTCCATCACCTTAGCCCATAACGTCTTCGTGGCTTCCGTCGGTGACGCTAGAAATGATTCATCTCCTTCATATGGAACATAATTGCTCTGTATAAAATCTCTTACATCTACCTGTCTTTTCCATGTAGTTCCTTTAAAACCCTTCCAACATTCCATTTCATTATCCTCCTTTGGCTTCATGAAATACTGCAAAGATACTCCTGTTATTGATTTTGCGCATAATCATTTAAAATTAACAGCAAACTGTGTGCCAACTTTCTATCGATCAACAATTTTCACGTTTTCTAATCTTTTGATCTAATACGCCAATAAGGTTCAACGCTTCGGATTACAACATCCCACTCGTTAAATCTTTTCATACAATATTATTAAAATATGTTTTCTATTTCTTTTTTACAAATTATTTCGCGTAATTCCTTAGTTTTCCGAGTCAGATATGCTTCACATATTTATATTTGACTCAAATCAGTCTTTTTTTCATGAATCGAGTACTTTGTTATATTATGAGCAATCAAAAAAACGCAGTTATCAACTGCGTTACAAGTAAATGCTATTGTTTGTTGATTTGGATCTGTTACCTTGAATCACATCCGGGTCATAGCTCTTCCAAAATATTTCACCACTCCTTCTGTTTTATTCCTCATTTGCGAATTCTTTAATAAGTCTTGCCGCCTTCGACTGACTTATTCCTAAATGGTTTGCCACCTTCCTACTGGTCTTGAATTGATTATACGCATTAAGAATCACCTGTTTTTTATAAGCGTTTACCAAACTGTCAAACGTTTTACTTTCATCCACATTATAATCAGCATTTATTTCGAACATCGTGTTTGGTAAATGCTTAGGCGTGATTTCGAAATCCTCTGTAGTAACTACAAGTCTTTCGATAATATGAGATAATTCTCTGATATTGCCTTTCCATGCATAATTCTTGAAGATTTCTTTCGTTTCTTTTGAAAGCCTATGTTCAATACCATAATTCTTTACCATCTTATTCATAAAGTAATTAGATAGAAACCCAATATCATCAGGGCGTTCTCTTAAAGGCGGAATTTTTATTTCAAATACACTTAAACGATAATACAAATCTTCACGGAACTGTCCTACCTCCACAAGTTTTTTCAAATCCCGGTTTGTGGTTACAATCAATTTTGCATTTGTTTTCACAGCCTTTGTTCCGCCTACAGGTAAAAATTCTTTTTCCTGAACCACCTGTAACAGTTTTGACTGCACCTCATATGAAAGTTCTGAAATATCGTCGAGCAAGAGAGTTCCTTTAGAAGCGGTCAAAAATAGACCTGCTTTCCCCGCCTTTTTAGCACCTGTAAAAGCCCCCTCTTCATAGCCGAATAATTCCGACTCCATCAATTCTCTCGGAATCGCCCCACAATTAACCGTAATAAAGGGCTGATCCTTTCGGCCACTCATTCTGTGCATATATCGTGCTAAAAAAGATTTACCAACACCCGACTCCCCTAAGATAATCACTGGAGCTTGCACCTCTATAAGTTTATTACACAAGTTGATCACATTTTCCATGGACTTGCTTTTATATATAATATCTCCTTTTTCAATGTTATCCTCACACTGGTATGTTTCGGTATTCGTTAGATTATTTACGTAACTATCGTTTATTTCTTCCCGTACACTAGAAACGGCCATTTTCACATTTCCATTTTCATCTAAAATCGGAATAACAATGCTTGTGATTGTATTTCCCATATGTGTTTTCTGTGTTCCAACTACCGGCTTCTTTAATGCATATGCTTGTGGTAACAGCTTTGGAGTCCAGTAATCGTCCCTTATGAATTCATGATAGTTTTTCCCGATCATTTCATCTTTTGAAAATCCATAATGTCTCTCACATACGTTATTTATATAAATCAAATTATAATTGTCATCCCATATATTAATCTCATCGTATAAATTATCAATTGCATTTATAAACTCTTTATACTGAAGTTTTTTTGCGCTCATTCAAAACTCCCCCTCTAATAAACATTTGCTTGTCAAACCATGACGAGAGAATCACTTATAGATATATTCCTTGTTTCCACTTTTTCTTTTTACCATATTATAACAGCGACACTCTTGGCTGTCAATTTTCAGCCGGCAATAGTGAAACCGGGGGATGGGAGGCAGATTTTGTGTTGAAATCTCTTTCGGATTTGATTATGATTGTGGAAAGGAGAGTTTTATGGAGGAGCTTATGCCATCGCTAAATCATAATTCAAAATCAGATTTTATTACGGCGATTTTCAACAAATACCGACATAGTATGAAACGAGTCGCCAGCCGCATATTAAAAGATCCACAATCCGCCGAAGACACCGTTTCTGAAGCTATGATAAAAATTATAAAAAATGTCGACATCATCGATGATATTGAATCCAAAAAATGTGCCAACTTTGTATATACCATTACAAAAAATGCTGCTCTAGATCTCTATCGAAAAAAGCAAAAAGAAGCTGAGAATTGTGCTACATATTGTGAAAAAGATACTATCAGCTATGATATCTTTGAATCCCAATACGGCTTTGGTGATCAGATGCAATCGTATCTAAGCAGGCTATCACAAATCGATGTCGATATCATCGCTCTAAAATATGGTGATAATTTCACCTATCGAGAAATTGGGTTGATACTGGAAATGAGCGAAGACTCCGTTCGTCAGCGTGCTGTACGGGCAAGAAAAAAGTTAGAAACTATGATTCAGAAAGGAGTGTAGAGTTATGAAAACGGGAAAAAAACAAGTCGATGAAATGCTCCAACTGCTGGGGCAGGAACTTTCTGAATCCAGATTTGAGAAAATGAATGATACAAATCAAAAACAGGATGAACGTATAGAAATAACTCCCAAACCTCGTAGGAAATCACAGATGCAGATTCTCAAGGTTTGCTGCGTCGTACTATGTGTTCTCATTGGTGCAACAGTTATAACCACAGTTTCATCCGAAGCATTTCGGATGAAAGCCTTTGGATTTTTATTTGACAAAAATGAAGACCATATCGATCTTGTACCTTCAACAGAAAGTCAAATATTATATCCTTCCTACATTCCTTCCGGATACAGCAAAATATCAGAAGAGGATTGGGGAGACTCCGTGGAACTAAGCTATCAAAACAAGGAGACAGATGATATTCTAACTATTGTACAGGAATCAAAAGTTGAATATCAGCAATCTATTGATTCCGAAACAACAACACGAGAACAATGCTTAGTCGGTTCCTATGAAGCCTATTATTTTTCCAATCAGTCCGGCAATGCAATGCACACATTGATCTGGCAAAGGGAAGATCTAGTAATCGAAATAATTTCTACACTGGATAAAAAAGAACTGATCAAAATTGGCAGCAGTCTAAAATAAATTCAAAAAAATATTTTAATATGTCACAAATGACCTCCTTGATTTCGTTTATATAGAAAAGAGTCGAAATCAAGGAGGTTTTTATGAAACGAATCATTTTATATTTAACGACCTTATTATTCCTGCTATTTATAGCATGCTCTAATGTATCCGCCCTGGCAAACAGCACCAGAACAAATAATACTATGGAGCCATCTTATGTTGCAACACAAACTTTAAAAGTCGGCTTCACCATAACATCTGGAACCGCAACGTGTACTTGTAGAATAACACCCAAGACAACTAATTCTATTACATCAGCTCATGGTAATTTCAAAATAATTAACAATTCTGGAAAGGTAATTAAAACCTACAGCCAATCAATGGAAAAATCCGGTAATATTTTTCGTTTTAATGAAAAATATAAACTACCTGCAAAAGGAACATATTACTTAAAAGCAACTGTAACATGCTATAAAAATGGAACTAAACAGGAAGTCATTACTAAAGCATCTGCCAAAAAAACATATTAAGTAAGCTTTCATTGACTCAACAGGAAATAGGTGTACATCAATGCTGAATTGGAATCCCACAAATAAATGTGATCAAAATTTAAATCAATGTAAATTTTCGAAAATAAAGCAACTAATGTTTTTCAGTATTTTTTATGCCTTATTTATTATAACTATGCAGCTACTATTAAATCGCTATTTAAGTGGTAATCCTGACCCATTTTTTGAAAACCAGTGGTCGTTAAAACATCTTTCTTCGGGGATCAATGCACAAAAAATGTGGGATTATGGGGAAAAATTAAAGCAAGAGCGATCTGTGACTATTGCAATTATTGACACAGGTGTAGATTTCAATAACAAAGAACTTACCAATAGAATGTGGCCTAGTGATAATGATAAAGTTGATTACGATAGCTATCATGGAACTATGTGTGCTGAAATCATAACTGCTAACCATAATAACTACGGTATTGAAGGAATTGCATCATTTCTTGATTTGAAAATAATGTCATTAAAAGCATTGTCCTCACAATACAGTATCGGCGGCGGGAATATCAAAAGTGTCATCCATGCAATAAAATCTGCCGAGAGAAATGGAGCAGATATATGTAATCTTAGCTTAGGAACTGACATTCATTCACCAGAATTGTATAACACGATCCGCAATTCTGACATGCTTTTTGTTACATCTTCAGGAAACGCAACAACTTTTAGAGGAGCAAACATTGATAAAAAGCCCTATTATCCTGCTTGCTTTGACCTCGATAATCTCATAAGCGTAACCAGCACTGATCAGAGTGGCAATCTCTCTACACTAGCAAATTATGGTCAACACTCCATAGATCTAGCTGCACCAGGAGATAATATCCCTGTTATCCAAGCTAATGATGATTTAATTTTTGTTAGCGGAACGTCCTTTGCCGCCCCACATGTTACAGGAGTTGCCGCCGTATTGTATGCTTTCGATAAGAATCTTACACCTTATCAATGCAAAAAATACATATGCGATACAGTCCAAACAAAAGAAAGTCTTTACGGAAAATGCAAAACGTCTGGCATCATTGACGGTTATTCAGCATTAAAAACATTAATTCAATATAAAAATGGAGGTGATGAATCATGAAATAACTATCAGTTTAAATTATAGTTTCTAGTACCCCTAATCTTTTTGAAAGGAGCACAACAATGAATATCACTAAAAAAGCATACTTAAAAAGTATCGCAATATTATTAACAATTATTATGGTTTTTACTTTCGGTTTATTCTACACGCCAGTGAATGCTGCAACAAAGTCAAATACTGATTTAAATCGTTTTTTGACAAATGATGAACTTTCAACGTTGGAACAATCTGATACATTAACAGATGATGGTTTGCATGATGCTCTTCAATTTCTAGACATTTGCGGTATAGATATTAATAATATCGAACTCAATAAAAACAAACTTACCTTAGATGTAGAAGTTGGAGACATCAGCAATTCTATCATCATCAATTCCGCAAACAACGAGCTAATCAAAATGGAAGTATTTGAAGGCGATAAACATAATGTAATAGAACTTGATGATGCTAATAATCTGTATGTTGATGGTGAAAAAGTCGAAGTAACTGAAGAGGAAATTGTTAATATTGATGAAATAAACGCAAATGCACAAGCACGATATGGCTCCTGTCCATATGGAAAAGCTGCTGACTATACTTATTACGCAAAAACCACAACTAAAAATATAAAGCTCGCAAACAAAATCGCCTCTCTCACGGCTACTACACTCGGAGGAGTACTTGGTTATGCATTGGGGATTGGAGGTGTAATTGCAGGAGGTATTGCCAGTGACATTCTTAAAGATGCTGTCGCATCTGATGGCAATATTTTAAAATCCAAAGCAAAAGTATACTATCATAAATCAAAAAAGAAATTTATGGTTACCAGTTCTATAGGATGTCAAAAAGAGACAACCTCATTCTATGGATCCAATGCAAACCATATACTTGCGAAAAAAACTCTATGGTTATATAATCATGTGAATGGTGCGTAGCGAGTATTTGAGAGGAATCATAATGAATGAATTAAAAAAAGAAATCAAAAAATTCTATATTATGTTTGGGATTGAAGCCCCTGCTGCTTTTTTCTTACTATTTTTATTCAGTTATTATATTCTGAAAAGGCAGTTTTACCCTAGTTCCTATCTTGTGATATCATTCAGTATTGCTCTGATTGCATTTCGACAATACAAAGGACTCCAACATTTATTAAAAAAACTGACAATACAAGAATCACAGCAAGAAAGGGACTCTGATACAAAGAACTAGGATCTATGCAGCTTACCCAAAGTTTGCGAATATCAATTTCCGTCAGTTTTGCCGTTTGAATGAGGCTAAACTGACGGAAATGTTACTGGCTGGATAGGCGCGGCAGGTATTGCTCGGAGTCCCTGCTACCAGTTTCAGTCATTTCTGCGGCTTTAAGGGTGTTGGACTGACTGAAAAGAGTAACGAGAATCAAGACATCAAGCGTTACGGGTATCCTTAGCCAATAGTTTTCAGTCAGTCTGAAACGATATAGGGTGGCGAACTGACTGAAATGACTTTTCGAGAAGATCTGAATAGCGAGCGGATTGTCATCCGGAAAATTTTAAACTGAAAAAGAGCAGCTGTGCTAACGGGATGTTCCGTTAAAACAGCTGCTCTTCTATTGTAATTCTATTGTTTCTGAAAGCTCACTTTCGTCTTTCCGTTTTGAGGCTATTAGTCTCCCAGTACCTTGCCGATGGAGTCGTTGATGACCAGGGTTGCCCGGTCGTCGTAGCTGGTCTCGGATTTGTTGATGAGGATGAGATCGTGTCCGTTGAAATAATTTATCAGACCTGCAGCAGGATATACCACCAGGGATGTGCCGCCTACGATGAGGCAGTCCGCCTCGCTGATCCAGTCTACGGCCTGCTTCAGCACATGCTCTTCCAGAGATTCTTCGTAAAGAACGACATCCGGTTTGACGGTCTTGCCACAGACCCTGCATTTCGGAACACCGTTGACACAGTTGGCTTCATCCATGATATATGCCAGATCGTGACGCTCTCCGCATTCCATGCATCGGTTTCTCAGCACCGATCCATGAAGTTCACAGACATTTTTGCTGCCTGCCAGCTGGTGAAGTCCATCGATGTTCTGGGTTACGATACCCAGAAGCTTTCCTTCTTCCTCCAGCTTTGCCAGTGCGATATGAGCCTTGTTGGGTTTCGCATCCTGATAAATCAGATTCTTTTTATAATAATCATAGAAAGTCTCCGTATGTTTCATAAAAAAAGGTCTGGAAAGCATGATTTCCGGCGGATATCCGTAGTCGTTCATGGCATTGTACAACCCTGCTTCGGAACGGAAATCCGGAATATTGCTTTCGGTAGAAACACCTGCTCCTCCAAAAAATACGACTTTCTGGCTGTTATCTATAATTTCTCTCACTCTGCTGTCCATCTCATGTCTCCTCTCTCCGGCTCAGAACTTGTGATCCGTGATTAGTTAGAAGTCGGTAAGTACGCTCTCAATACGCCCGCCACATTGGAAAGCGGCATAGTCTGCAACCATACGTGCCCTGGTCCTGTTATGACTGTATTAAATAAGCCTTCGCCTCCCAGGAATTTATTCTTCATTCCCGGAACCGTCTGGATCTCCATCTGACAGCTTGCTGTCATGGCTGCCAGGTGACCTGTATCTACCACGATCTGCTGTCCCGGCTTCAACTCATATTCGATCACATGACCATCAAACTCTGCGAAAAAGATGCCCTGTCCGCTGAGTCTCTGCATGATAAATCCTTCTCCTCCAAAGAATCCGGATCCAATTTTTTTATTGACTGCGACGGATAGCTGAACGCCCATCTCGCCTGCCAGGAATGCACTTTTCTGACAGATCATATCATTTCCCGGTGTGATTTGAAACGGCTTTATAGATCCCGGAAAACTAGATGCAAATGCGATCATTCCCGGACCACCCTGTGCCGTATAAATATTCTGGAATAATTTCTCCCCGGCAAACATGCGTCCCAAAGCTTTGCCGACACCTCCATTGCTGGTGGTTTCCATCTGCATGTTGGGAGACATCCACGACATGCCGCCACCTTCTGTGAGCATCTGCTCTCCCGCTTCCAGCTGACAGATCACGACTGGCAGTGAATCGCCTTTGATTTCGTACTTCATTTCAACCTCCTGACTGATGTTCATATCACATATAAAATCCACAAACTACTATCATTTATGTATTAAGTATATATCCCAGAGGATTGAAATTCAATATATGAGCTGAGATCTTTTTATTGACTAATAGAAAAGAGTAAGGTATAATGCTAGGTAAGAAATGGGTTTGTTACAGTACAGCTATGGCTCAAGCGGGGTGCTCGTTTCTTTTTTTATATTTACCATATCGTATAAATACAGATTTCCGTCTGCTGCATGTCGAATTAGCATTTCTATGCAATTCCCTATGTACTCTTTCAAATATTGTTCTACATACTCCCAATCAATCCGTCTCTTTCCCTTAAAACGAATATCATTAATAATAATAATTTCATTTCCTTCTAAATCAGAAATAACATTTATTTTTTTATCCATTATTTCCCCCTTCTAATATGACTCATCTCATCTGACATTCCGTCAGATGTTTACGGTAACGCAGCGGCATGAAGTTTCGCTGGCAGTTTGAATTTTTTCGTTCTTTGATGGCGATATGGTCGAAGTATTTCTGCCAGAGAGTCTGGTATTCTTTTTCTTCTTCTGATTCCTCCGGAACATCGTTTTCTGCAAAACTGGTGATGTACCATTTGCCCTGGTAACCTGCCATTGCTTTACCGCGGCGCACGTCGTGAATGAGAAAGGGGTCGTTTCTGAATCTGTCGCTGAAATGATCACCGATCAGTTCCAGCACGTCGTGATCCGGCTCGATCCTGGCATACAGGATATCACCCTGCATAACAGAGAATCGCACGAACTGGCGCATTCGCTCTGCTTCCACATTGATCTTTTTCTCGATTTCCTGTGCTGCAAACACATCCGGATTTCCGTGAAGTTTCGATATCCCCGATCCGATGTGAAACCCAAGAACGATATAGCGCAGCAGTATCATTTCCTTGTCGGGCACGGTAGAAAGAAAGCATTTATAGATCCTCCGCAGATCCATATAAGAAATCTTTCGCCGGATCGCCTCGTAGACCCGATCAGCTTTTTCAAGATCCGTGTGGACTTCCTGAAAACCGCCCAGCAATGAAGACTGGTATTCTTCTTTTAAACAGATCCCGGCCGCCTGTTCTGTATAGTAATGGTGGTATACACATGTGAGGAATCCTTCGAAGGTCCCATCGTATAAATAGTCCTGCATGTCCAGCCTCCTTACAGTAATTTGAATAACATGCTCAAATATTTACATTGACAAGAGGAAAAAGTTCACTTACAATACTTTATAAGGAATAGGTTTCGAAGCGGGTAAGGAGTTACTCCTGACAGCATTTGCCTGTTTCTTTTTTTATTTCTATAATATCATAAAGATATTTTCTTCCATCCGCCGCATGCCTGATAAGTAAACTTGCATGAAAGACATTGAACCTGTATACTCGGATGGCAAATCACGACCAATGCAAATCTCCTCGTTATTGTTTTCGGCAATATAATATATATCTCCAATAAATTCAACTAAGTACCGTTCTACATCAGTCCAATTTATATTCCTTTTTCCCCTGAATCTTATATCTTGTATTATTACGGTTTTCTTTCCATCAAGGTTTTCTATTACATTTACTGTTCTATCCATGGCCGGCCTCCTTACAGCAGTCCCGCAGCCGATAGTTTTTCCTGGCGGGTTCCTTCTTCCAGCCGATTCCACTGATCGTCAAAGAGGGACATCTGCAGTCCGTTTTCCATCTGGAGAATAGCGTTACGGATGACCTCTGGCTCGAAGCGTTTCTCGCCATAGTATCTGCCGCTGCAAGTAAGGAAATATTTAGCGCGTTTCAGAACGACGCCCATCTTCTTCAAGTCGTCGAATTTGACGGCGGACAGCCTGCGCTGACGAACGATCCTGCGGGCGGAGACTGCACCGATCCCAGGGATCCGCATCAAGGTATCATAAGAAGCCCGATTGACTTCCACAGGGAACTGATCCAGGTTTCGCAGTGCCCACGTGACTTTAGGATCAAGATCGGGGTCCAGGTTCTGTGTTTTCTCCGTAAACAGTTCTTTTACAGAAAATCCATAGAACCGCAGGAGCCAGTCGGCCTGATAGATCCGATGTTCCCGGGCCAGTGGCGGCGCCGTCTTCCTGGTCGGGAGCATGGGAGAATCCACCACCGGCACATAAGCAGAATAATACACTCGCTTCATTTTAAATATCCGGTAGAGCCTTTCGCTGGTGTTAAGGATGCTCTGGTCAGTCTCGCCTCCCGCACCGATGATCATCTGAGTGGTCTGCCCTGCCGGAGCGAAGTCTTCACCCTGCCTGCGGCGGTTACGGGAAAGTGGCCGCGCAGAAGACACTGCGGTAATAGAGTCTTGTGTATCGCTGTCTGCCCAAGAACTACCTGCTTTGTCTTTCTCTTCGATCTCCCGTGAAAACCCCTTTAAATAATGCTCCGGCGCATTGACGGCGATGCCGCGAAACATATTGCCGGGGCCTTTGAGAGAGTTCCTCTCGATAAGAGAATTAGTGATCTGACGCATGGGCGTAAAGATCTCCTTCGGTTTCTTCTGAGGCGCAAAAGCCTGCAAACTCCTGGCCGTGGGCATTTCGATGTTGACGCTGAGGCGATCGGCAACCAGTCCGATCTCGTGGAGCAGTTCCTGCGACACGCCAGGGATGATCTTTGCATGAATATAACCACTGAAACCGTATTTGTACCGCAAAAGCCGCAAAGACTCTAAAATCCGCTCTGCCGTGTGATCCGGGGATACTTCTACCGCCGAACTGAGAAACAATCCTTCTATATAATTACGCCTGTAGAACTCTATGATCAGTCGCGCCAGTTCGTCCGGCTCGAAAGACGCCCGCGGGAAATCA
>JABLTO010002003.1_pt1 | contig 17173 bp, 17 predicted proteins | sample 7160091 | NCBI WGS metagenome assembly JABLTO01 (sample SAMN14651225, study PRJNA627086) | human gut metagenome | isolation source: feces | host: Homo sapiens
AAAAACTAGACAACACACAAAATATAATATATGCTTGAAAAGCAAATCAAATAACATTTGTTGGTTTTGAACCAGCCTTTGTAAGTTCCAATTGAGGATCTGATGGATATTGAGGATCTGATGGATTAATAGGGAAACCGGTGTGATTCCGGTACGATCCCGTCACTGTGACAGGGAGTTACAGAACAACATGCCACTGGGTGTGGTGCCCGGGAAGGCGTTCTGAAGCGATGATCTTAAGTCAGGAGACCTGCTTACAACTGATCAGATATGATTCTTACGGTAGATGGGAAACATCGATTTTTTTGTGTGCAAATAACATCCGTAGTCAGTGTGGGTGTTTTTTTTCTGTGCTTTTGTTCAAAAGCACTGTTTCCCCTGCGTTTGTATATTTTATCTGAACAGTTATATGGTGCAGACCACCAAAATAATATGGGAAGGAGATTAAAGTGACAAAAAAACAAATCGGAAAACGATTCCTTCAGATTCTGATCGTTCTGATCGGTGTAAGTTTCTTTACTTTTGGGCTTACCTATCTTTCACCAGGTGATCCGGCTGAGATCATGCTGACAGAGTGTGGTAACCTGCCTACACCGGAACTTCTGGAACAGACAAGACATGAACTGGGACTTGATCAGCCGTTTCTGGTACAGTACGGCAACTGGGTGAAAGGAGTACTTACCGGAGACATGGGAACTTCTTATGCGTTTAAAGTTCCTGTAACTGAGAAACTTATGAAATGTTTCTGGCCTACACTTAAGATGTCGCTGTTTGCGCTTCTTTTGATGATCCTGTTTTCCATACCTTGTGGAATTCTTTCGGCAGTATATCAGAACAAATGGCCAGATTACCTGATCCGGGGAATTACCTTTTTTGGAGTGTCTATTCCAAGTTTCTGGATCGGACTGATCCTTCTGAGCATCTTTGGAGTACAGCTTCGATGGATCAACGTAGCGGGAGGTACCACAGATTTCAAGGCGATGATCCTTCCATCTGTGACACTGGCACTTTCCATGTCTGCAAAATATACCAGACAGGTACGAAATGCAGTGCTGGAAGAACTGAGACAGGATTATGTGATCGGAGCAAGGATGAGAGGAATCAAAGAAAGTGCGATCCTCTGGAAACATGTACTTCCAAATGCAATGCTTCCTATTGTAACTCTTCTTGGTCTTTCGTTGGGATCACTGCTTGGAGGAACTGCTGTTGTTGAGATTATTTACAACTGGCCTGGAATGGGAAGTATGGCGATCAAAGCAATATCATGTCGTGATTATCCGATGGTACAGGCATATGTACTGATGATCGCGATCATGTACATGGTCATCAATATCATCGTGGATCTTTCCTATACCTATCTCGATCCAAGAATAAAGGAGGTTAAGTAAAGTGAAGAAGAAGAATTTTTTCCTGGCTCACAAACAGTTTACTTTATTCTTTATTCTTGCCCTTGCTGTTGTAGGGGTGGCAGTATTTGCTCCATGGGTCGCACCAAAAGATCCGCTGGAAGCAGTGATGATGGATTCCCTGAAAGCTCCCTGTGCGGAATATCCTCTTGGCGCTGACAAGCTGGGCAGGGACATTCTTTCACGAGTGATCTTTGGTACCAGAACTTCTCTGGTGTCCACTCTGATTCTTGTAGCAACTATTTTTGTTGTGGGTACCATACTTGGAATCATTGCAGGATATTTTGGCGGCTGGATCGATCAGGTGATCATGCGTATTGCAGATATGATGATCTCTTTCCCGGGAATGATCCTGGCGATCGCTATTGCAGGTATGCTGGGACCAAGTCTTCAGAACGGAGTGATCGCTATCACAGCTGTAAGCTGGACAAAATATGCCCGTCTGGCAAGAAGTATGGTTTTGAAAGTAAAACGTAATCTGTATGTGGAAGCTGCTATTGTAAATGGTACAAGTACACTGAAAATTTTGTGGAAACATATCCTTCCAAATATGCTGACAACTATGACAGTAACAGCAGCGGCAGATATGGGAACCATGATGCTGGAACTTGCATCTCTTTCTTTCCTGGGATTTGGTGCTGTGGCGCCGACTCCGGAATGGGGACTGATGCTGAACGAAGGAAGAACTTATATGGCGAAAGCACCCTGGCTCATGATCGCACCAGGTATTGCCATCGTGATCGTAGTAATTATTTTTAACATGCTTGGTGACAGTATCCGCGACATTCTGGACCCGAGACAGGAGTAATACATAGGCAGGGTTAAAAAACCCGAACCCACATGAGCTTACTTACAAGTGGATGAAACAGATATCGTAAACATAAAAGGACATATAAAATAAGGAGAAAAACATATGAAAAACAGAATCGCAAAAAAAATCTGTGCAGTAGCGCTGGCAGGACTCATGACAATGGCAATGGTTCCAACATCCGTATTTGCAGCAGATGCAAAAACAATGACTATCGGTGTAACAAGCTTTGCTGATACACTGGAGCCAACAGAGCAGTACTTTAGCTGGGTTATTTCCCGTTATGGTGTCGGACAGGGACTTACCAAATTCGATGAAGAAGGTAACATGGTACCTTGCCTTGCAACAGAGTGGACCAACAGTGAAGACGGAAAAACATGGACATTTACGATTCGTGAAGGCGTTAAATTCTCAAACGGTAACGATATGACACCAGAGCTTGTAAAAGCATCTCTGGAACGTACTATCGAAATGTCAAACCGTGTACCGGAGTTCTTTGACATCGACAGCATTGAAGTTGACGGACAGAATATCATCTTCAACCTGAACAGAGCTAATGCAAACATGGCAGGATGTCTGGCAGACCCGCTGTTCCTGATCATGGATACAAGCATCGATAATTCTAATATCGCTATGGAAGGACCGGTTTGTACCGGACCCTATGCATTCCAGTCTTTTGATCCGTCAGGCGACACAGTTGTTGTACGCAACGAATACTACTGGGATGGCGAAGTTCCAAACGACAGTGTAACTCTTCGTATCATTGGAGACCAGACAACACGTTCTATGGCACTGCAGTCCGGTGAGATCGATGTAGCTTACAACTTAAAGACAGAAAACGTATTTGAATTTGATGGAAATGACAACTACAATATCCAGTCTCTGGAATCCCTTCGTTCTACTTATGCATTCATGAACCAGAACGGAGCCCTGAAAGATCTGGCACTTCGTCAGGCAGTTCTTCGTGGACTTGACAAAGAAACTTACACAGGTGTTCTTCTTGAAGGTGGCGCAACACCAGGAAAAGCTCCGGTACCTCCGACACTGGACTATGGATATGATGATCTGAACGATGAAAACGCTTATGATCCGGATGGAGCAAAGAAAGTTCTTGAAGATGCAGGATACAAAGATGTAGATGGTGACGGATATGTAGAAGATCCGGACGGAAACCCTGTAGAACTTACTTTCGTATACTATGACAGCCGTGCAGAGCTTGGTGTATATGCACAGGCAACACAGGCAAGCCTCAAAGAGATCGGAATCAATGTAAAACTTGACTGCGTATCTTATGAGACACTTCTTGACCGTCGTGATTCCTCTCAGTATGACATGCTGATCTGGAACGTACTTGTAGCTAACACAGGTGACCCGGAAAACTACCTTCGTGAGAACTGGTACAGCACATCTGCAAACAACACTGCAGGATATTCTAATGAAGATGTAGACAAATGGCTGGATGAACTGGCAGAGACCGTTGATGCAGATGCAAGAAAAGAACTGATCGTAAAGATTCAGCAGGCGATCATGGACGATGCAGCAACTATTTTCTTCGGATACGAAAACACCTTCCTTATTTCCAAAGCAAATGTAGAGGGACTTGTAATGTATCCAATGGATTACTATTGGGTAACTGCTGACATGAAGATGGCTGAATAATAAAGGAGCTGTAATATATGCTGGAAATCAAAGATCTGGCTGTACAGTATGGAAATCAGGCTCCTACGGTTGAACATTTCAATCTTTCCATGAAGAAAGGTGAGATCATCAGTGTTGTAGGAGAAAGTGGAAGTGGAAAAACTACAGTAATCCGTGCTGTCCTTGGAGCATTAGCAGGGGCAGGACGTGTTACCAGTGGTGATATCCTCTTTCATGGGGAATCCCTTCTGAAGAATTCCCAAAGTGACTGGAGAAAGATAAGGGGCAGTAAAATGTCCATGATCTTCCAGGACTGTGGAGGGACCCTGAATCCTATTCGTAAGATCGGCAGCCAGTATGTAGAATATATTTGTACACATGAATCAATGGTAAAGAAGGAAGCCTGGAACAAAGCAGTTTCCATGCTTACCAAAATGCGTCTCCCGGATGCGGAAAATATCATGAACAGCTATCCATATCAGCTGTCCGGTGGTATGCGTCAGCGTGTGGGAATCGCCATGGCCATGACTTTTAACCCGGAACTTCTTCTGGCAGATGAGCCTACCAGTGCGCTGGACGTAACAACACAGGCACAGATCGTACGTCAGATGATGGAACTGAGGGATGATTTCGGAACAGGAATCATTATCGTTACACATAACATCGGTGTGGCTGCTTACATGGCAGATCAGCTGATCGTTATGCACCATGGCAAGGTGGTGGATCATGGAACCAGAGAAGAGGTTCTTTCTAACCCCACCAGTGACTATACAAAGAAACTTCTGGAAGCAGTTCCAGAAATGGAGGGAAAACGATATGTCTGAAAATCATGAAATCGTCATGCAGGCAAAGCATATTGTGAAACAGTTCCCTGCTTCCCGAGGCAGAACTTTAACTGCCTGCAATGATATCAACCTGACCATGTACAAAGGACGTACCCTGGGAATCGTAGGAGAAAGTGGATGCGGAAAGTCAACATTTGTCCGTATGGTAACTTCTCTGGACAAACCTACCAGCGGTGAGATACTTTATCATGGCAAAAACATCACAGGACTTTCAAAAAAAGAAACCTGGGCAAATCGTCAGAATCTTCAGATGGTATTTCAGGACCCACTGGCATCTTTTAACCCGAAGATGAAGATCGGAGATATCCTGACAGAACCTCTGATGAACTACAAAAAGATCAAAAGAAACGAAAGAGATGCAAAAGCCAGAGAACTTCTCCGTATGGTTGAACTTCCGGAGGAGTTTGTAGACCGTTATCCCCACAATATGAGTGGTGGACAGCGTCAGAGGATCAGTATTGCCAGAGCTCTTTCCCTGGAGCCGGAGATCCTGGTATGTGACGAGGCAACTTCTGCACTGGACGTTTCTGTTCAGGAATCTGTCATTGAACTTCTGGTACGTCTCCAGAAGGAAAAGAACATCTGCATGATCTTTATCTGCCATGATCTGGCCCTGATTCGTTCTTTTGCGCATCAGATCGCAGTTATGTATCTGGGACACATTGTAGAGACCATTCCCGGAGAGGATGTTTCTGACCATGCAGTACATCCATATACCAAAGCACTGGTAGGGGCACAGTTCTCTGTTCATATGGATCCGTCCAAAAAAATCGAAAGTATCGAAAGTGAAGCTCCAAGCCCGCTGGATGTACCGGTAGGATGCCCCTTCCAGAACCGCTGCGAACACTGTATGGACAGATGCAAAAAAGAGATGCCGGAACTGAAAGAGATCGTACCTGGTCATGAAGTGGCCTGCTTCTATGTAGATCAGACAGAGGGAGGAAAGTAAATGAAAAAGAGAATACTCAGTCTGATGTTGTCTGCTGCCCTTATAACTACAATGCCATCAGCAGTTATGGCAGCAGCAGAAACTTACAGCGATGGTGAGGTACATACCATAGGTGTGGCTGTTTATGATCCGGATTCTGCAGAGATGAAAATGTTTTCGGATTATTACAGAGATTACATTCAGGCAGGATTTCCTGTGAAATTTATTTTTTCAGGAAAACTTTCTGGTGCAGAGGACGAGATGGCCTTTGTGAAGCAGGCAAAAGAGCAGGGAGCAGAGGGCATTATTTCCTTTGCAGGTAATGCAGCAGGGCTTCCTGATATTATAGAAGCCTGTGAAGAAAATGAACTGTACTATGCCCTTGGTTCCAATTCAGTCAGTGATGAGAATTATGAGATCATCAAATCCAATCCCTGGTATATGGGAAGCGTAGGGCCAAAACTGGAAGACGTCTATGAGGCCGGATGTGATATGACAGAATTCTTTCTGGACAAAGGAGCAAAGAATATTGTGATCATGTCTGGAGGTGCTGCTTCCGGCAACCGTCTTCATCAGGTCAGAACCTGGGGAATGCTGAATACACTGGAAGAGAAAGTCGGATTGGTGCTGTCAGAAGAAGCAGAAGAACTGTCCAAAACAGACAAAGTTACGGAACTTTCAGACAAAGACGGAAAGATTAAAGTCACAATTTGCCCAGGATATACTGAAAATGACGGTGCAGGTCTTGCCAATCTGGAAACCGCATTTTCCAAAGGGGACTGTGACACTCTGATAAGTGCCTTTCATGTATCTTCTTATCTGGACAAGATCGCAGACAAAGAAAAAGACCAGAACAGCAATATTATGGTAGGCGCTATCGACAGTTTCAGCGAACAGAATTTTGAAATCTTTAAAGAGAAAGACCAGTTTGGAAATCCACCTATCGATTATGTCCGTGGAAAGTATGCATCTATGGCAGGCCCGGCGTTTGCCATGATCTACAATGCCATAACAGGAACTCCGGATGTAGTAAAAGAAAATGGAGAGGCAGCCCGCCTTTATCAGAAATTATGGACTGCAAAAACAGAAAAGGAATATGTGGAACTCTACGGATATGCAACAGGTATCTATGAGAACGCATACAGCTGTGATGACCTGATGGAAGTGATCGGGCAGTTTACTGAGGATGCAGATCCGGAATCATTCAGAGAACTTACAGAGGCTTCTGATGTTGAATCTGCAAAAGAGCGTATCTTTGATTAATAAAAATATTGTAACTATTCAGTAGGTAACTGTGAGGTACTGAACAGTTACGAAATATTATAAAAAGGCAGAAAAAAATCTTCGATTATGAGAATATCATAATCGGAGATTTTTTGCAGTTATGGATGTGTGTTATCTGGGTTTAACTGGCAGTGTGGTGTCACGACTGATCAGAATCGGTGGAATGATCTTGTGTACCGGTTCAGGAGAAAGGACAGGTTTTCTCTTATGCCGTTCCTTGATCTGATCATTGAGAATATCCATGGCAGTCGAGACGATTTTGTCTATCTGCTGTCCTACGGTGCTGATAGGGACAATGGCTTCTCTGGAAACCGGAGAATCATCAAATCCGATAATTTTGTAGTCATCTGGAAGTTTGCCGTATTTTTGAATCAGTTGGTTCAACAGGATATTGGCAAAAGTATCATTAGGCAAAAAGATTCCCTTGGTCAGACCGGTGTATTTTTGGTCTATTTTTTCGAGAAGATCTTTCAGAATCCGGGTTGTCTCTTCATGGCTGGAACCAGTATCGGTAAGAATCAGTTCGTGGCGGATCTGGTGCTCTTCACAAATATCAGTAAAACCTTTGATACGACCATAAGAAGGCACCTGACAGTTCACATCTGCATTGATGTGGATGAGGATATCTGCTCCGGTTTTGGCAAGAAGGCTGGTAGCCTGTACTGCTCCCATATAGTTGTCGGTGTTGACACTGTTTACATACTGATCTTCACGTTCGATGGTGACGATAGGTATATTATAAGATGCAAGTTCCCTGGAAGGGATGGTATGACTGAGAATGATCATTCCTTCTATTTTGTAGGAGAGTAGTTCCTGAATGTATTTTCGTTCGGTATCTTTGTGGTCGTCTCCGGTAAATACGAGAAATTTATAGCCCAGAGAGTCATAGGATTTCAGAATCTGATTCAGGACTTCGGAATAATAATGAAGATAAAGGTTAGGAATAATGACACCGATAAATTCTGTTTTTCCACTGGCAAGAATACGTGCAACTTTATTTTCTTTATAATTCAATTTATCAAGAGCCTCAGCAATAATTTCCTGATTTTCCAGTGTCAGAGAATCAGGAGCATTAAAATACCTGGAAATTGTGGTTTTGGAGAAACCGGTATATTTGGCAATATCACTGAATGTTATGTTTTTTTTGCCCATAATCGTTCCTTTCGGTAATAAAAATATTGCTTTGATCGAAAATCGAAAGATGCTCCTCCGATACTTATAAAGTATAGCAGAAAAAGGGAAACAGAACAAGAAAAAAAGAATCAAACAAAAAGTAACCGGTTTTGTAAAGACTTTACAAATGTAAAATATAAAATTTGTATAAAGTACTGAAAATAAAGAGAATACTTGACGTGCTTGCTTCCGTATGATATTATCACATCATAAAGTAACCGGTTACTTAACTGGTTTTGCAATGTGGAAGTGTCAAAGGAGGAGAACATGAAGAAAAAAACGCTGATTCTTCTGGCTGGTCTTGCCGTGGCAGTAAGCCTGACAGGCTGTCAGAAAAAAGAAGTAAAGCCTGGAGACGTTGAAGGCTATGACGAAGGCGAGGAATATCTTTCTATATGGGTACACAGTATTGAAGATACTCCTGAAGGACAGGTTTACAAAGAATCTGTAGACAGCTTTAACGAAAAGTATAATGGCAAATATTTTGCAGATATTGAGTTTATTCCGAGAAATGACAGTGGCGGTGGATATTCCGATAAAGTGAATTCTTCTGTTCTTTCAGGAGGACTTCCAGATGTACTTACGCTTGATGGCCCGAACGTGGCAGCCTATGCGGAAAATGGCATCATACAGCCGCTGGCTGATCTGACAGATGAAGAAAGAGGAGAGTATCTGGAATCTATTTTGGATCAGGGAACTTATAATGACAAGCTTTATGCCCTTGGAGTAATGGAATCCAGTGTGGGTCTTTATTACAATAAGGATATTCTTGACGAAGCAGGAATAGAGGTACCGGATGCAGATCATCCATGGACAACAACGGAATTTATGGATATTCTGAAAAAGTTAAAACCAATTATGGATGAAAAAAATGGATATCCAATAGACATGACATTCCCGGTAGGAGAAGCTAGTATTTATTATTATGCACCTTTTATTTGGGCAAATGGTGGAGATCTGGTAAGTGATGACGGGCTGACTGTGGATGGATATTTTAATTCTCAGAAAAATGTAGACGTTATGAATTATTTCCACAAGATTGTAGAAAACAAGTATATGTCAGAAGCACCCATTGAAAATCTTTTTGAAAGTGGAAGAGCTGCTTTTAAATTTGACGGTGCATGGGAAGTTAATGCCATTTATGAAAATTATCCGGACGTGAACCTTGGTGTGGCACCTTATGTAGTCGGTGATGACTGGAACGGAGAACGATATACACCTACAGGTTCCTGGGCTTTTGCTGCTTCTTCAGAGACAGATAATATTGAAGGAGCTACAGAACTGGTCAAATGGATGAGTGGAGTAGAAAGCGGTGTAAGAATCTGGAATGAGGCAAAATCACTTCCATCTACATATAAGGCATTTGAGCAGATTGATGTTTTCCAGACAGATGATAATTATAATGCACTGTATCAGCAGTTAAGCAAATATGGACACCCAAGACCAAAAACTCCTGTATATCCACAGGTAAGTACATCTTTCCAGCAGACACTTGAAAGTGTCGGACTGGGCGGCAAAGATGCACAGACAGAACTGGATAAATCTGTAGAAAGGATTAACGCGAAACTGGAACGTTATACAAGAAAATAATGAAGAAAAAAGAATCAATATTAGGAATGGCCTTTTTTGGCCCGGCACTGGTACTTCTCACACTGTTCCTGTTCCTTCCGATGCTGCTGACTCTGGTTTTCAGTTTTACAGATTATTTTGCACTGAATCCGGGAAATTTCTCTGGCAGCAGTAAGTTCTGGATTGATAATCATGGAAAGCCCAAGACGTTCTTTGATAAAACCGATTTCCTTACTGTAAATAGGATTACGGACACGAGCGATAGTCTGGCAGTGACCTGTCTTCTGTGCAATAAGACAGCAGAGAAGATTCAGTTCATCAGAAGCTGTAACTGCAATAAGAATATCAGCAGAATCGACACCTGCTTCCATAAGGGTATTGATACTGGCACCATTGCCGACGATACCCATGGCATCGATATCTTCAGTAAGATTTTCGATATTATCTGCGTTGGTATCAATTAAAGTCAGATCAGTTTCTTCTTCCTGAAGCTGTTCTGCAAGAGTACGACCAACTTTGCCGCACCCAACGATTATGATATGCATGATTTCCTCCATAATAAAAAGTAATATATAAGCGTTTCCTATTATAGCACAGCGCAATATGATTTGAAACATACAAAATCATTTTTACTGGGAAAATACGTTGAATAGTGAGAATAACGATAAATGGCGCATACAATGATCATTCAGATCTGGAAAAGCACTTGTAGGGAAAAAGAAGAGTATGCTATACTGCAAAATACAAACTACAGAGAAAAAGTAATACACTGTTATGATAAACAGGAGGTGATTTCAGAATGGATACAGTAAGTGAAACCGTAGATAAAGTAGACCAGAGTCTTCAGAATATGGGAATAGACAACGTAAAAGGTGACATCAAGAGTATTCTGAACCTGAAACAGTATCTGGTGGATCAGGTTCCGGCAGTTACTGGTTTCTGTATCAAAGTAGTACTGGCAGTGATTGTCTTTTTTGTTGGACGTAAAGTGATTCAATGGCTTCTGAAAATCATGAAGCGTTCTCTGGAAAGAGCGAATGTAGATGCAGGCGTGGTTCAGTTTGCCGGTTCTCTTGGAAAAACAGTCCTTTACCTTTTGTTGATCTTTAATATTGCCATAAGTCTGGGTGTTAAGGAGTCTTCAGTTGCAGCACTTCTAGGTACTGCTGGTGTGACTGTGGGTCTTGCACTACAGGGTGGACTTGCCAATCTTGCCGGTGGCGTGCTTCTTTTGCTTTTCAAGCCTTTTGCAGTAGGAGATTACATTATTCAGGATCAGTCCAATGGATGCGAAGGGACAGTAGCAAAAATCGAGATCTGTTATACTACACTGCTCAGTATTGATAACAAGAAGATTGTAGTTCCCAATGGTACACTTTCCAACAGTACGATCATTAATGTAACTGCCAAAGAAAACCGTAAACTGGAGATCAAAGTAGGTATTTCCTATGAATCCGATATTCACAAAGCCAAGAAGATCCTGGAAGATATTCTTTATGAGGATCCGGATACCAGAAACGATGTGGGAGAAATGGTGGTTTTTGTGGATGAACTTGCAGAAAGTTCCGTAATTATGGGGCTTCGTGTGTGGGTAGCTACAGAGAAATACTGGTCAACCAGATGGCGTCTGAATGAAAAAATAAAAGAAGAATTTGATGCAAATGGTATCTGTATTCCATATAATCAGATAGATGTTCACCTTCATCGGGGATAATTGGAAACAGCGGCATTAAGAAGAGAGCAGTAAAGATATTTTGAAGATTGTAAACTCGGTTCTGCGAAAAAGTTGACATTATTAATCTCCTGTGGTACATTTATAGCCATGAAATGACAGTGGCACAGTGCTGCTGCGAGGAGGAGAAAAATGAGTACAATGACAGCTACCAGAAGTAAAACATATGATATTGTTTATATTGGCGTATTTGCAGTGATCATGGCAATCTGTTCCTGGATATCCATTCCTACTACCGTTCCGTTTACCCTTCAGACTTTTGGGGTATTTATTGCAGTAGGAGTACTGGGAGGCAAAAGAGGTTCTCTTGCAGTCCTGGTGTTTATTATTCTTGGGGCAATCGGTATTCCGGTATTTTCCGGAATGACAGGAGGCGTAGGTATCCTTCTGGGATCCACAGGCGGATATATCATAGGTTTTCTGTTTTCTGCTCTTGTTATGTGGGCAATGGAAAAACTTCCTGTTAAAAATGCGTTTACGCAGATTCTTTCCATGATTCTGGGACTGGTTGTATGCTATGCATTTGGAACTGTATGGTTCATGGTGGTATACAGCAGAGCCAACGGACCGGTAGGGCTGGCAGCAGTTCTCGGCTGGTGTGTAATTCCCTTTATCATTCCGGATCTGGTAAAGATCGCAGTGGCATTTGGATTGTCAAAGAAATTAAAAAAATATGTTATGTAGAAATCAAAGAGCTTTCAGAAATTACAGATCTGAGAGTTCTTTTTCTATGTTCACCAATTATATTTTATGTCATAAAATATAAGGAAATCTCTTTTATGTCTGAAAGGATTTGTTCATGGATAATTATCAGATAAACCGTCCATGTGGGCGACCATATAATGCAACCTGTGGCATGGCAAAAGAAATGATGTCCGGACAGCAGTGTTCCTGTCGGATGGGAATGCGAAAACAGACGAATTCTTCCTCATCCTGTGGATGTAATAAATCTGACCGTAATAACCAGACTGATAATATGTATTCTCATATTGATCAGATGGAGCCAGCTATGGCGTATGTTCCTTATCAGAAATTTGCCACCACCTATGATTTGGATTATGCTCTGAAAGTTGGAACTGTTTTTCCTCAGCTTTGTAAACCATTCTGCGGAAAGAGAGGTGTCCTGAAATGATGTATCGTGATTCGTGTACACCCCGGGAAAAACTTATGAATCGTATCAATGAGGTAAGTTTTGCTGTAAATGATATTTTACTGTATCTGGATACTCACCCTTCCTGCGAAAAAGCTCTGAATTTTTATGAAGAATGCTGTAAACAGCGTATAAAACTGATGAAAGAATATGCTCAGTGCTACGGTCCTCTTATCGTAGATGATGCCCTTGAATCTGGCGGCGATACCTGGAAATGGGTACAGCAGCCTTTCCCATGGGAACAGGAAGGAGGTTGCAGGTAAATGTGGAATTATGAAAAAAGATTACAGTATCCTGTTAACATCAAAACTCCCAATGCAAAAATTGCTCAGTATATTATGAGTCAGTATGGGGGACCAGTTCACGATACCCTATGATAGTGTTAGAAAGCTAGTATTTATGCGGCTTTGCGGATTTTGGAAAGAACGAAAAGAGCTTTGACTACGACACTATAATATCAAAATACATTTTCCCGGATTCTTTATCATATACAATCTGGTCTACGATCGTGCGGATCAGGTTTCCTTTTTCTTCATATCCAACATCAGGGTTCTTCAACACATCATTTACACTTTTGATTTCACACAACACTTCTTCTTTATTAACAGCATTCTCGGACTGCTTACACAGCAGCAGTTCCAACTCTTTCTCCACCTGCAGGCGTTCGTTTGCCAGTCTCTCTTTGTTTGCCTTGTATTCTTCCAGAGTATCAATCTCACTTTCATAGGCGTCCCGGATCCGCTTTTCCTTAACATCATACCTGGACAATTCTCTCTGCAGTTGCTCAATGGCAGCAGTGCTGTCATCATTTACCGGATTCTTTCGGATATAAGAAAATTCCGCACCTGCAAGGACAGAATCAAAATAGCTGATCACAAGTTCTTCTGCTTTTCTGACAGACAGAGCAATAGAGGTCTTGTGGAATCCTTTGGCATATTTCCAACACTGGAAATAGGGACACTTGTTATTGCCGGTGTAGGAGAGCGTAGCACCGCACACAGGACATTTTAACAGACCGGATAGCCAGTGTTTACAGGCCGATACACTCCGGGCTTTTACAGGCCGCTTTCTGGCAGTGATCAGCTTCTGACGATTCAGGAATCGTTCTTTTGACAACCGGGCTTCATGAGGTCCATCAAATTCAATGCCATTCCACCGCACAATTCCACAATAGAAAGGATTCCCCAGAATCCTATCAACACTTCGGCGTTCAAAAAGCTTTCCTCGCTTTGTACGGTATCCCATATCATTACATTTTCTCGCGATGGCTGTCTCATCCATATTCTGATTGTCATATAAGTCCATGACATAGGACACAATAGCATATTCTGCTTCATTGATCTTGTAAGGTTTTCCATGTCCTACAGCTTCATACCCAAGAGGCGGTGACATCTGGTAGCCATTCTGCAAGGCCTTTTCTTTCATTCCTCGTAAGACTTCCCCGGATAACCGGATAGAATAGTATTCGTCCATCCACTCAATAATACGCTCGATCAGCGTACCAAAAGGACCGTCGATTAGAGGCTCTGACACACTGATCACATCCACATTGTCTTTCTTGAGCATACTCTTATAGACAATGGATTCTTCCTGATTACGGGCGAACCGGCTGTACTTCCATACCAGGATCACATCAATAGGGTGCGAAGACTGCTTTGCGATAGCAATCATTTTCTGGAACTCAGGACGTTTCTGCACATGCCTGCCGGATACACTCTCTGAAAAGATAAAGTCGTTGGAGATAATGATGTTATTCTTCTTTGCGTAGTCCAGCAGCAGGCGTTTCTGGGCGTCAGGAGAGAGTTCTGTTTGATCTTCTGTCGAGACTCGGATATATAAAGCTCCTGTACGATCATTCATAATATCACCTTCTTTAGCTTATGTGTAAATGGGTACAAAAATAACAGCCACACAAATGTTCTGGTTGTATGACTGCTCCGAAGATGATACAATATCTTTGCAAAATGAGGTATCTCTTCGGAGACCTGAACCGCTTCAGTACGCCAATACTGAGGCGGTTTTTTATAATAACTAGGGTACAAATTGTACCCTAGTTATAGGCACTTTTTTGAAATTATATAGTGTCTTTTGTCGAAGGAATATTCTTGACAAAAGGGTATAAAGAGAGTATTATTCAAATTGTCAACAAAAAAGGATAAATCCTTTTAGTGACAGTCAATTAAGTAGAACACAGAACATCAAGTGTTCTGAAATATTATCTTGGGAAAAGTCAGTAATGTTTTTGGTGCTTACCAGAAAAGGTTTACTGGCTTTTCCTGTGTCTTTAAATATGATTTTCTTTTAAGTCAATGTACATAACACACCTCTTGAAGTTAGTAGAAGTTTTTGCTTCTTCTTTATTGGAAGAAAAAAGCTGCTTACATATTTCTCGTATTTCTGAAATAGAAAAAGAAGTTATGTTCTTTAGGAGCAAACCAGCCTTTTTGTTAAGTCCCGTTATACAATCCAATTGTGCGATAAGAGTGGCATAGTCATTAATCTCAGGAATATTTTTTAAGGTTTTCTGAATATTCTTAGCGATAATTGAATCGACTGAATTATGTTTTTCTATATATATTCCTAAATGTGAAAACGGATCAATGTGTTGAGTAGAGGATTTCACGTATTTAAATACAGGAAGAAGTCGTGTATGAGAAATTGATTTAAAACGATCTGAACACATAGAGTCTGCGTCAAAATGTTTATTATCATATAAGATATCTTCAAATATCAAAGTATCATCGAAAATACCATACCCGAATTTGTTTAAAATACTTTCACGATATCCAATTGCAATAGCTAAAGGCTTGTTGGAGAGATTCAAGTTATTTAAATCATCCAAACCAACAATAGTTGCTTCAGCATCAGTAGAAGATAAGTTGGAGTCAACTATATTTTTTACGACACGTTTTGTAGCACGAATTTTTGCCGGCGAAATACCCGGTGTAACTTTATTTAGTATTTCGTATACTTTCAAATAATTGTCTGTTTGTATTTCTGTAATAGGAATTTCATTGCCCTGACGGGTAAGTATTGTTCTTTGAATCTGTTGTAGACCCAGCTCTCCTTTTTTGTAACTGATAAAAATAAAGTGATTGTGAATGTTTTGAAGTTGTGCTGGAGATAAACAATTCAGGAAATCAGTTATTATTCCTTGAATATTTTCGTCTGTAAAAGAATACCCCAAAAATATGATTGGTGATTCTGCAAATAATGTCAACATTTTTGCAATGATAAGTTTACGTGAATCATTGAATGTTTTGTAATCTTGTTCGGTGATAATGATAGAATTGGCATCGGTTGCAGAACCATGTATTTTATATATCTCAGCAATATTGTAACTGTCTGAATTAAAGAGCTGAGTTTGATTCGTAAATACGGTATAATCATCAGGAAAAATAAATGTTTCAAGAAACAAATCATAATTAGTTGTGATAACAGCTGATATTTTGTTTTTCAATAGTTTAAAATGTTCGATTTCTTGCTCTATCAGATGTCCTTTACGCAAATGCATTCTTTTAAAATACGAAGAAAGAAACATTTTATAAGGTGAGATATTACGTTTTACCCATTCTGGATTTTTGTAATTACCGATATTTAGTTTTATTTTCCGATCAAAAAAAGCAGCATTAAATTCATCTTCAATAATAGATGCAAGTTTAGAGTTTATTTCAAAATCAGATAAATTTTGTCTGCGGAACGAATCTTTATGTTTCTGCAATTGGAAAATATCAGAATTATATTTTTTAAATGATAATTCGAGAAGTTCACCCCATGTGGGATAATTATATAAATATCGTTTAGATATTCCAGATCCTACAAATAGAACAGGAAGCCTTTTGCTTTCGACAATCGTCTCTAATACGTTCTTTTCCATAATATCCTCCATTTATTTTCAATTGGTGACAATTTGTCACCGACTGATTCAATTTCCAACCCGAAGCTGAATCAGCTTCGGGTGATATCCGGTCATTCTAGATATCTGATTAATAGTAAAGTCCATGTATTTATTCAACAGCAATCATCTTCATCACCGCAAATGGTTCAAAATAAATGATATAGTTATCAACAGCAACACAGGTACCGTACTTAGAACTATAACACTGTATAGCTTCTTTCAGATATTCTTCTGTGGCATCCAGAAACTCAGCCATCTCATATAGATTCCGGCATCCGGCTTCATAAGCCCTGATCAGACCTGTTAATCCGATTTTTAAGTTATATCCATACAGTCTGGCACGATATTCTTGCTTCTGGTTCATAACATCAGTCTGATCCAGGATATTTCCGGAGCTGGTACAGTGGTGACCAATTTCCTCTGCAAGTACACAGGATTTCTCAGCCTGAGTTTCTATATCTTTGCGGATTGCTATCCGTCTGCCTCTGAGCAGGCCATCATGGTTGATAAGAGAATGCTCTTTTACCAGTAGTCCTTCCTGATCGGCAACAGTCAGTAACTGTTCATAAGTCAATTGAAACCACCTCTTAGATAAGTATTATTAGGTTCAATCCTAAGAATCTGTGTCACCTAAAGCGCCTCCTTTTTTGGAAAACTCAATAATGAGATGAGCGTTATTACGGATAAGTTGTTTAAAATATGCCAATTCCAGATTAGAATAGCCTTTTATATCCTCCCATTT